>Ga0210076_1000161_pt1 | contig 14476 bp, 11 predicted proteins | sample MayberryNW_Catta_3_FD_184876 | JGI IMG/M metagenome (GOLD analysis project Ga0210076, IMG submission 184876) | Wetland microbial communities from San Francisco Bay, California, USA, that impact long-term carbon sequestration -... | ecosystem: Environmental > Aquatic > Marine > Wetlands ... | reverse complement strand
AGGGTGAGCCACTCGGACGCGAAGCCGTTGAGCGGCGGTAGCCCCGCGATCGCCATCGCGCCGACGAGGAACGCGCCGCCCGTCCAGGGCATGCGCCGCAGGAGCCCGCCGAGCCGGTCGATCTCGAGCGAGCCGGCCGCCCTCTCGAACGATCCGGCGCCCAGGAACAGGAGCCCCTTGAAGACCGCGTGGTTCAGCGTGTGCAGGAGCGCGGCGGCGAGCGCCACGCCGGCCCAGTCGTCAGCTCCGTGTGCGTGGAGGAGGAGGCAGGCGCCGAGCCCGAGGACGATGATGCCCACGTTCTCGATCGAGTGGAACGCGAGCAGGCGCTTCAGCTCGTGCTGGAAGATCGCGTACACGACGCCGATCACGGCCGAGGCACCGCCGACGACGACGACCACGACGCCGTACCACGTCGGCAGGTCGCCGAGCCACTCGACGAGCACGCGAACGAGCCCGTAGACGGCCATCTTGATCATCACGCCGCTCATGAGCGCGGAGACGTGTGCGGGCGCGATGGGGTGCGCGCGTGGAAGCCATGTGTGCAGTGGGACGAGACCCGCCTTCGTGCCCATGCCGACGAGCGCGGCAACCGCGATCGCGATCTGCGTGGCCGACCCCGTCTCGACCGCGCTCCCTCCGCCGAACGCGCCGGCGTCCGCGAGTAGCAGCACCGCGATCCACGTGCCCGCGCCCATCAGGTGGGTGAGCGCGATGTAGGCGTACACCGCGCTTCGGGACTCGCGGTCGTGGCGGCGTACGAGGATGATCGCCGCCGGGACGAGGGTCATCAGCTCCCAGGCGAAAAGGAAGGTCAGCGGGTCGCGCGCGCAGAGGACGAGCGCGAGGACGAGGAGGAACACGCCCGTGAGCCCGGCCGTGACGCGACCGGGAGTGTCGCGGGCGACGTACCGCGTCGCGAAGACGGTCGCCGCGGCTCCGACGAGCCCGAGGACGAAGAGGAAGTAGCCGCTCAGGGGGTCGACCCCGAGCCTCGGCTCGAGCTCGCTCGTGAACGAAGCGCCGAGCTCCTCGCCCGAGGCGAAGACGACGAGGCCCGCGATCCCGGCGACGGCCACACCGACCGCCTGGGCCACGAGGCCTGCGGTCTGCGTCCGAGAGGCGAAGGAAAGAGCACTCCCGGCTCCCACCACGACCAGCCCCGTGGCGAGAAGCATCCCGGTCATGAGTCTCCAACCCTACCCATGCGCAAGATCGGGATCCGCCGAACCGCGGATCCCCGATCGCGCGAAGATCCCTGAAGGGGGCCGCTTTGAACGTACGTAACTCATGGCACGGGGTAGGCCGAGCAGGTTGGCCGTCTTCGACCGTCTGGATCGGGCGTTCGATGAGCTGAATGGCGTTGGCGGGCTCCCGCACCCTGCCGAGGCCAAGGGCATCTGGCCCCTCGCCGAGCTTGTCGCTCGAGCGGTGACTCACGGGATCAACCGGTTCCTCCTTCCTGCGCTCGCCGGTCCGCAACGGCTCGTCCCGCTCGCTGCCTTGGCGGAGCTCGACCTCTCGTTGATTGCGCTCCGTCGCGCCGCTGACACGGGCGGTTGCGAGCGCTCCGCCGGCGCGATCAGTGGTACTCGATCCGGAGGTGGGTCAACGAGTACAGGTCGTCGCGGCAGCGGGGACGCCAGCTCGCGCAGCGAGAACGGGCGGAGCCCGTTGAACCGGGCCAGCAGCAGCTCGACCTGTAGTGGCCAGAGCGCGACGCTGCTCCGTGTCCGTCTCCGCGCCGAGAGTGAGTCGGCTGGCGCCCATACGAGGTGGATAGCCTCGAAGGACCCTGGGAGCACGGAGAGGAGCGAGCACGATGAGCGACGAGCAGGTGGCACCCGAGACGAAGGGCGTGACGACGGAGCTTCTCGGGACGGTCGACCTCGGCCCCGAGATCGAGGGCATGGCAGGGCGCGAGCTTCGAATGCGCATGGTGACGATGGAGCCCGGAGGCGTCTTCGGCCCGATTCACGACCACGTGGACAGGCCGGGCATCGTCTACGTCCTGCAAGGGACGATCACTGACCATCGAGATGGGGTCTCGACGGAGTACGGACCGGGAGTCGGCTGGCCCGAGGACCGGAACACCACGCACTGGCTCGAGAACAGGGGGACGATTCCGGCGGTGGAGATCTCGGTCGACATCGTCAGGCAGGAGTAGCGCAGGCGCGACCTCTACCCATGGCCGACTTGTAACCAGCCGACTGGTCCGGCGACGGCAGCGCAGGCGACCGGGGCTTTGGAGTGGTGGCCGACCAAGCGCGGTTTGGCGGCGATGCCGCTCGGCGGTTGCGCCTGAGCGCGCTACAAGAGGTGGAGGCGGAAGTAGGCTCGCGGAACGTGGCGCGTTTCCAGCGACAGAGTGGCCCGGGCGAGGAGCAACGGGCCACGATGCTCGAGCTCTTCTTCGACCTCGTCTTCGTCTTCGCGATCACGCAGGTCTCGCACCTCCTCCTCGAGAACCTGACCTGGGAGGGCGCGGGACACGCCGCGCTCGCGCTCCTCGTCGTCTGGTGGGCGTGGAACTACACGACCTGGGTCACGAACGAACTCGACCCCGACTCGGTCGTCGTCCGCCTGCTGCTCATCGCCCTCATGCTCGGCAGCCTCCTGATGGCCGTCGCGATCCCGGAGGCGTTCGGTGCGCACGGGCTCCTCTTCGCGGGCTCGTACGTCGCCATCCAGGTCGGGCGCCACACGTTTCTCACCTTCGCGTCGGCCGCGCGCGGGACGATCGAGCGAGAGCGGGCGGGGCGCATCCTGGCGTGGTTCGTCGCGGCCGGAGTGCTCTGGATCGCGGGGGGGCTCGTCGACGGCTCCGCACGCTCGCTGTTCTGGGTGGCCGCGCTCTTCGTCGACTACCTTGCGCCACTCGTCCTGTACTGGGTGCCGGGCCGGGCACGGCTGGAGCCGTCGAGCTGGGAGATCGAGACCTCGCACTTCGCGGAGCGCTTCCAGCTCTTCGTCATCATCGCCCTCGGCGAGACGATCGTCATCACCGGGGCGACCACGTCCGGGCTCGACCTCGATCTCGCGCGCGTGGTGGCGTTTTCCCTCGCGTTTCTCGGCACGGCCGCCCTCTGGTGGCTCTACTTCGGGTACGTGGCCACGATCGCCGAGCGCCGACTCGCGCTCGAGTCGGCCGACCGCACGCGCCTGGCCCGCGACGCGTACACGTACCTGCACGCGGGAATCGTCGCCGGCATCGTGCTGACGGCGGTGGGCGACGAGCTCGTGATCGCGCACCCGATCGACGAGCTTCCCCGCGACGAGCTCGCCGTGGTCGTCGCGGGCCCGGCGCTGTATCTGCTCGCCCACGTGGTGCTTCGCCTGCGCATGGGCGGGACGATCAGCACGAAGCGTCTCGTCGGCGCCGTGGCCTGTCTTGCGGTGGGAGGGATCGGCCCGTTCGTCCCCGCGCTGGTCGTCGCGGCGCTCCTAGTCGCGGTGCTGATCGCCGTGATCGTGCTCGAGCGGGTCGCCGAGGTCCGCCGACGGGCGAGGGGCGCGCCGGCTCCGCTCGAGCGTGTCGAGGCCGGCGCATCTGCGTCAACCGGCCCGTAGCGTCGCGGGCTCAGTCGACGACCGCAGCCTCGGCGGGCACGACACTGCTCACCCGCTCGAGCCAGGGCGTCGCGCGCAGTCGCTCGAAGATCGTCCGCGCCTCGTCCAGGAGCGGCTCGGCCTCCTCAGCGCGGCCGCAGCTCGTCAGCCACTCTGCGTGCTCGAGCTCGATGACGGCCACCTCGAACGGTCGCTCGAGCCTGCGGTAGATGTCGGCCGCAGCGACAAAGCCCGCGCTCGCCGTCTCGGCGTCTTCCCTCAGAGCCGCGCGGCGCGCGCCGAAACGGGCGCCGACCCCACTGAGATCGGGCGTCAGGTCGCCAGGGGGCATCGCCTCGATGATCGCGAGCAGCTCGTCGACCTTCGCGATGTCGGAGAGAGCGAACGCCGCACTCAGCGCGGCTGTCAGCGGTGACGGCACCTCTCGGATACCGAGGTCGCCCCGGTCCCCGAGCGCCTCCTCCGCCAGCGCGAGCGCGTCGCGCAACCTTCCGTCGGCCAGGGCGACGTGTGCCTCGAAGGCTCGGAACGCTGCACGAGTCTGCACCTCGTTCCAGTCGAGGGCGGCCTCCGCCGCCATGACACGTTCGCCGACCTCGGCGCGTTCTCCCCGCTCCAGGCGGACCCCGGCCAGGTAGAACGACGGCCAGGGCCCCTGCGTCTCGAGCAGCGCCTCCTCGACAAGCGCCTCGTCCCACCGGCCGAGCACCTGCAGCATGCCGGCGCACCACGTGCGCAAGAGGGACTCCCCGCTCCGATCGCCGATCTTCCGCGCGAGCTCCAATCCCGCGCGGGCCAGCTCGAGCCCTTCGCGATTTCGGTCCCACGTGGCCGCGACCGAGACGAGGTTGACATACGCCCGGAGCGCCGGTTCGAGGCGGTCGTGGGCAAGGGCAGTCTCCAGAGAGTGGCGGAGGAGCAGCTCCGCCTCCTCGTGCCTACCCCGTGTCATGAGGATGATGGCCTTCGTGTTCAGCCCATGGGACATCACGTCCGGCAGCTTCAACGCTTCGGCAATCGCGAGCGCGAGCTCGTTCCGTTCGAGCGCCTCGTCCAGGCGGCCAGCGAACAGGAGAGGACGACTCGACTGGACGGCGAGCCATGCGAGGTCGGCGTCGTGCTCGTCGTGGGCGAGCACGGCAAGCGAGCGCTCCATCTCGACGATGGCACGCTCGATGTCGCCCTCCAGTTGCCAGATGACGATTCCGAGCTGGGCGGTGACGCGCGCCGCAGCGTGGGTGAGCCCGATCTCCTCGAAGCCGGCTATCGCCCGCTCGAAGTGGGCCCGCGCAGCCTCTGCGCGCTCACCGAGCACAGCCATCTTCCCGGCCCGCTCGTGCAGCTCGGCCAGTTCGAGCGGCGCATCGGTCAGCTCGAGCGCCTGCTCGTAGTAGCGCTGGGCGCTCTCCTGGCCCGCGAGGGACGCGGCCCGCTCGCCCGCCCTGATCAGGGTCGCGCGTGCCTTCTTTCCGATCGCTGCGGCATCCTCGGCATCCGCGTCGAGCTCGAGGGCAGTGAGGTAGTGGGACGCGACGATCTCGGCCATCTCCAGTTCTGCCTCGTTTCCTCCCTGCTCGAAGTACGCAGCGGCGGCGAGGTGACGACTCTTGCGTTCCCCGCGCGACATCGTTTCGTAGGCAACCTGCCGGAGGAGGTCCTGGAGAAAGGCATACTGGCCCCGCTCCGGCGAGCGTGGGTCGACCTGGAGCGACAGGATCTCCTTGCGTGAGAGCGCCGTGAGGAGTGGCTCGACCTCACCGGCAGCAGTGCCCGTCACAGCGACGAGCGCGTCGCGCGTGAACGACTTCCCCACGACGGCCGCGTCCTGCAGCAGCCGGCGCTCGTTGTCCGCGAGGCCGTCGAGGCGGGCAGCAACGAGCGCGTGCAGCGTCTCGGGGATCTCGAGCGCGTCGATCGGCCCCGTCGGACGGTACTCGCTCCCGTCGCGCTCGAGCAGGCCGCGGTCGAGGAGCATCCGAACGGTCTCGACGGCATAGAGCGGCACTCCCTCGGCCCGGTCGAGCACCTGTCGGCGGATGTCCTCGGGCAGGCCGGGGACGAATCCGTCGAGGAGCCCCTGCATCGCCTCCTGGGAAAGCGGCTCGAGCGAAAGCGTCGTCGCATTTCGCGTCGAGCTTCCCCACCCCGGGCGCCGCTCGCCCAGCTCTGGTCGCGCGAGCGCGAGCACGAGGAGGCGGTGGCTCCGTGACCATTCGAGGAGGTATTCGAGGAACTCGAGAAGGGACTCGTCGGCCCACTGCATGTCTTCGAAGACGAGGACCACCGGCTCGCGCTCGGCGAGCCGCTCGAGGAAGAGCCGCCATCCTGCGAAGAGATCCGAGCGATCGCCCTCTCGGTCCCCTTCCAGCGCGAGCAGCTGGCCCAGCCGCGGCTCGATCCACGCGCGCTCCTCGAGGTCGTCGACGCAGCGCTCGAGCGCGGACCGGAGCTTCGCGCGCGCGGACTCCGCGTCCTCGCCCTCGGCGATCCCGGCTCGCATCCGCACCATCTCCGCGAACGCCCAGAAGGAGACGCCGTCCCCGTAGGCGAGGCAACGTCCTGCATGCCACTGCACGGCTTGCGTCATGCCGTCGAAGTACTTCTCGAGCTCCCACGTGAGCCGGGACTTGCCGATGCCCGCGATGCCGACGACCGAGACGAGGTGAGCCTTTCGCTCGTCGGCGCTCGCGTGGAAGAGCTCCTTGAGGAGACGCAGCTCGCGGTCGCGGCCGACGAACGGAGGTTCGAGCAGATCGGACGAGAGCCGGCCGCCGCGGCCGGCCGTGACGCGCAACGCGCGCCAGAGCTGCACGGGCTCGGTCTTCCCCTTCAGCTCGTGTGCCCCGGCGTCCTCGTACGCGATCGCAGCCTCCGTGGCGCGTCGCGTCGCGTCGCCGACGAGGACCGCCCCGGGCTCGGCGAGTGCCTGCGCCCGAGAGGCCGTGTTGACGAGGTCGCCGGCCACCATGCCCTGGCCCCGGGCGCCGAGCGTGACAGCCGCCTCGCCCGTGAGGACTGCGGCGCGTGCCTGGAGCGCCGGAGCCCCGATCTCGACTCCGAGCACGGCGACAGCTGGAACGAGGTCGAGCGCGGCGCGGACGGCCCGCTCCGCGTCGTCTTCGCGAGCGGTCGGCGTTCCCCAGACGGCCATGACAGCGTCGCCGATGAACTTCTCGATCTCACCGCCGTACCGCTCGACGATCGTACGCGCGGCGTCGGCATAGCTCGCCAGCAGCTCGCGGACGTCCTCGACGTCGCGCTGCTCGGAGAGGGACGTGTGGCCGACGAGGTCGGCGAAGAGGACGGAGACGAGCCGGCGCTCGACGGCGGGGATGGGCTCGGTTGCACCTTTCGCGGCGAGACCCGGCTCGAGCGGTGTCCCGCACTCTCCGCAGAAGCGCTCGCCCGGCTCGTTCGCGGCACCGCACGACGAGCAGGCGACCGCGAGCGCGGCGCCACACTGGGCGCAGAACTTGCGCCCGGCGCGGTTTTCCTCACCGCACGCAGGGCAGATCGTTCCATGCGCTGCATGGCCCTCCACGGGCGGAGAATAAGCCGCTCGACGGGCGCCCTCCAAGCGTGCGGGGCGCGCGGCGGCGCTTACATGCCCATCGAGTGGTAACCGGCGTCGACGTACAGTGTCGTGCCGGTCACGTTGCGCCCCTCCTCGGAGAGGAGGTACGCGGCTGCCGCGGCGCAGTCGTCCGCGTCGATCTGGCGGTGCAGCGGCGCCCGCTGCTCGAACAGCTCCTCCATCGTCGTGAACCGCGCGATCGAGCGGGCGGCGAGGGTGCGGACGGGGCCCGCAGAGATCGCGTTTACGCGGATGTTCTTGGGCCCGAGATCCATGGCGAGGTAGCGCATGCTCGAGTCGAGGGCCGCCTTCGCGACGCCCATGACGTTGTACTGCGGCATCGCCCGCTCGCCGCCGAGGTACGTCATCGTCAGCATCGAGCCCCCGCCGCGCGCCTCCATCAACGGCTCCGCAGCACGGGCGCACGCGACGAGTGAGTACGCACTGATGTCGAGCGCCATCCAGAAACGGTCGCGCGGCGTGTCGGTGAACCGGCCTTCGAGGTCCTCCCGGGCGGCGAAGGCGACCGAGTGCACGAGCACGTCGAGGCCGCCGTCGAACGTCTCGCCGACCTCGGAGAAGACCCGGGCGAGGTCGTCGTCCGAGCGGACGTCGCACTCGGTGACGAGCGGGCTCGACACCGTCGCGGCGAGGTCGCGCACGGTCTTCTCGATGCGCTCGCCCTGGTACGTGAACGCCACCTGGGCGCCTTCGTCGGCGAGCCGGCGGGCGATGGCCCACGCGATCGAGCGCTGGTTCGCGACCCCGAGCACGAGCGCGTGCTTTCCCTCGAAGCGAGCGGCCACCGCGCGATCCTAATCGGTAGGCTCGCCCGGCGATGGGCGAGCGGCGTGTAGCGGTCGTCACCGGCGCGTCCTCGGGGATCGGCGAGGCGATCTCGCGGGAGCTCGCGAAACGCGGCTGGCAGTGCGTGCTGCTCGCACGGCGGGCCGATCTCCTCGAGAAGCTCGCGGTCGAGCTCGACGGCGAGTGGGAGACGTGCGACGTGTCCGACCGCGAGCAGGTCGACGCGGTCGCCGCGAGGATCCTCGAGCGGCATCCGTCGATCGCGCTCCTGGTCAACAACGCCGGGGTCCCGGCGCGCGGCAGCTTCCTCGACATCGACCCGGAACGGCTGGAGCGCGTGATCGACGTCAACTACCTCGGCGGCGTCTGGTGCCTGCGCGCGTTCCGCCCGGGGCTCGAGGCGGCGGCGCGCGCGGGTGGCGCGCACATCGTGAACGTCGTGTCGGTCGCCGGGACGGTCGCCTTCGCGCCGGCAGGGGGATATGCGGCCGCGAAGCACGCGCAGCTCGCGTTCTCGCGCTCGACCACCGCGCTGCTCCGCGGGAGCCGGATCAAGGTGCACACGGTGCTGCCCGGCTTCGTCGAGACCGAGGGCTTTCCACAGCGCACGAAGCTCCGCAGCCCCCTGCTCCGGCGGTTCGTGATCGAGCCCGACGAGGTCGCGACGAAGGTCGCGGACGCGATCGAGAAGGGGAAGGGCGAGATCACCGTCCCCTGGTTCCCGTACCGGCTCGTGTCGATCGCCCAGGCCGTTGCGCCCGGGCTCGTCGCGGGGCTGGCGGCGCGGTCGACCGCGCATCGCGACGAGTAGCTACGAGGGGCCCGGCTTGCGGGCCACGTACCAGCCGATGTCGACGTCGTAGGGGGCGGCGGGCGCAGGGCCGCGGATCTTCACGCGCTCCTCCTCGGAGACGCCCGCGAGCTCGAGACGGCGCTCCACGTCGACACGCTCCCGGGTGACGTCGGACGTGATCAGGACGAGGTCGTTCGCGTCGAGGTAGCCGCGGATGTCGGCGTCGGGCAGAAGCCGCTGGTGCGTCGCGTCCCGGAGACGCTCGAAGCGGTCCATCTCGAGGCTCCTCAGGGGGTCGAGCGACCCGAGCTGGTCGGCGAGGAACACGCGTCCGCCGATGCGCGTCACGCGGGCGAGCTCCGAGACGGCGAGCTCGGGCCGCCGGATGTGGTGCAGGACCCGAAGACACCCCGCGATGTCGAACTCCCCGTAGTCGAACGGGAGCGCCGTGGCATCGCCCTCGACGAAGCGCGCGTTGGCGGGCGCGGACTCCCGCGCGGCCTCGACGTAGTCCGCCCTCGGATCGACGCCGACGACCTCCGCCACGTGCGGGGCGAGCGCGAACGCGAGCGCCCCGGTGCCGCACCCTGCGTCGAGCGCAGCCTCCGTCCGGGTGAACGGCCCGAGCAGGCGCCGCACGCGGTCGGCGAGGTCGGACGCGCGCTCCTCCTGGAGCGTCTGCCGGAGCCGCACGCTCACGCCGTCTCCCCGCCGGAGGAGAGGGTACGCGCGAGCGCCAGCGCTTCCTCGCGCGTGGCGATCGTGCCGGCTGCCCGTTCCTCGTCGATGACGGCGAGGATACGTCCGATCTCCGGGCCCGGCGGCAGACCCAGATCGTCGCCGCGCACGAGCGGCTCGGCCGGGTCCGCGAGGCGCGCCGCCTCGACGAGGCCCGACAGCTCGGAGGCGCCGACGAACGCGAGGGCATGCAGTGCCCAGGGCTCCGTCTCCCGCCGGAAGCGGTGGATGGACCGAGGCGAGGGGTCCTCCGGCACGTGCGCACGGAGGAGGACGGTGGCGTAGCGGCGCAGGCCGTTCGAGATCGGGAGCTTCCGGAGGCCGCCCCGGAGCACCGCGACCAGCCGGAAGTCCGGGTCGTCGACGGCCTCGACGCGGTCGTCGACGACGCCGCCGAGCTTCGCGAGCAGCCCGAGCGCGTCGAGCCGCCGGTATCCGGCCGGCGACAGCCGCCGGAGCTCGACGAGGATGCGCTCCCCCGCCGGGTGCGTCACGAGCGCCGCCGAGCGGCGCAGGAGCTCCTCCGTGGTGGAGTCCATCGCGAAGCCGAGCTCGTCCTCGAGACGCACCGCGCGGAGCAGGCGCAGGGGGTCGTCCTCGAAGACGGAGCCCGACACGGCCCGGACGACCCCGGCCTCCAGGTCCGCCTGACCGCCGTGCGGGTCGCGGGGATCACCCCCGCCGACCGGGATGGCGATGGCGTTGAACGTGAAGTCCCTCGTTCCGAGGTCGTCCTCGATCGTGCCGGGAAGCGGCGTGAAGTCGACGGTCTGCTCGTCGCCGTCGACCACGACCCTCCAGGCGCCGTGTCGCTCGGAGAGCGGGAACGCCGCGCCTCCGAACCGGCGCGCGTACCGCCGGGCGGCGTCCTTCGGGTCGCGGCACGCGACATCGAGATCGAGCACGGGGCGGTCGAGGAGCAGGTCGCGGACCGCGCCGCCGACGATCCACGCCTCCTCGTCGCCGACGATCTCGCGGACTCGCTCATCCATCGCGCACCAGCCGCTGGGCGCGGCGCGAGCGCGTGTTCAGGCCCGTTGCCACCTCGTATCCGATCGTGCCGGCAACCCTTGCGTGCTCCTCGATCAGGATCCCGTCGCCGACGAGGGTCACGGGCGTCCCCGGCGGAAGCTTCTCGGGGAGCTCCACGGCGAGCGCGTCCATCGAGATCGTCCCGACCACGCGCCGGCGCACGCCTGCGACCGCGACCTCCGTTCCGGTCAGGTCCCGCCGGAAGCCGTCGGCGTACCCCACGGGGACGATGCCGATCCAGGTCGGGCGCTCCGCGACGAAGCGCCGTCCGTAGCCGGTGCTCTCGCCCGCCTCCAGGCGCTTGCACAGCGCGAGGTACGAGTCCCACCGGAGGACGGGCTCGAGGCCGTCGTCGGCCGGTGTCGTGCCGAACGGGGAGATCCCGTAGAGCGCAATCCCGCAGCGAACCGCGTCGAGGCGCGCCTCGGGGTACCGGAGCATCCCGGCGCTGTTCGCGAGATGGCGCGTCAGCCCACCGAGGGTGTCCGTCGCCGCCCGGAAACGTTCGATCTGGACACGGGTGAACGTCTCGTCACTCTCGGCGGAGGCGAGATGGCTCATGACCGCGACGACGTCTCGGGTCGGAGCCGGCAGCTCGGACAGCCCCCACCGCCCCATGCCCGTGTCGAGCTCGAGGTGCACGGGCAGGCCCTCGGGCACGCGACCATCGGCGGCCACGATCTCCAGCTTCGCGGCCCGCGCCTCCGGGACCTCACGCTCGCTCACGGGCCCCATGACGATCACGCGCGCCTCGCGGAGCGCCGTGCGGACGTGGAGGGCCTCGGGCACGGTCGCGACGCAGAGCGCGGTCGCTCCGCCCTCGAGCGCCGCCTGGGCGACGTCCACCGCACCGTGGCCGTACCCCTCCGCCTTCACCACGGCCCAGAGCTCGGCGCCTCCCGCCGCGCGCAGCAGCGTCGCGGCGTTCCGCCGCACGGCCCCGAGGTCGATGTCGAAGCACGAGCGCTCCATCAGCGCATTCTGGGGGATGGGAGGCGGCTCAGCGCTCGAGCGCGAGGGGGAGCGAACCCAGCAGGTCGCCGGCGACGAGGCCCGCGCGATGCGGAGCGCGCTGCGCGGCGAGCGCGTGCGCGACGGCTGCGGCCGCGGCCGCCACCTCCGGCTCCAGCCCTTTCGCGAGAAAGGACGTGACGACACCGGTGAGGACGTCGCCCGTGCCGGCCGTCGCCAGCGACGGCGGCCCGAGGTCGCACACGATCACGCCTCCGTCCGGCTGCGCGACGATCGTGTCAGCCCCCTTCAGGAGGACGACGGCGCCGAAGCGACGGGCGGCCGTCTGCGCGGCCTCGAGTCGGTGCGCTCCGACCCACGCGGCGTCGGTGTCGAGCAGGCGCGCGAGCTCTCCCGCGTGCGGCGTGAGCACGGTAGGGAACGTGCGCTGCACGGGCTCCAGGCCGAAGAGCGCATCCGCGTCCACGACGGCGGGGAGCTCCACGCGCTCCAGGAGCTCGCGCACGAGAGCGCGTCGCGTCTTGCCGCGCCCCAGCCCGGGCCCGACCGCGATCGCGCCCGCCCGCTCGGCCGCGGCCACGATCGTCTCCACTGCCTCGTCGTCCCGCCAGCCGACCTTCACGGGCTCCAGCGCCAGCGACTCGACCACGGGCAGCGACTCCGCAGGCACCGCGAGAGTCACGTAGCCCGCGTCTGCGCGAAGCGCCGCCAGAGCGGACAGACACGCCGCCCCGGTCATGCCCGGCTGCCCGCCGACGACGAGCACCGCGCCGGCGGTGTACTTCGTGTCGACCGAGCCGCGCAGCGGTACGAGCTCGAGAAGGCCGGGGAGGGCGCGCCGGTGCTCCGTCGAGAGCGGCTCGAGGCCGATGTCGGAGACGACGACGTCTCCCGCGTGAAGCCGGCCCGGCCCGACGATGAGCCCGAGCTTGCGCCCGTGGAAGGTGACGGTGAGATCGGCGTCGACCACCGCGCCGGCAACCTCTCCCGTGGAAGCGTCGACGCCGGACGGGAGGTCCACGGAGACCACGGGAACGTCGGCGGCGTTGATCCGCTCGACGAGCGCGGCCGCCTCCGGGCGCGGGGCACCGCGGAAGCCCGTGCCGAAGAGCGCGTCCACGACGACGTCGTACCCGTCGAGCTCGGTCGTCTCCTCGGCCGCGCGCCCGGCCTCGCGCAGCAGGCGAGCGGCGACGCGGCCGTCGCCGCCATTCGAGCCTCCGCCGCACACGCACGCGAACCGGCGCGCGTCGGGGTACGCGCGCATCGCTTCCTGCGCCACCGCCGACCCCGCGCGCTCCATGAGCTCGGGGACGCTGCCCGGATAGCCCGGGTACCGCTCCTCCGCGCTCCGCATCTCGGGAGCGGTGTAGAGCGGCTCGAAGTGGTGCGCAGCGTCGGGATGTGTGGAAGCAGATCCCGATCGCGCGAAGACCTCAGCAGGCGGAGGCTTCGCGTCCGCGGCGTTCTCGCCGTACGTCGTGCGACGCCTAGACATCGCGCGGCGCGACGACGCAGATCGCCGCGGCCAGCTCGCGCGAGTGCGTCATCGAGAGGTCGATCTCACCCGCACCGACGCGCTCGGCGTACGCGGCGGTCCGACCGGATAGGCGCACCGCCGGCTTCGGACGTCCCACGATCTCGACGTCCTTCCAAGTGAAGCGGACCCCACAGCCGAGCGCCTTGCCGACCGCCTCCTTCCCCGCGAAGCGCCCCGCGTAGCTCTCGGCCGGATTCGCCCGCGAGTCGCAGTACGCCTGCTCGGCCTCGGTGAAGCAGCGGTCGCGGAACCCGGGCCGCTCGAGCGCGCGGCGCACGCGCTCGATCTCGATCAGGTCGACGCCGATCTTCAGGACGCGAGCCCTCCGGCGAGGTCCTCCTCCAGGAGCGCCGGGAACTGCGCCAGCGAGGACACGATGATGTCCGGCGAGGCGTCCGTGCTCTCGAGGGCCTCCGGGCGGAACTTCCCGGTCCTGACGACCGCGGTTCGCATCCCGAAGAGCCGGGCTCCGCGGACGTCCGCCTCTACGTCGTCCGTCACGAGCCACGTCAGCTCGGGCTCCGCCTCCAGCGCGTCGAGCGCCGCCGCGAAGTAGGACGGGCTCGGCTTGCCGAGGACCGTCGCCTCGATCCCCGTCGCGTACTCGAGACCGGCCACGAACGCGCCCGCGTCGAGCATCGGGCCACGGCTCGTCTGCCACCACTTGTTCTTGTGCAGGCAGTAGAAGGAGGCGCCCATGCGGATCTCCTCGAAGGCGCGGGCGAGGTTCATGTAGCTGAAGACCTGGTTCGGCTCGACGGTCTCGTCGCACCCGCCGATCAGCACCGCGTCGACGTCGTGGCCCACGAGCTCCAGCCGGTCGAGGTCCGGGACGATCGCTGCCATGACGAGCGCGAACACGCGCTTCCCGGACAGCTCCCGCGACGCCGTCCCCGGCGTCGTCTGCAGCTCGTCGTCCTCGAGCGCGAAGCCCATCTCGCGCAGCTCCTCCGCGAGGCGGGAGCGCGGGCGCGTGGAGTTGTTCGTCACATAGCGCAGGGAGTGCCCGCGCTCGCGCAGCTCCGCGACCGCCTCGGGAGCACCGGGGATGGGAACGCCGGAGACGTGGAGCACGCCGTCGACGTCGAGCAGAATGCACGCCATGGAGCGTGAGTCTATTCGCGTCACACGCTCCGTCCTGCTCCCGCTCGCAGAGATCGAGATCCGCGTCTCCCGCTCGAGCGGGCCGGGAGGGCAGCATGCGCAGAAGTCGGAGACGCGGGTCGAGGCGCTCTTCGACGTCGAGGCTTCGGAGACGTTGACCGACGCCCAGAAGAGACGTGTCATCGGTCGCGCCGGTGCGGTGCTGAGGGCGGTCGCGCAGGACGAGCGCAGCCAGGCGCGCAACCGCGCGCTCGCGGTGGACCGGCTCGTCGAGAAGCTCCGCGAGGCCCTCGCAGTCCCGAGACGTCGAGTCGCGACCGCACCCACCGCGGCAGGACGAGAGCGG
>Ga0210076_1000158_pt1 | contig 14623 bp, 14 predicted proteins | sample MayberryNW_Catta_3_FD_184876 | JGI IMG/M metagenome (GOLD analysis project Ga0210076, IMG submission 184876) | Wetland microbial communities from San Francisco Bay, California, USA, that impact long-term carbon sequestration -... | ecosystem: Environmental > Aquatic > Marine > Wetlands ... | reverse complement strand
ACCACGGAGATCGAGGAGACCGAGACAGCCGAGACGACCGACACCGAGACGTCCGCGCCGGCCAGCGACGGGGCAGCTCCCGCTCCCGGGCAGGGCGTCCTCTCACTGGACGACGGTCGCACGTACCCCATTGCGATCGGCGAGTGCGAGTTCCGCGAGAACGGCACGATCGAAGTCAAGGGCGCGAGCGACGAGGGCTCGACGTTCGACATGACGCAGTTCCAGCTCGGCGACGAGTGGCGTCAGACCGACGCCTCGATCAAGTTCGCCAACGGCGACCAGATCTACGTCATCGTGAGCTCGGCGAGCCCCGACGGCGAGCCCGCCGAGATCGCGGGCAAGACCATCACCTGGGAGCACGTCTTCCGGGAGCTCGACGTGTCTGCGAACAGCCACGTCTACGAGGGAGCGGGGACGCTGCGGCTGTCCTGTCCGTAGATCCGCCGCGTCGGCGGGCAACGTTTGCCGCGCGGCGGGAGGCCGCCCGGCCGGCCGCGATCCTGGTCGGGAAGCTGCCGGCCGCGGCGGCCTCGTACCTCGGGGACCGCCGAATCGGCGGTCGGGAGCTCGAGTGCAGGTCGCCGGCCCGCGAGCCCGAGCCCGTCCGGACGGCAACCGCGTGGAGCGCCGGCACCGGCCCGCAGCCGACCGTCAGAGCTCGTGTACCTCGACCACGTCGAGGACGCGCGCGGTCGCGCCCTCGAGGCCGAGCTCGCCCCCGACGCCGCCCCACAGCGCTCGCAGCTTCTCCCCGAAGCTCTCAGCCTCGCCCGGGGTGTCGAACTCGAGGTCGACGATCACGTGCCCGGGATCGTCGCTCGGACGCGCGATCGAGTAGCGACGCACGCCGCCCGCCGCCCGCCCGGCCGGATCGCTGTCGAACGCGGCCTTCCACGTGTCGTAGTCACGCACGCCGTGCTCGATCCGCAGCACTGCGATGGCCGCCTCCACCTGCTCGCCTCCGTCCGCTCCGCTCAGCCGACGAGCGCCGGGTGCTCGTCGAAGAGATAGCGCACGACCGGCTGCTTCGCCGCGCGGACCTCGTCCAGACGCCTGACCGGCCGGCCGTGCGGCGCCTCGTGCACGACCTCGGGTGACGTGGCGGCCTCCTCCGCGATCGCCCGCATCGCCTCGACGAAGTCGTCCAGGCGCTCCTTCGGCTCCGTCTCGGTCGGCTCGATCATGAGGGCCTCCGGGACGACGAGCGGGAAGTAGATCGTCGGCGGGTGGATCCCGTAGTCCATGAGCCGCTTCGCGACGTCGAGGGCGGTGACGCCGTGCTCCCGCTTCAGGCTCCGCGCCGAGAGGACGAACTCGTGCATGCAGAGGCGGTCGTACGGGAGCTCGTAGACGTCTTTCAGCCGGGCGAGCAGGTAGTTCGCGTTCAGCACGGCGACCTCCGACATCTCGCGCAGTCCCGGCCCGTACGCGCGCATGTACGCGTACGCGCGCACGAAGACCCCGAACGGCCCCGCGAAGCCGCGCACGCGCCCGATCGACCTCGGCCGGTCGTGGTCGAGGCGGAACACGTCGCCGTCGCGCACGACGACCGGGCTCGGAAGGAACGGCTCGATCGTCTCGCGTACCGCGACCGGGCCTCCTCCGGGGCCTCCGCCACCGTGCGGCTGCGAGAAGGTCTTGTGCAGGTTGTAGTGGACGATGTCGAAGCCCATGTCGCCGGGCCGGGAGATCCCGACGACCGCGTTCAGATTCGCGCCGTCGTAGTACAGGAGCGCCCCTGCGTCGTGGAAGATCCGCGCGACCTCCTCGATGCCCTCGTCGAAGAGGCCGAGCGTGGAAGGGTTGGTGAGCATGAGCCCGGCGGTGCGCTCGTTCACCTTCGAGCGGAGGTCGTCGAGGTCGAGGTTCCCGCGCGCGTCGGTCTCGATCTTCTCGAGCTTGTAGCCGGCCATGGTCACGCTGGCCGGGTTCGTCCCGTGCGCCGTATCGGGCGTGATGATCGTGTCGCGCTCCTCCCCGCGGTCTGCGAAGTAGGCGCGCATCAGCATGAGGCCCGTGAGCTCGCCCTGGGAGCCCGCCGCAGGCTGGAGCGTCACGGCCGGGAGCCCGGCGATCTCCGCCAGCATCTCCTGCAGGTGCCACATGAGCTCGAGCGCTCCCTGCGCGGCCTCGTCCTCCTGGTGCGGGTGGAGATCGCGGAAGCCGGGCAGGCCGGCGAGCCGCTCGTGCACCCGCGGGTTGTGCTTCATCGTGCAGGAGCCGAGCGGGTAGAAGCCCGTGTCGACGCCGAAGGTGCGGTCGGCGAGCGCGGTGAAGTGGCGCACGAGCTCGGGCTCGGAGAGCTCCGGCAGCCTGGGCGGCGCCGTCCGGCGCAGCGACTCGGGGAGCTCCGGGACGGGAAGGCCAGTGCGCGGCGGCCGTCCCGCGCGGCGGCCCGGGCGCGAGCGCTCGAAGAGGAGCGGCGCCTCACGCCAGACGCCGCCGGGCTCGCCGCTCACGCGCACACCTCGTCGAGGACGTCGGCGAGGCGGTCGACATCGGCCGTCGTGCGCTTCTCGGTGAGCGCGACCAGGAGCACGTCGTCCATCCCTTCGTAGTCGCGCCCGAGCGCGTAGCCCGGGTGCACGCCGCGCTCGCGCGCTCGCCGGACGACCTCTCGTGCCGGGATCGGAGTGCGGAACGCGACCTCCTTGAAGGCTGGCGCGTCGAAGGCCGGCTCGAGCGGCAGCCGCGTCCGGGCGTAGTGCGCGAGCGCGAGACACTCCTCGCCTACCTCGCGCAGCCCCTCCGGGCCGAGCCAGGAGAGCGTCGCGAGCCCGGCGAGCGCGAGCAGCGTCTGGTTGGTCGTGATGTTCGACGTCGCCTTCTCGCGGCGGATGTGCTGCTCCCGGGTCTGGAGCGTGAGCACGAACGCGCGGCGGTCGTCGAGATCGACGGTCTCCCCCACGATCCGCCCGGGCATCCGCCGCATGAACTCGCTCTTGGCCGCGAGGAAGCCGTAGTGGGGGCCGCCGTACGACTGCCAGTTGCCGGCGGCCTGCCCCTCGCCCAGCGCGATGGCGCAGCCGTACTCGCCCGGTGCCTCCAGGACGCCGAGCGACATCGGATCGACGTGCGCGATCGCGAGCGCACCCGCCTGGGCGGCGGCCTGTGCGAGGTCGGGCGCGGACTCGAGGCAGCCCAGGAAGTTCGGCTGCTGGAAGAAGACGGCCGCAGCGCCGGCCGCGGTCTCCGCAAGCCGGTCGGGGTCCGTCGTCCCACCCGTGTGGGGAACCTCGACGACCTCGAGCCCGAAGCCCGGCGCATACGTCTTCACGACCTGCCGCACCTGCGGGCTCAACGTCTCCGCGAGCACCACCTTGGGCCGGTCGGGACGCGCGTGCTTCGCGACGAAGCAGGCATCCGCTGCGACTGTGCAGCCGTCGTAACCGGATGCGTTCGACACGTCCATCCCGGTCAGCTCGCAGATCACCGTCTGGTACTCGAAGATCGCCTGCAGCACGCCCTGGCTCATCTCGGGCTGGTACGGCGTGTAGGCCGTGAGGAACTCGCCGCGGGAGAGCACGACGTCCACCACCGAGGGGACGTAGTGGTCGTACACGCCCGCCCCGAGGAACGAGAGTTCCGCGCCCGTGTGCACGTTCCGCGCCGCGAGCTCCTCCACGTGCCGGACGAGCTCCGCCTCGCCGAGCGCCGGCGGCAGGTCGAGGGGCCGGTCGAGCCTCACGCCCGGCGGCACCTGCCCGAAGAGCTCAGCGACCGAGGAGACGCCGATTGCCGCGAGCATCTCCTCGCGGTCGGCGTCGGTGAGCGAGAGGTAGCTCACTGCTCCGCGACGTGCGCCCTGTAGGCCGCGGCATCCATGAGCGAGTCGGCCTCCCCGGCGTCGGAGAGGCGGATGCGGATCAGCCAGCCCTCGCCGTACGGGTCCTCGTTGACGACCTCCGGCTCGTCGACCGCCTTCTGGTTGACCTCGAGCACCTCGCCCGAGAGCGGGGCGATGACGTCGGACACCGCCTTCACCGACTCGACCTCTCCGCACGGCGATCCCTGTGCGACCGTCGAGCCGACCTCGGGCGCCTCGAAGTGGACGAGCTCGCCGAGCGCGTCCTGCGCGAACCACGTGATCCCGAGCGTTGCCTCCTCGCCCTCGATCCTCGCCCAGTCGTGCTCGGGGTGGTAGCTGAGCTCTGCGGGGTAGCTCTCCGTGGCGGGCACTAGGTCTCTCCTTTGCGGTAGATCGGCTTCTTCACGACGTGGGCGCGTCTCGGCTTGCCCCTGACGTCGACGACGAGCTCGGTGTCAGGCGCTGCGCTCGCGGTCGGCACGTACCCCATCCCGATCCCCTGGTCGAGCATCGGCGAGTGCGAGCCCGACGTCACCTCGCCGCCGCCCTCGATCGGCATCCCCTGGCGCGGCACGGCTTTCTCGTCCATGACGAACGCGACGAGCCGGCGCGCAGGGCCGTCCTCCTTCACGCGGCGGAGGGCGTCCACCCCCGTGAACTCCTTGTCCAGCGTGCACGCCCAGCCGAGGCCGGCGGAGATCGCGTCCGTCTCGGGCGTGATGTCGTTGCCGTGCAGCGGGTAGCAGACCTCCAGGCGCAGCGTGTCCCGGGCGCCGAGACCGCACGGCACGGCCCCACGCGCGACGACCGCGTCCCAGAGCGCCTCGGCGGCGTCCTCCGCGCAGCAGAGCTCGACGCCCTTCTCGCCGGTGTACCCGGTGCGCGCGATCATCACCTCGATCCCGTCGAGCTCGCCCATCGCGTGCGTGAACGCGGGCTGCTCTTCGAGGCCGACGCGCTCGAGCGACCGCGGGCCCTGGACCGCCAGCAACCCGTACTCCTCCGATGCGTCCCGGACCTCGGTCCCGCGCGGCTCGCGCTCCTTCAGCCACGCGTAGGCGGCCTCGCGGTTCGACGCGTTCACGACGACCATGAACTGACCGTGAGCGAAGCGGTAGACGATGAGGTCGTCGACGATCCCCCCGCGCTCGTTGGTGAGCAGCGTGTACTGGGCTCCGCCGTCCGCGACCTTCCCGAGATCGTTCGAGAGCAGCTCCTGGAGGAAGGCCTCGGCGGTCGGCCCGTCGACATGGAGCTCGCCCATGTGCGAGACGTCGAAGACGCCGCAGTCGCTGCGGACCGCCCGGTGCTCCGGGATCACACCCGCGTACTGGACCGGCATCTCCCAGCCCGCGAACGGCACCATGCGCGCGCCGGCCGCGACGTGGCGCGCGAAGAGAGGCGTGCGCTGGAGCGACGTGGCCTCCACGCACGCGACTCTATCCACTCTCTCGAGCGCGCTCTTCGTCCACTCGCGGGAGCACCGCGGGGTGCGTCGATCCGTGCCGTCCCGGTGTCGAGCCGGAGTCCCCGGGCCGCCCCGGGGAGCTACTCCTCCTTGAGAAAGGAGGGGATGTCGATGTCGACGTCCGAGACGCTCGGTGCGTTGAACGCGGGACGCTCGGACGACGCTGTTGCGCCGGCCTCGACCCGGCGGCGCCTCGGCCGCCCGCCGAACCCGGTCGCAATGGCAGTGACCCGGACGTCCTCTCCCATCGCCTCGTCCACGACGGCGCCGAAGATGACGTTCACGTTCGCATCGGCAACGCCGGTGACGACCTGGGCCGCTTCCTCGACCTCGGCGAGGCCGAGGTCCGGGCCGCCGGTGATGCTCAGCAGGATCCCGGTCGCGCCGTCGAGCGACGTCTCGAGGAGCGGCGAGGAGATGGCCGCTCTCGCTGCCTCCACGGCGCGGTTGTCGCCGCGCGCCACGCCGATGCCCATCAGGGCCGAGCCGGCGTCGCGCATGATCGTCTGGACGTCCGCGAAGTCGACGTTGATGAGACCCGGCACCGTGATGACGTCGGTGATGCCCTGGACGCCCTGGCGGAGGATGTCGTCCACCATCCGGAACGCGTCCGTGACCGGGGTCGAGCGCTCGACGACCTGCAGCAGGCGGTCGTTCTCGATGACGATGAGGGCGTCGACGTTCTCCCTGAGGGACTGGATGCCCTGCTCCGCCTGGTCGGCCCGCAGGCGGCCCTCGAAGCCGAACGGCCGCGTCACGACCCCGACCGTGAGCGCACCCAGCTCGCGGCCGATCTCGGCCACGACCGGTGCGCCTCCCGTCCCGGTGCCGCCGCCCTCGCCGGCGGTGACGAAGACCATGTCCGCACCCTTGAGGGCCTCCTTCAGCTCGTCGCGGCTCTCCTGCGCAGCTGTGATTCCCACGCGGGGGTCCGCGCCCGCGCCGAGACCCCTCGTCGCCTTCGAGCCGATGTGGATCTTCACGTCGGCATCCGTCATCAGGAGCGCCTGGGCGTCCGTGTTCACGGCGACGAACTCGACGCCGGACACTCCCGCCTCGACCATCCGCGAGACGGCGTTCGAGCCGCCACCGCCGATGCCGACGACCTTGATCACCGCGAGGTAGCTACCGAGCTGGTTGTTCATATCTCGACCGTCCTCAAGCTGAAGCTCTCATTGAACCTGCGACTGCTGCCAAGCGTTTCGTCGTCGAGAGTAGGCCTCCTCTCGCCGGGTGTCAATGCCTGATCCACGGACAAACTCTCAACCTCTACCTAAGAGTTGAGGTACCGGCTCGACACCGGGCGCTCGGGCACGCTCACGTCGAGGTACGCGGCGTCCCTGGCGAGGAACGGGAAGACCTGTGCCGCGACGGCGAGCTTGAGACGAACGTCGGTGGGGTCGCCGAGCCGGATCTCCGGCCCGCGCTTGAGGACGAGCGTCAGCTCGCCTGAGCTCGAGCGCACGCCCTTCACGCGCCGCGGGATGCGCGCCTCCTGCACCGCGGCGAGGGCGCGCGTGGCCGGCGCGAAGCTCGCCGGGAGCGAGCCGCCGACGCGAACGCCAGCACCCTTGGGCAGCCACAGCCGCGGGAAGCGCCGGAGCGAGCCGGGCTCGATCTCGCGGATCACCTTCCCGGTCCCGGTGACGAGCCAGGCGGAGTCGCGCCGGCGGGCGACGGCGACGGGCTTCTCGGCCTGGACTCTGACCACCAGCGTGTGCGGGAACGAGCGGTCGACGGACGCACCGGCGACCGAGGGCAAGGCGCGCACGGTGTCCTCGACCAGGCGCGCATCCACGTTCAGCAGGCTGCGTCCCAGCACGTCCTTCGTCACGCGCTCGACCTGGCGTTCGACGGCGGGCGGCGCGCCGAGCACCTGCACGCGGTCGACCGCGAAGACCGATGTCGCACGGGCGCCCCACGCTGCGACGAGCGTGCCCGCGACCAGGGCGAGGACGATCAGGAGGGAGCGGCCGGAGGGAACGAGCCGGGCGAGCTCGTGGCGATCGCCGGCTCCGCCGCGCGGAAACGGGACGACGGCGCTTGCCGCGCGCGTGTGCCGGCGCGACCCCGCCTCGGCTCGTCCCCCGACCATGCGACTCGATTCGCCGCTGGCCGCTTCGCTCCTACGTAGTCGTCTAGCTCAGCGCGAGATCGCCGAGGAAGACGACCTCGCGCTCGAGCTCGACGCCGAACTGCTCACGCGCGCGGCGCCGCGCCTCCACCATCAGCGCGAGGCAGTCCGCGCTCGTTGCGCCGTCGGCGTTCTCGATGAAGTTCGCGTGCTTCGGCGAGATCATCGCGCCGCCGATCCGGTATCCCTTGAGCCCGCAGCGCTCTAGCAGCGCCCCCGCACCCAGCTCGCCGAGCGGGTTCTTGAAGACGCTCCCGAACGTGCGCTTGTTCGTCGGCTGGGTGTCCTTGCGGCGTGCGACGAGCTCGGCGACCGTCGCTTTGATCTCGTCGGGCGGGCGCGGCTCGAGCCGGTACTCGACCTGTGCGACGACCTGCCCGGGGCGAAGGTCGGCGTGGCGGTAGGCGAGCCCGAGCTCCGCGGGCGTGAGCCACCTGGATCCCTCGGCCGAGACGACGAGCGCGCGCACGAGTACGTCCGTCCAGTCACGCCCGTACGCGCCGGCGTTCATCCGCACGCCGCCTCCGGCCGTACCCGGGATCGCGCAGGCGAACTCGAAGCCCCCGAGCCCTGCCGCCCGCGCGCGGTGGAGGCAGACCGCGTTCGTCGCGCCCCCGCCGGCGACGACGAGCTCGCCTCGCGCTTCAGCATCAGCCAGCGCGCCCTCGAGACGGACGACGAGCGCGTCGACCCCCTCGTCGGCAGCCAGCACGTTCGAGCCGAGCCCGATCACCACGACCTCGAGACCCTCTCCCTGCGCGTAGCGGACTGCCTCCTCGAGCTCGGTGAGCGACCGCGGACGCGCGAGAGCGCGAGCCGGTCCCCCCGTCCCGATCGTCGTCATCCGTGCGAGCGCGACGCCGTGCTCGATGTTCACGAGGGCAGCCCCTCGACGATCGCGCGCGCGATCCGCCACGGCTCCCCGACTCCCATGGTCACGACGACGTCGTCCGGGCGCGCCCACGCACACGCGAGCGCGGCCGCGTCCTCGAGCGTCGGCGCCCAGCCGCGGCGGACGCCCGGAGGGACGCGGTCGAGGACGAGCTTCCCGGTCACGCCCTCGCGCGGCGCATCCCGCCCGCCGATCACGTCGGTGACGATCGCCGCGTCGGCGGTGCCGAGCGCAGCGCCCAGCTCGTGCGCGAGCTGGCGCGTTCGCTCGTAGACGTGCGGCTGGTAGACGGCGAGGAGTCGTCCCGCCGTCCGCTCCCGTGCCGTGCGCAGGGTTGCGGCGATCTCGGTCGGGTTGTGCGCGTAGTCGTCGTACACGCGGATCCCGCCCTGTTCGCCGACGAGCTCGAAACGCCGCCCCACGCCCGCAAAGCGTGCGAGCACGGGCTCGGCGTCCTCCCGGGGCACCTCGGCAAGCTCGAGCGCGGCGAGCGCGGCTGCGGCGTTCAGCCGGTTGTGCTCGCCCGGGACGGCGAGCTCGAATCCCACGGGGCCGACCTCCCACCCGCGCACGACCGCACCCGCCTCGGCAAGCCACTCCTCGAAGAACCCCGCGAGCTCCGCGGTGGAGGCGAACGTCGCGTGGTGGTCGAGCTCGACGTTCGTGACGACCGCGATCTCGGGCCGGAGAAGGCCGATCGAGCGGTCCGACTCGTCGCCCTCGACGACGAGCCAACCGTCCCCCACGCCCGCGTTGCCCCCGAGCTGCGGGACGACGCCGCCGATGATCCAGGCCGGGTCGTGACCGAGCTCGCGGAGGACGAAGGCGACCATCGCGGCCGTCGTCGTCTTCCCGTGCGCGCCGCCGACGACGATCGACCGCCGAAGCCCGACGAGCTCGGCGAGGAGCTCCGCTCGCGGCCTCCCCTCGACCCGGCCCGCATGCGCCGTCGAGAGGATCACCTCCCAGCCCGGGGGCGGCGCCGGCTCACCGTCGACGTCGATCTCGATTCCGTCGAGCGTCTCCATGAAGATCGTCTCGCGCGCGTCCCAGCCGCGCACCTCGGCACCCCAGGCACGCGCGATGTTCGCGTAGGCGGAGAGCCCTGCTCCCCCGATCCCGACGAAGTAGAGGCGCCGCCCGGCGAGGGGATGGTCAGGACTTCCGCTCACGTCCGCGCCCCGGCGAGGCGGACGAGCTCGTCCGCGATCTCGTCCGCCGCCGCGGGCCTCGCGAGCGACCGCATGGCCTCGCTCATCCGGCCGAGCCGCCCGGCATCCGCGAGCAGCTCGTCGACGAGAGCCGGAACGCGCCCGAGCTCCTCCTGGCGGACGACGACGGCGCCTCCGCCCTCCTCGAAGTGGCGCGCGTTCAGCCACTGGTGGTCGGCGGTCGCGTGCGGGTAGGGAACGAGGACGGCGGGCGTCCCCGCGGCGGCGAGCTCCCACACGGTGCCGCCGGCGCGGGAGAGCGCGAGGTCGGCCGCCGCGAGCGCTGCGCCGAAGCGGTCGGTGGTCGCAAGGAGCACGTAGTCGGGCCGCTTCACGTGCTCGCGCACCATCGCGTAGTCGCGCTCGCCGGCGATGTGGAGCACGGCAGGCCCATGCTCGCCCCAGGTCTCGGCGGCGAGCTCGTTCAGGGCCTGCGCCCCGGCGAGGCCCCCGAACACGGCCAGCACGCTGCCCTCCGGAGGAAGCCCGAGCTCGGCACGTGCGGCCGCTCGCTCCGCCCCGAGGTGCGCGGCGGGAATCGGCCGCCCGACCACCCGGTACCTGGCGCCGTCCCGCCCGGGAATCGCATACGCGAGGAAGACGCGGCGCGCGAGCGGTGCGGCGAGCCGGTTCGCGAGCCCGAGGTGTGCGTCCGCCTCGGTCAGCGCGGCGGGGATCCGGCGGACGCGCGCTGCGAGCACCATCGGCCCCGCGACGTACCCGCCGGCGCCGAGCACGACGTCCGGACGTCGTCTCACGAGGATCCGTGAGCACGCGAACGGTGCGGTGACGACCTGGCCGAGGGCGCGGACGAGCCCGATCCCGAGCCGCCGCGGGAAACCGGAGATCGCGAACGTGTCGAGCTCGAAGCCCGCCTCAGGAACCAGCTGCGACTCGACGCGTCCGCGGGACCCGGCGAACGTCACTGTCACGCCTCGCTCCCGCAGCGCCTCGGCGACCGCGAGCGCGGGCCTGACGTGACCGGCCGTTCCGCCGGCCGCTATCACGCACGCGAGCCGTGACGACCTCTCCATTGACGGCGATGTTAAGGAGAATCCCCACCCCCGCGAGGAGAACGACGAGGCTCGACCCGCCGTACGAGACGAACGGGAGCGGGATGCCGGTGAGCGGAGCGATCCCGAGAACCGCTGCGAGGTTGATCGTCGCCTGCGCGGTCACGAGCGCCGTGATGCCCGTGGCGAGGAGCTTGCCGAAGGGATCGCGGCAGCGCAGCGCGATGCGGAAGCCGGCCAACGCGAAGGCCCCGAACGCGCAGATGACGAGCGACGAGCCCACGAGCCCGAGCTCTTCGCCCACTACCGCGAAGATCATGTCCGTGTGCGCCTCCGGGAGATAGAGCACCTTCTGGACGCCCTCGCCGAGGCCCTCGCCGGTGATGCCGCCGGAGCCGATCCCGATCATCGCCTGGACGATCTGGAAGCCGGAGCCCTGCGCGTCACTCCAGGGGTCGAGGAAGCTGAACACACGCGCCCGGCGGTAGGGCTCCACCCAGATCGCCAGCATCCCGACGCCGGCGGCGAGAAGTGAGGCGACCGCGAGCAGGCGAACCGGCACGGCCGCGACCAGGAGGATTGCGAGCACCATCGCGCACAGTGAGATGGTCGTCCCCAGGTCGGGCTCGAGGAGAATGAGCCCGCAGAAGGCCGCCGTGACGAGGCCGAGCGGGCGCAGGAGCTGGCCGAACGTCTGCGGGGCCGGGCGGCGCGCGAGGTAGAGGGCGGCGAAGAGGCAGAGCGCGAGCTTCGCGAGCTCGGAGGGCTGGAAGCTGGCCGGACCGAGCAGGAACCAGCGGCGCGCGCCGTTGATCTCCGGGGCGACGACGAGCACCGCGGCGCACAGGCCGAGCGCGGCGAGCAGCAGGGGCGCGGCGAGGTAGCGCAGGCGGTGGTAGTCGAAGCGCGCCAGCGCGGTCATCGCGACGACGCCGAGCAGCGCGTAGATCGCCTGCCGCTTGAGGTAGCTCATCGGGTCGCCGTCGCCGAGCGCCGCGGACGCGGAGGTCGCGCTGTAGACCATCACGAGGCCGAACGCCACGAGCCCGAGCGTGACGAGTGCCAGCAGCCTCTGGTCGAACTGGCCCTGCGCCTTCACGCGAGCTCTCCGACGAGGCGCCGGAACACGTCGCCGCGCTCCTCGAAGTCGCGGAACTGGTCGAAGCTCGCGCACGCCGGCGAGAGGAGGACGACATCCCCCGGCCCGGCGGCGGCCGCCGCCTGTGCGAGTGCGGTCTGGAGGTCACCGCACTGTGCGAATGGCACCCCGGCCTCGTCGAAGGCGCGGCCGATCTCCTCTGCCGCCTCGCCGACGAGGTACGCGCCGTCTCCTGCACGAAAGGCTTCGGCGAGCGGCGCGTACGGCTCGCTCTTGCCCCGTCCGCCGAGTATCACGTGCAGCCGGCAGTCGGGGAAGGACGCGAGGGCGCGCCGAGCTGCGGCGACGTTGGTCGCCTTCGAGTCGTTCACGTAGCGGACGCCGCGCAGCTCCCGCACGGGCTCGATGCGGTGAGGCACCCCGGGGAAGGTACGGAGCGCCTCCGCGATCGCATCGTCCGCGATGCCCGCAGCGCGCGCGGCCGCGGTCGCCGCGGCGGCGTTCTCGCGGTTGTGCCGGCCGGGGATGAGCGGTTCGGCCGGCAGCGAGTCGTCGAAGCGGAACTCGACGCGGCGGGCTGCTCCGGGAACCTCTCCGAAGCCGCGGGGGAGGACGGCCGTGTCGTCCTCGGTCTGGGCTTCGAAGATCCGCAGCTTCGCGTCCACGTACCACTCGAAGGTGCCGTGGCGGTCGAGGTGGTCGGGCTCGAGGTTGAGGAGGACGGCAATGCGGGGCCGCAGGGTGTCGACGTCCTCGAGCTGGAACGAGGACAGCTCGCACACGATCCAGGCGTCCTCGGCCGCCTCCCCGACGAGACCGGTGAGCGGTCGGCCCACGTTGCCGGCGACCTCGACCGGTCTCCCGGCCGCCCTGAACATCGCGCCGAGCAGCTCGCTGGTCGTCGTCTTCCCGTTCGTGCCGGTGACGCCCAGGATGGGATTGGCGAGGAGGCGGGCCCCGAGCTCGATCTCGCTCCAGACCGGGACGGCACGCTCGCGCGCGCCTGCGACGAGCGGCGTCTCCCCGGGGACGCCCGGGCTCTTGACGACGAGATCGATCCCCTTGAGCAGCGTCTCCTCCTCGACTCCCAGGTGCACTTCGACACCGAGCTCTCGGAGCCTTCCCGCGTCCACGCCCGCGTCGCGGTCGTGGCCGACGACGACCGCGCCGAGCGCGGCCAGTGCCTCGGCGGCCGCTTTCCCTGACCGTGCGAGCCCGACCACGAGGACGCGCCTGCCCTCGAGCTCGTGGGCGCCGCTCATCGCTGGGCGAACTGGAGGAAGTCGCGGTAGAAGAGCGCGAACCCGGTCGCACAGAGGATCGCGCAGATGATCCAGAACCGGACCATGATCTTCGTCTCCGACCACGCCTTCATCTCGAAGTGATGGTGGATCGGGGCCATGAGGAACACACGTCGCCCCGTCCGCTTGAAGCTCACCACCTGGATGATCAGCGAGAGCACCTCGATGACGAAGATTCCGGCGATGAGAAGGAGCAGGATCTCGGTGCCGGTGACGATGGCGAAGCCCGCGATCGCCCCGCCGAGGGCGAAGGACCCGGTGTCGCCCATGTTGACTTCCGCGGGGAAGGCGTTGTACCAGAGGAAGCCGATCGTCCCCCCGATCAGCGCCGCCGCGAGCGTCGCGACGTCGAGATACACCTCGCTGCGATCGCCCGGGGCTCCGGAGCGGAGCCACGCGATGCCGGCGATGGCGAGAAACGTGAGCAGCATGATCGTCACCGTGCCCGCCGCGAGCCCGTCGATCCCGTCGGTCAGGTTCGCGCCGTTGACCGTCCCCGCGATCACGAAGAAGAGGAAGGGGTAGAAGAGGACGCCGAGGTCGAGGTCCCAGCCGGTGAGGGGGATGTAGACCGACGTCTCGTCGGCCGCCGTGTCCTGGAGAAGGAGCGCGACGCCGATCGTGACGACCGCGAGCAGCACCATCTTCCACCGCCCGGGCAGGCCGAGCGAGTGGCGCCGCCGCAGCTTCAGGTAGTCGTCGGTGAACCCGATCGCCCCGCAGCCGAGGACGACGAACAGCACCGTGAGCCCCTCCGCCGTGTACTGCGACAGCGCGAGGAACGGGAGGACCGCGGAGCCGAGGATGAGGAGGCCGCCCATCGTCGGCGTGCCCTGCTTCACGAGGTGCGTGGCCGGCCCCTCGGCGCGGATCTGCTGGCCGAGATTTCGGGCACGCAGCTGCTGGATGAACTTCGGCCCGATCACGACGGCTGCCACCATCGCGATCAGGCCCGCGATCAGGACGGGGACCATGCTCGGGCGATGTTCGCTATCTCGTCGGCGATGCCTTCGAGCCCGACCGCCCTCGAGGCCTTCACGAGAACGGCGTCCCCGGGCCGGAGGTACTCCATCGCGACGGGAACGACCTCCGCCGCTGCCGGCGCCCAGGCCGCCGCGCCGTAGGCGCGCGCAGGCTCTCCCACTCCGATCACGTGAACCTCGAGCCCGGCGGCGAGGGATCCGATCTCGCGGTGGTACGGCTCGGAGGACTCCCCGAGCTCGGCCATCTCGCCCAGGATCGCCACGTGCCGACCGGGCAGCCCCGCCAGCAGGTCGAGTGCCGCCAGCATGGAGCCCGGGGACGCGTTGTAGCTGTCATCGATGACGGTGGCGCCACGTAGCCGCACGACCTCGGCTCGGTGCGGCGCGCTCCAGCCGGCGCGCAGCCCGGCCACGATGTGATCCAGGTCGACGCCGGCCGCCGCCGGCACGAGCACCGCCGTCGCCAGCGCAAGCTCAAACAGCGCATCCAGGCGCAGCGCCATGCGTGCAGGCTTCATCGCTTCCTCCGGTCCACGCGGAGAGCTCACTCTTGTGGATACGCCAGCGGCACGCCTGTCTCCAGCAGCGACTTGAGGCTGCTGAGGATCTGCGCCCACCCCTGCCGCGACGACTGGAACGCCATGGACTCGTCCTTCCAGCCTTCGTGGAGGAGCGTGAGCTTGCAGACTTCGCCCATCTGCTCGATCTCCCACG
>Ga0210076_1000156_pt1 | contig 14672 bp, 12 predicted proteins | sample MayberryNW_Catta_3_FD_184876 | JGI IMG/M metagenome (GOLD analysis project Ga0210076, IMG submission 184876) | Wetland microbial communities from San Francisco Bay, California, USA, that impact long-term carbon sequestration -... | ecosystem: Environmental > Aquatic > Marine > Wetlands ... | reverse complement strand
GAGCACAACTGGTGGGACATGACCCCGGAGACGCTGGAGACACTGCCCGAGTTCGGGCGGGGAGTGGCCGCGCTCGCGGACGAGCGGACTCCGGTCGACGTCGTCCTCCCGCTCAGCCGCGACGCGGACGGCTGGGTCGCGTCCATGGCGCTCGCGGCACTCGCCGAACGCGACGACGTCCCCGACGAGTGGGTGAGATCGGCCGCCCGCAACCCCGCCCGCGCGACGAACTGCGAGGACGTGCTCATGCTCCGCGCGCTCGCCCGGCACGCGTCGTTCCCGGTGATCGGGTCGGCGCTCTCGGCTCTCCCATCGGTGCGCGGAGAGCACGTTGCCTCGTTCGTGCGCACGAGGCGCGAGGCGGGAGAGGACGTCGACATCGAGACGTTCCGGAGCGCGTCGCTGGACGACATGGGCGAGATCGAGACGTTCATCGACCGCTACGAGGACGAGCTCGGCCCCGGGTTCCGCGCGGTCTTCGAGGAGTGGCGCGCGCTCACGCGCCTGACGGGCCTCGGACGCGTCTGGGAGCGCCCCTACGACGTCCCGCCCGCTCTGCTGGCCGGTCGACGGCGGGAGCTCGTCGAGCTCGTGGTCTCGGCGCTCGAGCAGACGCCTCCGCGCTCGGTGCTGCTCGTGGGCGAGCACGGCGTCGGGAAGACCGCCCTCGCGCGGGCGGCGCTCGACCGGCTCGCGTCCGAGCCGACCGTCTTCGAGACGACCGCGGCGCAGCTCAACGCGGGAGCCGTGTACATCGGCGAGCTCGAGGGTCGGGTGAAGAGCCTCGTCGACTCGCTCCGCGGCCAACACGTGATCTGGGTGCTCCCCGAGCTGCAGGAGACCCTCTTCGCCGGGCAGCACACACGCAGCCCGCAAGGTCTCCTGGACGCGCTCCTCCCCCACATCGAGTCCGGCGCGATCACCGTCGTCGCCGAGGTGACACCGACGGCCGCGGAGCTGCTCGTCACCGCGCGGCCGCGCGTCTCCAGCGCCTTCGAGGTGGTGCGCGTGAGGCCGCTCGACGAGGCGGACGCGATCGCCGTCGCGAAGCACGCCCTCGAGCAGGACGCGCTCGACGTCGCGGCAGACGCCGAGACGCTCGCGGAGGCGTTCGAGCTCGCACAGCACTTCCTCCCGGACGTCGCGCCGCCCGGGAACGTCCTTCGGCTCCTGCACGCCACCGCGGCCGAGGCGGCCGAGCACGGCGCCAAGACGTTCGCTGGTGCGGACGTCCTGGCGACGCTCGCGGCGGCCTCGGGCCTGCCACTCGCGCTCCTCGATCCCGACGCTCCGCTCCCGCTCGACGAGGTGCGCTCCTTCTTCGAGCGGCGTGTGCTCGAGCAGCCGGAGGCGGTGGACTGCGTCGTGGAGCGGATCGCCATGATCAAGGCCGGCGTCACCGATCCGACGCGGCCGCTCGGAGTGTTCCTCTTCGTCGGACCGACCGGAACGGGCAAGACGGAGATCGCCAAGACGCTCGCCGAGTTCCTGTTCGGCTCCTCCGACCGGCTCGTGCGACTCGACATGAGCGAGTACCAGACCCCGGAGGCCCTCGAGCGACTCCTCTCCGACACGGCGACCGAACCCCGCGGTGCGACGCTCGTGTCGTCCGTGCGGAAGGACCCGTTCGCGGTCGTCCTCCTCGACGAGTTCGAGAAGGCCTCGCCGCCGATCTGGGATCTCTTCCTCCAGGTCTTCGACGACGGACGGCTGACCGACCTGCAGGGACGCGTGGTCGACTTCCGCCGCTGCGTGATCGTCCTCACGTCCAACCTCGGCGCTCCGCTCGTGCGCGGGCGGAGCGTCGGCTTCGAGCCGGGGGAGCGCGTGTTCTCGAGCGCGGGCATCGAGCGGGCCATTCGGAAGTGGTTCCGGCCCGAGTTCCTGAACCGTCTCGACCGCACGGTCGTCTTTCGCCCCTTCGAGCGCTCCGCGATGCGCGCGCTCCTGGACAAGGAGCTCGCGGAAGCGCTCGCGCGGCGGGGCCTGCGTGGACGGCCGTGGGCGGTCGAGGTCGACGAGTCGGCGTACGCGTTTCTCGTCGACAAGGGGTTCAGCCCGGAGCTCGGAGCTCGGCCGCTCAGACGCGCGCTCGAGCGGTACCTGCTCGCGCCGCTCGCGGCCGCGATCGTCGAGAAAGCGGTGCCGGAGGGAGACCAGTTCCTGTTCGTGACGGCCGCCGACGGAGAGCGCATCGACGTCGCGTTCGTCGACCCGGACGCGGAGCCGGACACTCCCCCCGAGGCGGAACGGGACGTGCCGCCCACCCTCGACGTGCGGACGCTCGCCCGTGCCGCGACGGCCGACGGAGACACCATGCGGTTCCTGCTCGGCGAGCTACGGCGCATCTCCGCCGAGGTGGGCGAGCTCCAGGTGAGAAAGGGTCACGCGCTGTCCGCCATGTCCGAGCCCGGCTTCTGGGAGCGCGACGACCGGGTCGCGTTGCTCGCCGAGATCGAGTACCTCGACCGGCTCGCGACGGCGACCCGAACCGCCGAGCGACTGGGCTCGCGACTCGAGCGCAGCCTGCGACCGGACGGCCGGGCGAACCACGAGCTGGCGGCGCTCGTCGCCGGTCGCCTGTACGTCCTCGACCGAGCGGTGACCGGGATCCGAGCGGGCGCGCCGACGGAGGTCGTCGTCCACGTTCGCCCCGCGCGAGCCGAGGCGGGCGACGAGGCCGTGGCCTTCGCGGCGCTGCTCGCGGAGATGTACGTGTCGTGGGCCCGCGCGCGCGGGATGCAGGTGGAGCGCCTGGACGCACCCGCTGGCGAGCACGCGCTGTCGATCGCCGGGCTGGGTTGCGGTGAGATCCTCGCGGGCGAGTCGGGCCTGCACGTCCTCGAGCACGTGGACGAGCGGGCCGACGGAGGCAAGGTGGTCGATCGGGAGCAGGTCCGCGTCCAGGTCGTCGCGGCAAATGCGGGGGGAGACGGTGCACATCCGCCGTCCGTCGCGACCCAGGTCGTCGTGACCGACACCCAGGCGATCGTCAGGCGCTACCGGCCGGGACGCGCCTCCCTCGTCCGCGACTCGGTGCGCGGCTACCGCACCGGGCGACTCGACCGCGTCCTGGCGGGCGACTTCGACCTCTTCTGAGCTCGTCCCGGGGCTAGAGTCCAGCCGTGAGCGTCGAGATCCTGTACTGCCCCACCTGAAGCGGCTACGACGCGCGCGCCGCGAGTCTCGCGGCGGAGATCACACAGGAGTTCGGCATCGACGCCACGCCGACACCGGGAGGTCGGGGACAGTTCGACGTGCTCGCAGACGGAAGGCTGCTGTTCTCGAAGCAGGCGAAGGGCCGCTTTCCCGAGGACGAAGAGATCCTCGCGCAGCTCCGCTAGTCCCCCTTGTCGCGGCCCTTGCCCTTCCCCTTCCCCTTTCCCTTCCCGGGCCCGTCGTTGACCTCCGCCTCCGCCGGCGGAGCAGCGCAGTGCAGCTGCCACTCGCTCCGCAGCTCTTCGATCTCGGGGCGAGGGCCCTGGATCGCCTCCGACCGGTCGAGCGGCGTGAGCACTCCCGTGCAGTGGCCGAGCGCGAAGCGCGTGAAGGCGAGGTTGTAGCGCGCGTACGCCTCGGTTCGCGTCCCCGTACCGCGGAGGAGGTCGACCGCGCGCACGAGCGGGGCGAGCGCACCGTCGAAGTCACTCTGCTGCATGCGGGCGAAGCCGACGTCGTTCAGCCGTGCGGCCTCCTCGCGAAGCACGGCCGGATCGCGCGACGGTTCCGCCCCGGTGCCTCCCGCGTCACGCGCCACGCCGAGAGCGGCGGCGAGGGCGATCCCGGCGGCGAGCAGGACGGCAGCCGTGACCACGAGCGCCGTCCGGTCGGGCCTTCTCCGTCGATGCGTCCTCGGGGTCGATGGACGCGCGTCGATCACCGTCGGTGATCCCGAGCCGTCCGCGAGCGCGTGACGCAATCGATCCACGAGGTCTGCCGCCGTCGCCGGGCGCTCGGCGGGATCCTTGGCGAGCACGTCGCGAAAGACGGCATCGAGGTCGGGCGGTAGCGACTCGTCGACTCCCGTCGCGTCGGGGACGGGAGTCGTGACGTGCGCGAACGCCTCGGTGGCAGCGGTCTCGGCGACGTACGGTCGCCGTCCCGTCAGAAGCTCGAACGCGACCACTCCGAGGCCGTAGAGGTCGCTGGCCGGGGTCGACGGCTCTCCGCGTGCCTGCTCGGGCGAGAGGTAACCCGCGGTTCCGAGCACCGTCCCAGGAAGCGTGAGCGTGTCGAAGCCGCCGGCCGAGGCGATGCCGAAGTCGGTGACGTGAACGTTCCCGTCCGCGTCCAGCAGCAGGTTCGCGGGCTTGACGTCCCGATGCACGATCCCCCGCGCGTGCGCCTGATCGAGAGCTCGAGCGGCCTGATCCAGCCATACGAGAGCGTGCTCGGTGTCGACGCGTCCGCGGCGGAGCCGATCGTGCAGCGTGCCGCCGTCGAGGTACTCCATGACGATGAACGGCCGCCCGGCATGCTCGCCGACGTCGAAGACGGTGATGACATGGCGCGTCCCGGAGAGCCTCGCCGCAGCGCGAGCCTCGCGCTCGAACCGCTCGCGGGTCTCGGGCTCGCGCGAGTGACGTTCCGCGAGCACCTTGACTGCGACCGTACGGCCGAGCACGGAATCGGTCGCCCGGTACACCTCGGCCATCCCGCCGCGTGCCACGAGCGTCGGTGACGCATAGCGCCCTGGAAGGACCTCCTCAGCGATCTCGAACTGATACCCGCCGCCGGCGGGGACGACACCTGCTAGCGGAGGAGAAAGCCCTCGCCGAGCGGATCGTCCGGGTCGAGAGCGAAGACGTGCTCGCCGGTCCGGTACGCGCTCCCTTCGACCTCGGTGACGACCGCCGGGATCCCGCCCACCTCGACGTCGCCGACGACGCGCCCGCGGAACTCGGAGCCCACGATGCTCAGGTGGCGCAGCTCGTCACCGCGCGGCAGTCGCCCGGAGCGATCGAGCAGCGTCAGGCGCGCCGAGGTCCCGCTGCCGCACGGCGAGCGATCCACCTCTCCGTCGGCGAACACCGTGACGTTGCGCTGCGTCAGCGGGCTCTCGCGCTCCTCCTGCCAGAAGATCACCCCGTAGACGTCGCGGAGCTCGGGCTCGACCGGGTGGACGAGGTCGTGGCCCGCCTCGATCTCGCGCTTCAGCTCGCGGCCGAGCTCGATGAGCCGAGGGAGCTCGGCCGGCTCGACGCGCTCCTCGAGGGACGCGTAGAAGGCGCCGCCGAAGGCGACGTCGAGCGTGCGGCCGGCCACCTCGACTCCGTTCGCCCAGACGTAGGCAGGCACGTTGCGGAAGCCGACCGAGCGGACACGGCCGCCCGCGACGTCGGCCCAGGTCTCCAGGCGGCCGGACGGCACGTCCACGACGACGCGGTTCTCGCCCTCGCTCCGGGGGAGAACGCCCTCGTCGAGCGCCCAGGTGACGAGCGCGATCGTGCCGTGCCCGCAGGCGGTGGAGTAGCCGGCGTTGTGGAAGAAGACGACCCCGAGGTCGGCGCCCTCGTCGTTCGGGGGTACGACGTGGCAGCCGTACATGTCCGCGTGCCCGCGCGGCTCGAAGACGAGCAGGCGCCGCACGTGGTCGAGCCGCTCGAGCGCGTCGCGACGGCGCTCCAGGATCGTCGAGCCGCCGAGCTCCTCGACCCCGCCCGTGACGATCCGGAAGGGCTCGCCGCCCGTGTGGTAGTCGACGGTCCGGATCGGCTCCATGGAGAACGATGATCGCAGGCTCACGAACGAGGACATCGCGGTCGCGAAGCTGCCGCCTTCAGGGGTCTCTCGCGGAGCGGATCCGCGTCGAGCGGATCCCGTTCCCGCGGGTAAGCCGAGCTCAGCGGCCCTTGAAGGCGGCGAGGCGCTTCTCGAGAAAGGCCTGCACGCCCTCGCCGAAGTCCTCGGTCTGGGTGGCGGCCTGCTGGAGCTCCGCCTCGAGCTCGAGCTGCTCCTCGAGCGAGGCGGTGTACGCGTGCTCGAAGAGCTGCTTCGTCATCGCGACCGCGCGGGTCGGCAGATCGGCGTACCACTCGGCGAGCTCCTCGACGCGCTTCCCGAAGTGCTCGTGGTGGTGTACCTCCGAGACGATCCCCCAGACGAGCGCCTCGTCGGCGCCGAGCCGCCGGTTCGACACCATCCACTCGAACGCGCGGGAGTAGCCGAGCAGCCGGTGCAGGAACCACGTGCTGCCCGCGTCCGGCACGAGACCGATGCCGACGAACCCCGGGACGAACGTCGCCTCGTCGGAGGCGATGCGGACGTCACAGGCGCACGCGATCGACAGCCCGGCGCCCGCACACGGGCCGTTGACCGCCGCGAGCACCGGCTTCTCCAGGGCGCGAATCGCGCGGACGTTCGGGTGGTACGTCTCCTCGAGCGCCTGGCTCACACCCCCCGGCAGCTCCTGGAACTCGCGGAGGTCCTGTCCCGAGCAGAAGCCGCGTCCCGCGCCCGTGATCACGACGGCGCGCACCGCCGGATCCGCGGCCTCCGCCAGCGCTTCCCGGAGCCCGTCGTGCACCGCCCGGTTCAGCGCGTTGTACGTCTCGGGCCGGTTGAGCGTGACCGTGAGGACTGCGCCCTTCCGTCCGGTGAGCACCTCGTTCGCCATCGAGCCGAATCTACTCCTTCCCCGCTCGCCCACGATCGAGGAACGCCCGAACGGCGCCCTGCGCCTCCTCGCCGAGCATCGAGAGCGCGAGCCAGTCGCGTGCATGGTTGACCGTCTGATGCCAGGCGAGGTCGCGCCACACGTTCAGCTGCTGCTTCGCGTAGCGCGTGGTCTGCGGGAGCTTCGTCGCGAGCTTCTCGACGAGCTCGTCCACCACCGCGTCCAGCTCCGCCTCCGGAACCGCCCGGTTGACCAGCCCCCACTCCGCCGCCTGCGGTGCCGGGATCTCCTCGCAGAGAAAGACGATCTCGCGCGCGCGACGGTCGCCGACCATGAGCTGGAGCCACTGCGTCGCACCTCCCGCCGGCACCGAGCCGTGCTCGAGGCCCACGTGCCGGATGAACGCGGTGTCCACGATCACGGCCAGGTCGCACGCCATCTGCAGCTCGTTGCCGCCGCCGACGGCGATCCCGTTGATGCGCGCGATCGTCGGCTTGCCGATCTCGCGCAGCCGGTCGTGCGCGTCCTTGAACGCCCCGAACCACTTCCAGTAGTCCGACGGCTTGCCGAGGTAGTCCTCGTCCCAGGAGCGCAGATCGGCGCCGACGCAGAACGCCCTTCCGGTGCCGGTGACGACAACCGCGCGGATGTCGTCGTCCCAGGAGGCGTCCTCCGCCGCGCGCGCGATCTCCCGGAGCATCCGAAAGTCGAACGCGTTCAGGACGTCGGGCCGGTTGAGCCTGATCGTCGCTCGGGGCGGAGCCTTCTCGTAGACGATCGCCTCGAAGGCGAGCTCCGCGGGGTCGCGCGGCCTGGGGTGCGTCGGCTCGCCCATCACCCCGCGACGTCGGCGAAGTGCACCTGGAACGGGATCCCCAGCGCCATCGCGTCCTTGCCCGTCTCCATGAACTCCGGCGTCCGCGCCGCCGCCCTGAAAGCGTCCATGTCGGCGAACTCCCACTCCGCGTAGTAACGGAAGGCCGGCTCGCCCATCGGGGCGCCGAAGACCTTGCCGTGGCGGAACGTCCCTCCCTCGACGCGCCGGCAGAGCTCCGCGTGCTGCTCGTACCGCTCGGGGTCCGGCTCCTGCTCGTAGACGACGAACGCTCGGATCACGCGTGGCTCCCTTCGTCGTGGACGCGGGGAGCGTATAGCGTCCGAGCGGTGAGCTCGACCGGATTCGCTCTCGTCCTCGCGCTCGTCGCCGGTTTCGGCGGCGCCGTCCAGATCGCCGTGCAGGGTCGCCTCGGAGATCGCGTCGGCACCTTCGAGGCGATGGCGACGGCCTCACTCATCGGCGCGGTGTTTGCGCTCGGCCTGCTCGTCCTCGCGCGGCGCACCGTGAGCGGGCTCGGCGACGTCTGGAGCGCGCCGAAGTGGATGCTGCTCGGCGGCATGATGAGCGCGCTCATCATCCTCGCCGTGACCGTCGCGGGGCCGCGGATCGGGATCGTCGCGACGACCGCCGTGCTCATCGCCGCCCAGTTCGCGCTCGCTACCGCCATCGACCGGTACGGCTGGTTCGGCGTGGAGCGGATCGCGGTCACCTGGCCTCGCGTGCTGGGGATCGCCTTCCTGTTCGTCGGAGCAGCGCTCACCCTGCGGCGATGACCGCCGCACTGGGGGCGCTCGAGCCTCGGCTCGTCTGGTCGCGCTTCGAGGAGCTGACGCGCATCGCACGCCCATCGAAGGAGGAGGAGTCCGCGCGCCGGCACGTCCTCGCGTGGGCGCGGGAGCACGGGTTCGAGGCGGCGGTGGACGCGGCCGGGAACGCGGTGGTGCGCGTGCCGGCGACATCCGGGCGCGAAGGAGCGCCGACGGTGGTGCTCCAGGCCCACCTGGACATGGTCTGCGAGCGCGACCCGGAGAGCGCCTACGACCCCCGCGAGGGGCGGATCAACGTCCTGCTCGACGGCGACTGGGTGTTAGCGGACGGGACGACGCTCGGCGCCGACAACGGCATCGGCGTGGCGGGTGCGCTGGCCGCGGCCGAGGACCCCGACGTCGCGCACGGCCCGCTCGAGCTGCTCCTCACCGTCTCCGAGGAACAGGGGCTCGACGGTGCCAAGGCGCTCGACCCCGACCTCGTGTCCGGACGGCGCCTCGTCAACCTCGACGGGACGAGCGCCGAGGCCGTCACCGTCGGCTGCGCGGGGAGCGCGCATGCGTTCGTGAGGCTCCCGCTCCCGCCCGAGCCGCTCCCCGAGGGCTGGGAGTGCCTCTCGGTCACCGTTTCCGGCGCGAAGGGCGGGCACTCGGGCGGCGACATCGCGCGCGGGCGTGCGAACGCGATCAAGGCTCTGGGACGGATCCTCTCGACTCCGTACGAGCACGCGGCGTTCCGGCTCACGCGCCTCGATGGCGGAGTGAGCAGGAACGCGATCCCGCGGGACGCGCGCGCCGTCGTCGCGCTCCCTCCCGCAGCGGCGGCCGCGTTCCGTGAGGCCTGCGGCGCGGCGCTGGGCGCGCTTCGGGAACAGTACGCGCCGTCCGATCCGGGGCTCGCCCTCGCGATCGAGGCTGCCGCGCCCGAGGGAGGGGCCGGCGACGGCGCGACGTCGCGAGCTCTGGACCTCCTGGCCCTGCTCCCGAGCGGGGTCCTGGCGATGAGCCCCGACGTCCCCGGCACGGTGGAGACGAGCACCAGCCTGAACGTGGCGGAGACGGCCGACGGAGCCCTGACGCTCGCCTCCATGACACGGAGCGCGAGCCCGGCGGCGCTGGACGAGACCGTGGCGACGTTCCGCGCGGCGGCCCGCATCGCAGGAGCGAAGATCGAGGTCACCCGCTCGTATCCGCCGTGGCGACCCGACCTGGGCTCGGCGCTCCTCGCCACGGCGCGGACCACGTTCGTCCGGCTCTTCGACTCGGCGCCGAGGCTGGAGGTCGTGCACGGAGGTCTCGAATGCGCCGTGATCGGGGGACGCCTCCCGGGCGTGGAGATGATCTCGATCGGCCCCGAGATCGTCGGCCCGCACGCGCCGGGCGAGCGGTTGAGCATCTCCGCGACGCAGCGGTTCTACGCTCTCCTGACCGCACTGCTCGACGATCTCTCGTCGTAGCGCGGGGACGCCTCTCGCTACAAGGGGCCCCAGGAGCAGCGCCGTGCGAGCCCCTCCGCGTCGAGCACGACGACGCGGCCCCGCTCGAGCCTGACCGACCCCCGCTTCTCGTCCTCCCGCAGAACCCGGTTGACCGTCGCGCGCGAGGTCCCGGCCATCGCCGCGAGGTCCTCCTGCGTGAGCGGGACCACCGGGGCCTCGCCACCTTCCCCGTACGCGTCCGCGAGCGCGCAGACGCGCCGTCGCACCCGCGTCTCCGCGTCGACGTAGTGCGCCTCGACGATCCGCTCGCTCGCCCGGCGCAGCTGCTCGGCGAGGAGGCGGAGCAGGACGTCCTTCACGCCCGGGTGGCTCCGCTGGAGACGGGCGAAGTCGTCGCGGTAGAGCGAGCGCGTCTCACCGTCCTCGAGAGCCGACACGGTCGCGCTGCGGCGCTCGTCGGGCACGAGGAGGGCGAGCTCGCCGAAGGTGTCCCCGGGACGGAGCACGTCCAGCAGCACGTTGTCCCCGACCGGGGTCGACACGCGGACGGCGAAGCGCCCCCGGACGACGAAGTGCAGGGACTCCGCGAGGTCGTCGCGATGGAACACCACCTCGCCCTTCCCGAACGTCCGCCGGCGGGCGGCGGAGAGCAGCTCGCGGACGTCGTCCGCTGGCAACCCGGTCAGGACGGGCCAGTCCACGGCTCCAGTGTCCGTCACGCGGTTGCCGTCCGCAATGGCACACGCCAGGGCGGTTTTCGCTTCCGCGTCGCGCGCCGCTCGCTCGAACGGCGCGGGGGCGAAGTGTGACGACCGTGACATACGCAGCGTCGCACGCGCGAACGACGCGGGCGATCCCGCTCCCTAGCCTCTGTGCATGGAGTCGACGAGAGAGGAGCCGGTCATGAAGCGCATCGCCATCATCCTCGGCATCGCCACGGCGTTCTTCGTAGCCCCCTCGGTCGCCAACGCGGCGAACGTCGCGCAGGTCAGGTCTCAGGCCGTCGAGTCGCAGGTCGTCGAGTCGCAGCTGGTGCGGTCACAGCTCGTGAGGTCACAGCTCGTGAGGTCACAGCTCGTGAGGTCGCAGGTCGTGAGGTCGCAGCGGGCGAGCGTCGTCCGGCTCTCCCAGCTCCGCGCGCAGCTTCGCTAGATCGCTCTTTCGTCGATCCATCCGGGGGGAAGAGGAGGGGCCGCGAGGCCCCTCCTCCCCGTACGAGGAGGTCGGCGCCTCAGAGGCCGACGCTGCTCACAGACCGACGATGTCGTCCGGACGCACGGGGACGCGCGGGAGCTCGAGGCCCGTCGCAGCTCGCAGCGCCGCGACGACCGCCGGGGTCGAGACGAGGGTCGGCGGCTCGCCGACGCCCTTCACGCCGTACGGCGCATCGGGCTCCGGCACCTCGACGAGATCGGAGACGACGGGTGGCATGTCGAGGAAGGTCGGGATGAGGTAATCCGTGAAGCTGGCGTTGACGATCACGCCGTCGCGCACCTGCAGCTCCTCCATCAGGGCGAGCCCGAGCCCCTGCGCCGTGCCGCCCTCGATCTGGCCCTCGACCGCCTTCCGGTCGAGCGCGTGGCCGACGTCCTGCGCGGTCCCGATCCACACGACGCGCGTGAGCCCGAGCTCGACGTCCACCTCCACCACCGCGCGCATCGCCGCCACCGCGAACGCCACGTGCGCGCGGTCGCCGATGACCTGCCCTGTCTCCGGATCGAGCGGGAACGTGCGCGGATGCCGGTACACGCGCTCGACGTCCACGTCCCCGCCGCCGACGCGCTCCCGCTCCTCGAGCGCGGCCCGGCAGGCGAGCTGCACCGCACCCGCGGCCATCCAGGTCCCGCGCGATGCCGAGGTCGAGCCCGAGGAGCCGACGTGGGCCGTGGACCCGCCGACGAGGACGACCTCGTCGGTGCCGAGCTCGGAGCGCGCGACGCCGAGCATGACGTCGGTGATCCCCTGCCCGACCTCGGCGGCGGCGCAGTGCACCTCGGCGTGACCGTCCGCGAACAGCCGGACCCGCGCGGTGCAGTAGTCGTCGAAGCCCTCCGAGTAGCAGATGTTCTTGAACCCGACGGCAAAGCCAGTCCCCCGGCGCACGCCCTCGCCCCGCGTCGTGTTGCCGGAGCCGCCCGGAAGGCGAAGGGGCTCGCGCGGCAGAGGCTCGGCCTCCGGGATCGGGAGCGCCGCCGCGCGACGGATCACCTCTCTGGTCGGGAGCGAGCCGGTGACGACCTGGCCCGTCGGCAGGACGCCTCCCGGCTCGAGGGCGTTCAGGAGCCGGAGCTCGATCGGGTCGATGTCGAGCGCGGCCGCGAGGCGATCCATCTGTGCCTCGGCCGCGAACGTCACCTGCACGCTGCCGAAGCCGCGCATGGCACCGCACGGGGGGTTGTTCGTGTACACGGCAGTGCCGTCGACGCTCACGTTGTCGACCGCGTACGGGCCGGCCGCGAAGCAGCACGCGTTCGCGAGCACGGCCGCGGTGCTCGACGCGTACGCCCCGCCGTCGAGGAGAACCCGCATGCGGACGGAGACGAGACGGCCGTCCCGCGTCGCGCTGTGCTCGGCCCACATCTTCGACGGGTGCCGGTGGATGTGGCCGACGAAGGACTCCTCCCGGTTGTAGATCATCTTCACGGGGCGCCCGGTGCGCAGTGCGAGCAGCGCTGCGTGGATCTGCACGGAGAGGTCCTCGCGGCCGCCGAACGCGCCGCCGACGCCCGCGAGGTGGATCCGCACCATGTCGGGCGGCAGGTCGAGGCACGGCGCAACCTGGTCGCGGTCGACGTGGAGCCACTGCGTCGCGACGTGGACGTCCACTCCCCCTTCGCCGTCGGGGATGGCGAGCCCGGACTCGGGGCCAAGGAAGGTCTGATCCTGGTGGCCGGTCTCGTAGACGCCCGATACCGTGACGTCGCCCTCCGCGGCGGGATCGCCCCGACGGATCACGATCGAGCGAACCACGTTGGGTCTCGGATCGTCCCGGAAGCCGTGCCCCTCGGTCGGATGCTCCGGATGAAGGGGCTCGTGCTCGGTGGCCCGCTCGGGATCCGTGACGGGCTCGAGGGGCTCGTACTCGATGCGCACCGCCGTGGCGGCGCGACGGGCCTGCTCGGGCTCGTCGGCGGCGACGATCGCGACCGGCTCCCCGAAGTAGCGGACGCGGTCGCCGGCGAGCACCGGCTGATCTGCGAAGTCGAGGCCGTACGTCTTGCGTCCGGGCACGTCCTCGTGGGTCAGCACGGCGTGGACACCCGGCAGCGCGAGCGCTTCGGACACGTCGATCGAGACGATGCGCGCGTGCGCGTGCGGGCTGCGCACGGTACGCCCCCAGAGCATCCCGGCCATCTCCAGGTCGCTCGCGTACGCGAAGTCGCCCGTGACCTTGGGCACGGCGTCGTGACGGCGCGGCCCGGCCTCGGCACGGCCCCTGCGCAGGGTGCGGGCCGGAGCGCTCATCGTCCCGCGGCGAGGTGCACGGCGTCGAGGATCTTCTGGTACCCGGTGCAGCGACAGAGGTTCCCGGAGAGCGCCTCCCGGATCTCGTCGTCCGCGGGATCGGGGGTCCGGCGCAGGAGGTCTGCCGCTGCGACGACGAGACCCGGCGTGCAGAACCCGCACTGGACGGCGCCCGTCTCGGCGAACGCCTCCTGGACGCGATGGAGCCGACCGTCCTCGGCGAGACCCTCCACCGTGACCACCTCGTGCCCGTCAGCCTGCGCGGTCAGCACGAGGCAGGAACAGACGAGCGTGCCGTCGAGGAGCACCGAGCACGACCCGCACTCCCCCTGCTCGCAGGCGTTCTTCGAGCCGGGGAGCCCGATGCGATCACGGAGGGTCGTCAGCAGGCTCTCGCCGGCCCAGATCTCGGCCTCGTGGCGCTCGCCGTTGACCACCAGCGCGACCCTCATGCGAGGCACCGCTCCAGCGCGCGCCGGGCGAGCACGCTCAGCGCGTGCCGGCGGTAGGCGGCGGTGCCGCGCACGTCGTCGATCGGGCTCGCGGCTTCCGCTACCCGGTCCGGGAACGCGTCCGCCTCGTCCAGCGGGCAGGTCACGAGCCCCGGCACCGGCCCGGCGGAGCCGAAGGACGCGCGGATCTCCTCCCGCTCGCGGTCCGCCACGACCGCGAGCGAGCACACCGCGATGACCATCGCGTTCCGCGGTCCGACCTTCATGAACGTCTGGGGCTGCCCGCTCGGCGACACGTACACCGCGGAGATCAGCTCTCCCTCGTCGAGCGCGTTCCGCTTGGGCCCGACCAGGAAGTCGCGCAGCGGGATGCGCCGGACGCCCGTCTCGCCCGCCACCTCGACCTCGGCCCCCTCGACGAGCAGCGGCGGCAGGGCGTCCCCGGCGGGCGATGCCGTCCCGAGGTTGCCTCCGATCGTCCCGCGGTTCCGGATCTGCGGCGAGCCGACCGTGCGCGACGCCTCCGCCAGCGCGGGGAGCAGCTCGCCGACCTGCTCGTGGAGGATCTCCGAGTACGTGAGCCCCGCGCCCAGGCGCACCATGCCGTTCGAGCGAGACCAGCCTCGGAGCTCGCTGACCTCGTTCAGGTTCAGGATCGCATCGGGGCGCGCGTGGTCGAAGTTCAGCGCGACCATCACGTCGGTCCCGCCCTGGATCGGGACCGCCTCCGGGCGCTCCGCCTGCAAGCGGAGCGACTCGTCCAGCGAGCGCGGCGTGAGCACGTCCATCGGGCCAAGCGTATTACGCTCCGGGCATGGAAGCTCTCCGCCGCCGCCTCGCCGTCGCCCGCGGGGACGTTCCGGCCGACCTCGTCGTCAGCGGCGGCCGCGTGCTGCAGGCCGTCGACGGCTACCCGATCACGCCCAAGGAGCACGGCACCGACTTCCTGCTCAACCACCGCCACCTGTGGCTGCGCTCGAAGCGCCAGTGGGCGGTGATGCGCGTGCGCGACGCCGTGATCACGGCCATGCGGCGCTTCTTCGACGAGCGCGACTTCGTGTGCATCGACTCGCCGGTGTTCACGCCCAACGCGTG
>Ga0210076_1000155_pt1 | contig 14682 bp, 11 predicted proteins | sample MayberryNW_Catta_3_FD_184876 | JGI IMG/M metagenome (GOLD analysis project Ga0210076, IMG submission 184876) | Wetland microbial communities from San Francisco Bay, California, USA, that impact long-term carbon sequestration -... | ecosystem: Environmental > Aquatic > Marine > Wetlands ... | reverse complement strand
CGAAAATCGATAAGGGCGATACCGCATGGTTACTGACTTCCTCTGCGTTAGTTTTGATGATGACTATTCCGGGTCTGTTTTTATTTTACGGCGGCTTAGTCAGACGGAAGAATGTGCTCGGCACCATCATGCACAGCTTTATCATCGTCGCCGTCATCAGTATTCAGTGGGCGCTCTGGGGCTACACGCTAGCATTCGGCGTAGATATCAATGGCATCATCGGTGATCTGAGTTGGCTGGGACTAAAAGGCGTCGGCGCCGAACCGAACGCCGATTATGCCGCGACCATTCCACACGCCGCGTTCATGGTCTTTCAGATGATGTTCGCGGTAATCACGCCGGCATTGATCACGGGTGCGTTCGCGGAGCGCATCAAATTCGGCTCCTTTCTGGTTTTCATTTTGTTATGGGCCACGTTCGTTTACGATCCTCTGGCTCACTGGGTCTGGGGTGTTAAGGGGTGGATGCGCGAAATGGGTGCGTTAGATTTCGCCGGCGGCACAGTTGTACACATTAGTTCCGGCGCATCCGCGCTCATAGCGGCCATTATGTGCGGCAAACGCATCGGCTACCTCCAGGAAGCGATGCCCCCGCACAACCTCCCCTTCAGTGTCATCGGCGCAGGACTGCTGTGGGTGGGCTGGTTCGGTTTCAATGCCGGCAGCGCGCTTGCTGCCGATGGGCTGGCGACATCGGCATTCGTCGCGACCCATCTCGCGGCCGCGGCTGCAGCGCTCGCCTGGCTTGCCATGGATTGGATTGTTCGCGATAAGCCGACCGTACTGGGAGCGGCCAGCGGCGCTGTCGCGGGGCTTGTCGCGATTACTCCCGGGTCAGGCTTCGTCGGACCCGGTTCTGCGATCATCATCGGCGTCATCGGTGGAATTCTGTGCTCGATGGCTTGTAGCTTGAAACCGAAACTCGGCTATGACGATTCTCTCGATGTGGTCGGCGTGCATGGGGTCGGAGGAACGTGGGGAGCCCTCGCGACCGGACTGTTTGCTTCGAAGGCGATTAATCCCGCCGGCAATGACGGTCTTTTTTTCGGCAATCCGGCCCAGCTATGGGTGCAGATTGTTTCGGTTGCCGCCACGTGGGTTCTTGCGGTGATCGGTACCTACCTTCTGCTTTCGATTGTGAAAGCCGTCATGGGCTTGCGCGTGGAGGTCGATGAGGAGCGCATGGGCTTGGATTTGAGCCAGCACAACGAGCGGGCTTATGAGTAACTATGGCCCCACGAGTTTTAATGTGATAACAAATCTGCGACTTACAAACTTATAACCAGCACGGAGAGGAGCAAAGTAAATGGCAGCTAAAGACGCCTTGGAGATGGCGAAGAAGAACAAAGCAGAGATTGTCGATTTGAAATTTATCGACGTGCCTGGGCTGTGGCAGCATTTTTCAATACCGGCAACCGAGTTGTCAGCCGACGTATTCGAGCAGGGATTGGGGTTTGACGGATCGAGCATCCGCGGATTTCAGAGCATCAACGAGTCCGACATGATTTTGCTTCCCGATCCAGACACAGCCATGATGGACCCATTCACCGAACATCCAACTATTAGTTTTATCTGTAACGTCTTAGACGCCATCACCCGCGAGCCGTACAGCCGCGATCCCCGATACATCACCCAGAAAGCCGAGAAATATCTAAAATCGAGCGGGCTAGCCGACATCAGTTATTGGGGCCCCGAAATCGAGTTTTTCATCTTCGACAGTATTCGCTTCGACCAGAACCACCACGAAGGGTACTACCATATCGACTCCGAAGAAGGATTTTGGAACGCCGGTAAAGAAGGGCCGAATCTCGGCAACAAGATCCGCTACAAAGAAGGCTATTTTCCTGTCCCCCCTTCCGATCAGTATCAGGATCTGAGATCCGAGATGGTGCTCAATTTACAGAAATGCGGCATTACCGTCGAAGTGCACCATCATGAAGTCGCCACTGCGGGACAAACCGAAATCGACATGCGCTTTGACACCATGACCAAGATGGCCGACAAGGTGCTGCTCTATAAGTACGTGGTCAAGAACACCGCCAAGAAACGCGGCAAAGTCGTTACGGTCATGCCCAAGCCCCTGTTTCAAGACAACGGCTCCGGCATGCACTGCCACCAGAGCTTGTGGAAAGGCGGCAAGAATCTCTTCTATGACAAAAAGGGCTACGGGCTCATCAGCGACACGGCGAGATACTACATCGGCGGCTTGATTAAACACGCCCATGCGCTCTGCGCGTTTATCGCCCCCACGACCAATTCATACCGGAGACTGGTCCCCGGCTACGAAGCGCCGATTAATTTGGTCTACTCGGCGAGAAACCGAAGTGCCTGCGTCCGTATACCCATGTACTCGACCAGCGAGAAGGCCAAACGGTTAGAATTCAGAACCCCCGATCCGAGCTGCAATCCGTACTTTGCCTTTCCGGCGATGCTGATGGCGGGAATCGACGGAATCCGAAACAAGATCGAGCCGCCCAAGCCCATCGACAAGAACCTCTACGAGCTCGAGCCCGAAGAGGCGGCCAAGGTGAAATCGATGCCGGGGTCTTTGGATCAGGCGCTCGACGCTCTAGAGAAAGACCATGACTTCCTGCTCAAGGGAGATGTGTTCACCAAAGACGTGATCGAGACCTGGCTTGAGTACAAGAGAAAACACGAGGTAGATGCGATCCGGCTGCGGCCCCACCCGTGGGAGTTCGCTCTGTATTTCGATATTTAAACGCTATTAATCCGTGGCCGCTCTAATAAAGCGGCGCGGCCCCACTCTTATCTGAAAGGGGAATGCCATGAAGAAGATCGAAGCGATCATTAAGCCGTTCAAGCTCGATGAGGTTAAGCAGAGGCTCACCTCGGCGGGTATCACAGGCATGACGATTACGGAAGTCAAAGGGTTCGGCCGACAAAAAGGTCATACGGAGCTTTATCGTGGCGCTGAGTATACGGTGGACTTTCTGCCAAAAGTGAAAATCGAAATCCTCGCGCCGGACGATATGGCGCCAAAGATTGTCGAGGCTATCTTGGAATCGGCCCAGACCGGAAAGATCGGCGACGGAAAAATCTTTGTGTCATCGGTCGAAGATGTGATTCGTATTCGCACCAACGAACGGGGTGAAGAAGCGATCAGCTGAACGCTTTTAAATAAGAACTCCTTGCCAGACTAAGGCCCCAGTGAAATTGAAGAAAATTTTCATTGGGGCCTTTTCTTTGACCAAGGTACCCTGATCTATCGACCGCCTATAAGGTAAGAGATCGTTCTGCGACTAAATCAAAGTACACTGGCTAAATTGGATACTGCGACAATCGGCAGGATTCTCGATCGCTCTACCCTCCCTTTTGCCGAAAAGTCGCCGGCATGAGCGAGCGCGGGGCACGTTTAAATGAAAAGACGCTGCACGGCGACCGTCAGCTAGACCGTCGCCGTGCAGCAGTTGGCCCTATTTCTTGTTTTCTTCGCCCGGTTGTTTGCCAGGCTCAAAGCCGCCGACCTCGTGGTAGACGACTTTCTTTTCTTCTTCGAAAGCGCGGACCGAAGGCACCTGGCCGGGCAGTCCAAGCTTCTTCCACTCAGCCGACACTTTATCGTACATCTCCCGGCGCAGCGCCGTCCGTTTTGAGAAGACCGGCAGGTAGCGGTGCTCTTTGCAGGCGTTGATTAGCGCCTTGGATCCGTACGGGCGTTTCTCAGGCGGATTCTGCGTTGGATCGAGCCATGTGCTCCAGGTGTTTCTCAAGACATCGATATCGTCAATTGGATTGCAGCGGCTGCTCATTGCCCAAATCACCTGATCCGTATCGGTGGGATCGACGTCTTCGTCCACGGCGATAATCCACTTGGTGTAATAAGCTCCGCCGGGAACTTGAGCGGCCAAAGCAAGGGACTGCGCCGCATGGCCGGCATAGCGCTGCTCGAGTGAAATCACGGTCATGCCGAAACCGCCGGCGCCGGCCGGATGAGCATATACACCTTGGATGCCAGGAATGCCGAGCTTTTCGAGGTCGTCCCAGATGCGCGCCGACCGGATAATGGAGAAAAAGCCGCTTTGCTCATTGGACGGATAATCCGCCATCAGCGCATTTGTTAAAATCGGATTTGTCCGATAGTGAACTGCCGTGATTTCCACCAGCGGGCACCCTGCCTCGGGCCGGCCATAGTAGCCAGGGAATTCGCCAAATGGTCCTTCGCTCTTGACCGAATTGGGCTTGATGATGCCTTCGACCATGAATTCCGCATTGGCGGGCAACAACAAGCTTGTCGTTTTGCCCTTAACCACAGGAATAGGCTCGCCTTTGATTCCTCCGAGAAATTCATATTCCGAAACATTCTTGGGAAAGGTCTGGGAGCCGACCACCATAAACAATGGATCGATGCCCCAAGCGGCGGCCACTTCCACAGCTTTATCTTGCTGCCACGAGCGGGTGATGTGCAGACGCGCATCTTTTCCCGGTGAAAGATATAGGCCGGTTTCCCGTTTGCCTTGAAGCATCATGCGATAGGTACCAACGTTCAGATAACCGGAATCCGGATCGCGCGTAATAACGCAGTCCGCGGTGCCGGCGTACTTGCCGCCGTCCAGAGGCCAATGCCGTGGGATTGGCAGTTCGGTCAAGTCGATTTGATCACCGGTAAGGGTATTTTCGTAAAATCCCGCTTGCGACTGCGGCACCTCGCGCGGAGGCATGCGATTTTTGAGCTTGTCCTTTACCCGGCGAATCAATTCCACGGTGGGCGTTTCCGGAGATTCTTCCATGGTCAACGCGATACGCGGAATGCTCGGTCCGAGGATGTTCCAAAGTGAGCGAGCTTTGTACGGGCTCTTTTCAAAGCCTTTGATGTTATCGAAGAGGATCGCAGGCGATGGCTTCTGTTTCGCCACGAGGTAACCGATCGCGCTCATTTCTTCTTCGCAGCTGACCGCTTCTTTGACGCGCACCAAATCGCCCAGTTGTTCGATGCGGTCCAGCCACTCACGCAAATCCTGAATGGGTCGCTTGGATTCGGTCACCTTCTCTTCTCGTTTAGCCATCGGGTCATCCTCCAATTGAAAATCGATGATTGATTTTTTACAAGCGTGCGTTCTTGGGCAACAGCGATTTGAAATAAGCAAAAGCGTCGTAGGAGCGGTACATCATGTTTTCTTTCATATAGTCGATTTCAGCTTGCGGCATAATCGCCGGCTTGCCGACGCAGCTCGCGATAAACTGCATGTAGGCGGTCCGCTCCAGATAGATCGCGTGAACGGTAGCATATTCCAAGCTATCACCGCATACAATAATGCCATGGCCTTTAAGCAACATCGCGTTCCGATCGGCCAATGTTTGACAAATCTCTTTACCATCTTGAATGGTATAGATCAGCCGCGGACTGGGAAAAATCGGCGTCTCCGGAGCAAATACGGCGGCCTGATTATAGATCGGCAGTATCGGCGTCCCTGCAACGGAAAACGCAGTCGCAATGGTCTGGTGCGTGTGCACCACCGAATTCACATCGGGCCTGGCGTTATAGATGGCAGCGTGGATCATAGTTTCACGCGGCGGGTTGGCGATTTTCGTTACCGTGCGCTTGTTGGCGGCTTTGGCGTAATTCTGCTCGCACACCTCCATGTACTCGTCGATGTCGACAAGAATAATGTGTTTAGGCGCGATTTCCCCGAGCGGGGCCAACACAGGTTTAATGAAAAATTTTTTAGTGCCGGGGATGCGCGCGCTGACGTGACCGTGATAGTCGGCCAGACCCTGGTAAAACATGATCCGGTTGCCTAGCGCAACCTTCTTTTTAAGTTCGTCGAGATCTTTCTTGGTGCTTTTCACCTCAACCTCCCTTTTTAATTTTTACATTGCTTGCCGGAGCGGGTCATGCACCTCTGTTGGACTCACATCGTGCATTGCCCACGAGCGAATATTCATCCAATTCCACTGATCAGGATGTGCGCGCACGATCTCTTCAACCCATCGGGTGATCCGAGCCACATTCTCTTGAATCTGCGCCGAGCCCTTACCGGATCGATCAAGCTCCAGCTCCGGCTCGATGACCAGTTTGAGCGAACCGTCTCTCTGGCGAACCATGCAAGCGGGTACGATTGCCGCTCCGGTTCGCAAAGCGACGGTCGCCGGTCCGCGCCGTGCAATCACAGTTCTGCCGAAAAAAGCCGCTTCGACGCCCCGAGCGCGGCGGAACTCATCCGAGATGACCACGGTGATGTTATTTTGGCGCAAGGAATTCTGCAGCGTTCTTAAAGCTTCGCGTCGCGGCCTTGATTGAATCGCTTTCAGTCGGATTTGCAAGCGATATCTTTCCAGCAGTTTCGCCAATCGACTGTCGCGTGGAGGATTTATCAAAACAGAAACCGGATAGCCTTCAATGGCTAACCTGGAGCCGACGAGAAAAAAATTTCCTAAATGAGCGCTGAGCACCAGGACCCCGGAGCCTTTTGCTAATGCGGCATCCAGATGCTCGGTTCCGACAAGTGGAACCAGTCCGCGCAATTCGCTGTCGGACGCTTCCAAGGCGATGGCAACTTCGGCGCAACTACGCAGTATATTTCTGAGAGATTGACGTGCCATTTCTTCGATCGCTAGAGCACTCATCGTTTCCCCGAATACGGCGGTGATATTTGTCTTGGACCGAGTACGAAAGCCGCTAAAACAGCGGTAGCCAATGGCTGCTAGAGCGTCAGAAACTTGAAACAACCAGCGGCGAGGCAGAAATCTGGCCGCCAGGCGACCGAGTGTCATTGCCGCCCAGGTTGCAAAATAAAAAAATCTGCCGGCCAACCAAGCAGTCATCCATTCTTTGAGTTAGACCGCGACGAAGCGCCGGTCGAGCGCTCAAAGTACGCCAATCTACGATAGTTTTTTTACCCCCGCAAGAGCGGCATCAATAGTTGGCGGCGACTAGCATAGGAAACCGCTGGGATTAAAATATGCTTTGAAATCAATTGGTTAAAGCAAATTCATAGTTCCAAATATGAGCCGAGGCGTTTCTATTAGGGTCGTCGTATGATATCTACATTCAATTGCTGTGGTCTTGGATCAAAAAAATGAGAATGATTTTGCCGCCGATAAGAGAACGTCGTGTCGTGGATCGTCTGTTATCGGCATTTTTCGAAGAATACAAAGCAATAGATTTTAGGAAAGCTATCGCGGCGCTCTGCCGGTTCTATCATCTCAAAAACCCCAAAGTTGAATGGTTCGAGTACATTGATTGGGGCAAAACGGCGGGAAAGACTTACGAAAACGGCCAGATTTATCTAGTTCATCCCGAGAATTGGAAGAAAGGCCGGAAGTATAACTCGGAACGCCGCTGGATTAGCACCGTCTATCACGAAATGGGACATTATGTTTTTTGGGCGGATGCGGAAAACAAGGCTGACATGTTCGCGTCGAGAATGGTGCGCGGGCTGAACCATCACAGATAATCTATACGAGCGCGTGGCTCTTTTTCCTTCTGAATTCGGTTAATCATGGATTATAAGGACACGTTGAATCTGCCCAAGACCGCGTTTCCCATGCGGGCAAACCTGCCGCAGAATGAACCTAAGCAAGTCGAAAAATGGGATCGCGAGCGCACGTACTTTCAAATGCTTCAGACGAATGCGCAGGCGCCCAAGTTTATTCTTCACGATGGTCCGCCCTACGCCAACGGTAACATCCACATCGGTCATGCGCTGAACAAAATACTCAAAGACATAATCGTTAAATACCGCTCAATGACCGGCCAAGCCGCGCCTTTTGTGCCGGGTTGGGACTGCCATGGGCTGCCGATCGAACTACAGGTCGAGAAAAATCTCGGGCGCGCGAAAAAACTCGCGATGAGCAAGGCCGAGGTCCGCCGGATGTGCAAGGAGTACGCCGAGAAATACATCTCGATCCAGCGCCAAGAGTTTAAGCGCTTGGGTGTGTTCGCCGACTGGGAACATCCCTACCTTACACTGAACCCGGTCTACGAAGCACATGAAATCCGCGAGCTCGGTAAGATCGTCGGTTCCGGCGCGCTTTATCGACGAAAGAAGCCGGTTTACTGGTGCGCCTCATGCGTGACCGCCCTGGCCGAGGCCGAGGTCGAGTACGAAGACCACACATCAGAGTCGATTTACGTCAAGTTTCTTGTAAAAGATTCGAAAGGTTTGTTTTCTAACGATCAAGCAACGGCAACATTCTTCGTGATCTGGACCACAACCCCCTGGACTTTGCCGGCGAACCAGGCGATCGCGGTTCATCCGAAGTTCATGTACCGGCGCGTTAAGACTCCGACAGGCCATTTGATTTTAAATCAAGAGCTGATCCCGAGTGTCATGAAAGCTTTGGGGTTTGAGTCGACGGAGTATCAGGTGATGGAAGGCTCCTGGTCGGGGATCGACTTGGAAGGCGTACTTTGCCGTCATCCGTGGATCGATCGCGATGTCAAAGTCATCCTCGGTGAATTTGTCACCCAGGATCAAGGCACGGGCGCGGTTCATATCGCTCCCGGTCATGGTCAGGAAGACTACGAAGTCGGCATGCGCTACAGCCTGCCGGTGATGGCTCCGGTGGATCCTGAAGGCCGGTTCACGGCTGAAGCCGGCGATTTGCAGGGCGAGTCGGTTTTTAGAGCGGACGCGCGGATCATGCAGAAATTGATGGACGCGGGCGCATTACTCAAAGAAGACAAGCTCGCGCACAGCTATCCACATTGCTGGCGCTGCAAGAAGCCGGTGATTTTCCGGGCCACCGAACAGTGGTTCGTCTCGATGGAAAAAAACGGCCTGCGGCGCAAGGCGCTCGACGCCATCGAGCAGGTGCGCTGGATTCCGCCTTGGGGCAAAGATCGTATTCGCGGCATGCTCGAAGGCCGGCCGGATTGGTGTATCTCGCGGCAGCGCTCATGGGGCGTGCCGATTCCGGCCGTGTACTGCAAAAGCTGCAACGAAGCGGTTTTGACTCAAGCGGTGTGCGAGCACATTGCTACGATCTTTGAAAAAGAAGGTTCCGATGCGTGGTATCTGCGGCCGCTGCGGGAATTGTTGCCAAAAGACTTCAAGTGCTCGCAGTGCGGAGGTAATGAATTCACCCGCGAAGAGGATATTCTCGATGTCTGGTTCGATTCGGGAGTGAGCTGGGCAACGGTCGTCGAGCGCGATCCGCGTCTGGGCGGCCGAGCCGATCTTTATCTTGAAGGCAGCGACCAGCACCGCGGCTGGTTCCACACAGCTTTGCTCACGTCATTGGCGACGCGCGGGCGTGCTCCCTACGAAAGTGTTTTAACGCACGGCTTTACTCTCGATGGCAAGGGTCGCAAGATGTCCAAGTCCTTGGGCAATGTCATCGCGCCGCAGGAGATCATAAAAAAATCGGGCGCGGAGATTCTTCGCCTTTGGGTCGCCGCGGAAGATTTTCGCGAGGACGTGCGCATCTCGGATGAGATTCTCAATCGCCTGGTCGAGTCCTATCGGAGACTGAGAAACACAGCGCGGTTCTTGATCAGCAATCTGTATGATTTCGATCCGAAAAACGATTCGGTTCCTTTATCAGATCTCGACGAAATGGATCGCTGGATCCTGGGGCGGACCCAAAGCGTGCTCGGCCGCTGCCGCCAGGCCTATGATAATTACGAGTTTCACGCCGTCTATCACACTCTCAACAATTTTTGCAGCGTCGAATTGAGCGCTCAATATCTCGATATCGTCAAAGACCGCCTTTACTGCGAAGGCGCAAAATCGCCAACGCGGCGCGCTGCCCAGACGACGCTGTATCGAATTCTCGATACTCTGGTGCACCTGATGGCGCCGCTCGTGTCTTTTACCGCGGAAGAGATCTGGGGCTACATGCCCGATAAAGATCGTCGCCCGGCAAGCGTTTTTATATCGCGTATGCCCGAGCCGGATGCGAGCTTGATAGATTCACAATTGGCGGACAAATGGGATCGCATTTTCCGCGCGCGGAGCGAAGTTCTCAAAGCTCTGGAACAGGCTCGTACGGGCGGAATCATCGGCCATTCACTCGATGCGAAAGTTATATTCGGACCCCGTAACGGCGACCAGGCCTCCACCCTAACGGAACTGGTAAAAGCCGACCGGACTCGATTACAGGATTTGTTGATCGTCTCCCAGGTCAATGAAGCAGCGGGTGCAAGCCTGGACCGCGGCTTGTCTTACGAATCGGAACTGTTGAATTGCCGGATCTCCGTTAACAAAGCCGATGGCGCGAAGTGCGAGCGCTGCTGGAAGTACGATCCGCGGGTGGGCCAGAACGAAAAGCACCCGACGGTGTGCGCCCGCTGCGCGACGGTGTTGAACGCCGGAGCGGGGGCGTGAGCCGCAAATGGAAGATCGTCGGCGTATGGGTCGCGGCGATTGTTATTTGCGATCAGATAACGAAAGCCATCGTCGACCGCACGATGTCGCTGTATGACTCGATCCCAATTATCGACGGGCTGTTTAATCTCACCTACGTGCGTAACACCGGCGCTGCGTTCGGCATTTTTGCCGGCAGCCATGAAGTATTTCGCCGGCCATTTTTGATCGGTGTTTCGATCGTCGCGATCGGCTTCATTCTCGTCATGCTAAGACGCCTGCGTGAAGATGCTACCGGGCTGGCCGTTGCACTTGCGTTTATTCTCGGCGGCGCGATCGGCAATCTAATCGACCGGATCGTCTATGGGGAGGTGATCGACTTTCTCGATGTCTATTGGTCGACTTATCATTGGCCCGCGTTCAACATAGCCGACAGCTTCATCACGATCGGCGTGACGATTACTCTCTTTTACCTGGTAAGAGCCAAAGGCGACGATCCGTTCGCCGGCAACTAACTTCGCTGCTTGAGAATGACGATCGTCGCGCCCCAACCGCCGCCTTCGAGCGGCCCGTCGTGAAACGACAATACAGCCGGAATTTTGCTTAGCAGCGAGCGCACGATGTTTCGTTGGACGCCCTTCCCTTTGCCGTGAATCAGCCGAACTTCGCTGAACCCCGCCTCTTTACATTGTTCGAGATATTCTTCGACCACGCTCGTGATGTCCTTGGGCTGGAACGGGTGGAGATCGAGATGATCCTCGAGTGGTAGAAAGACGGGATCGACAAAGGGCGGGTCGTCTTTGTTCACTTTGCAGTGATCTCGACCCGTGTTTGTGTCGCCCTCAGCGTGCCGGCGCGTTTTCGTTGCCAAAAAAAGACCGCGGCAAAGATGCCGATCGCTGATAATCCTGAGGCGATCGAGGGCACGAAAGCGAGAAATGTCGCTACGGCTAAAAGCAGCCATTCGACAATATTAGTACGGATATAAAAGAAACCGGTGCTCACGATTGAAAAGAGGACAATGCCAAGCGTTGCCGAAGCGATCGCCGCGATATTTTGTGCCGGCGTGCCGGTGAGTAGAATGTGCGTGTAAGCGAAAAGCAGCGGCATGACGTAGATGACTTTGGCGAAGCGAAAACAGGCCCAGCCAGTTTTCATCGGGTCCGCCTGCGCAATCGCCGCCGCGGCAAACGGTCCCATCGCGACCGGCGGCGTGATATTGGAGTCGAGCGCGAGCCAAAAGATGATCAGATGAGCGGAGAGGACCGGAAGGCCGAGTTTGATCAGCGCCGGAACCGCCACCACGGCGACCACGAGGTAGGTCGCCGTGATCGGCAGCGGCAGTCCGAGAACGAAAGTCGCGCAGGCGATCAGGCCGATGGTGAGAAGAACGCTCTGTCCTGCCAGATCCACCAGAATGTACGGAAAACGGACGATGATTCCCGTGAGCGACAGTACGCCAATGAGAATTCCCACCGCGCCGGTAAGCGCGGCGACGAAAAGACAGTTTTTTCCCGCGTCCACCAGAGCCAGCCAGATCTCTTTCGGTCCCATGCGCGTTTCTTTGCGGAACCAGCTCACGACGACCGTGAAGACGATGCCGTAAAACGCCGCGAACTGCGGCGAGTAACCGGCAAGCATCACGCCAATGAGCACGATGATCGGTAGCAAGAGATACCAGCCGCGCTTCCAGACTTCCACGCTGCGAGGCAACTCTTCGCGCGGCAGGCCTCTGAGGCCGAGCTTCTTCGACTCAAAATAGATCATCACGCCGACTGAAAGGAAATAAAGCAGTCCGGGGATCGCCGCGACCTTGATAATGTCGACGTACGGAATACCCGTCATCTCGGACATCACGAACGCGCCCGCGCCCATGACTGGCGGCATGATCGCCGCGCCATTGGACGCGGCGGCCTCGACGGCGCCGGCGATGTGGCCGGGAAACCCGGCGCGCTTCATCAAGGGTATCGTGATGGGTCCTTTGGTCACCGTTTCGGCGATCGGACTCCCGCTGATGGTTCCCATCAGCATGCTCGAGACTACAGACGCCTGAGCGGGACCGCCGGCGATCCGTCCGAGTCCCGCGAGCGCAATGTCGACAAAAAATTTCGCCACGCCGGCGCGCTCGAGGAATGCGCCGAAGGCGACGAATGGAATGATGAACTCGGCCAGCACCTCGGCCATGATGCCGAAGACGCCGTCGTTGGTGAGATAGACGTATTCGATGATGCGCCGGACAGAATAACCCTTGTGGCCGATAATGTACGGCAGGTAATTGCCGAACAGGGCGTAGACGATCGGCACAATGGCGCAGAGCGCCATGTCCATGCCGAGCACGCGGCGCGCGGCTTCGATGGCGACGATGGTCACGATGACGCCCATCGAAACGTCCACCGCGGTGTAATCGCCGGCGCGATACGCCATCTGCTCGTAGTTGACGATCCAGTAGACAACGCCAGCGGCCGCGCCGGCCGCGAGCATCAGGTCGAGTACCGACGGACGATTATCAGAGTCGCGCTTCCAGCCTTTATAGAGAAGCAATGGAAGGACGAGGCTGTAAAGGATAGCGATGCCGCGAAAATATTGCAGCGATACGACGCCGATCGTAGACGCCCAGATATAATAGAGGGCGATGCCGCCCAGCATAATCCGGACGGCGATATCCCAGTAGCGCGATAGCGCGCGTGTCTTGGAGGCTTCCGCCATGGGTTGTTATTTACTGCGAATGTTTTCCGGAATCTGAATGCCTGCGCTTTTCCAGTGATCCTCGGCACCCTTGTGCAGCGGGAACGTAACCCCTTGCAGCGCTTTTTGCGCTACCATGTCTTTCGCTCCCGCGTGCACGGTCACCATGTGGGCGTTGCCTTCCTTGCTGTACGCGGCCGCAGTCATCTTCTGTACCAGCGCCGGCGCGACGTCCTTATTCGCATACCAGATGACGGGGATGCCAACCGTCGAGGTATCCTCGGTGATGCCTTTGTAGGAGTTGGCGGGAAACACATAGCGGGCGAAATAGGGATATTGTTTGAAGAAATCGGTCTTGGTCGCTGGCGTGTAGATGTCGATGGCGCGCACCGGCTTTTTCGTCGCCGCTTCCATGGTGACACGGTCAGGCTCCGGGCCGGTCCAGAAAAACGCATCCGCCTTGCCGTCGGCCATCGCCTCACCGGCTTGCGCTCCCAACAGATTGATGCGGTTGATCTTGTCCCAAATTCCCAAGGCGCGAAATACCCGCTCGGCGCTGGCGAAGGTTCCCGATCCCGGATTGCCGACGGCGACGCGCTTTCCGACGAGATCATTCGCCGTCTTGATCCCGCTGTCGGCGTAGGTGATCGCGTGCGCCACGCCGAAGAAAATGAGTCCGATTGCTCGAATATTGGTCAGTGGTTTGTCCTTGAATTGCTCTAATCCGAAATAGGCTTCGTGCACGTCCGAGGCGAAGGAAACGCCCATCTCAGCGTCTCCGCTATTCACCCGGCGCGTGTTCTCCACCGAACCTCCCGTCGCCGTGACCGATACGTCCAGGCCCGGAACGTTCTTCGACAGGTAAGTTCCGATGCCGGTAGCGAAGATGCCGAACACGCCAGACGGTGGCCCGCCGCCCATGGTGATGCGCTCGACCTTTTGTGCGAATGCCGAAGTAGTCGCGACAATAGTCCAGATCAACGCGAGTGAATAAAAAACTCTTTTCATGCGATGCTCCTTTCTTAATTCGTGTTTACGACATTCCTTGTTCCAAATAGTGCTTGACTTGCTGCAGAAACCGCGCGCCGATGGCGCCGTCGATGACGCGATGATCCGCCGACAGCGTCGCGCTCATCAATGATTTGATCGCGAACATGCCGTCTTCGACCACGACTCGTGGCGCAACGCGGCCGACGGCCAAGATCGCGCACTGCGGCGGATTGATGATGGCGATGAAGCTATCGACGCCAAACATGCCGAGATTCGACACCGTGAAGGTGCCGCCTTCATAGTCGAGCGGCAAGAGTTTTTTCTTTTGCGCTTTGTCGATGCATAGACGGGTCTGCGCGGCGAGTTCCGTCAAGCTCAAGCGATCGGCGTTTCGAATCACCGGCACGACCAGGCCTTCGTCAATAGCGACGGCCATGCCGAGATTGATCTCGGCGTGGAGTTGGATTTTCTGGTCGGTGAAACTCGAATTCACGGCAGGAAAATCTTTGAGCGCGCGAGCGCAGGCGTAGAGAATAAAGTCATTGATCGACGGCGCTTCGCTTTCACCGCGCTGCTTCCAGTCGGATCTGAGATTGCCCACGGCGCTCATGTCGACGTCCACGCTCAGATAAAAATGCGGCGTGCTTTGTTTGCTTTCGGTCATTCGCTCGCCGGCGATGCGGCGCATTGCGCTCAGCGGCACAATTTGTTCAATCTTTGATGTGGCAGTGGCGGTAGCG
>Ga0210076_1000153_pt1 | contig 14761 bp, 17 predicted proteins | sample MayberryNW_Catta_3_FD_184876 | JGI IMG/M metagenome (GOLD analysis project Ga0210076, IMG submission 184876) | Wetland microbial communities from San Francisco Bay, California, USA, that impact long-term carbon sequestration -... | ecosystem: Environmental > Aquatic > Marine > Wetlands ... | reverse complement strand
ATCCAGATTTTTCAAAGACCATATTTTCTTACTCTATTCTGATAAATCCTTATTGCTCTCATGAAATCAATTTTCCTAAATTGAGGCCAAAAAACATCCATGAACACGATCTCGCTGTATGCACTCTGCCATAGTAGGAAGCCGCTAAGGCGTTTTTCCCCAGATGTCCTTAGAACAAGATCAGGCTCTGGCTGCGGTAAATGAGAGGTATAGAGGCATGATTCGATGGTTTTCTCGTTTATATCTTCAACTCTAATATCGCCAGCAACGGCCATCCCCGCGATACGCTTAATTGCGTCAACAAGTTCCTTTTGACCACCATAAGCCACCGCAATATTCAAGAACATCGAGTCGTATTCACAGGTTGCCTTTTCTAAGTCGTATAGTATCTTTTGCAGCTCGGGAGGCACTAACTTCACGTTCCCTATAGCCTTTATCTTCATCTTTCTTTTATGAATACGCGAGTCGTTGTAAAGCTTTTGTAATTTTACGCAAAGAAGATCGTAGATATTGTTTATTTCTTCATCATTTCTGTTTAGGTTTTCAGTTGAGAGTATATATAGGGTCGTAATCCGAATTCCAATGTCATGGATCCAGTTGAGAAGCTCTTCTGCCTTATCTGCTCCCATAAAATGTCCCTTATCAGCATTTAGGAAATTTAGTCTTGCCCAACGCCTGTTTCCGTCTAGAATAATCGCAACGTGATTTGGTAACGGATCATGTAGAATGTGTGATCGAAGTTTCCTCTCATAATAATGATAGAGCCCACTCAGTTGGAGAAGAGTCTCAGCAATTGCCTTCCCGTTCTCAATAGTCTGCATGGGAACCTATTGAATCTAGCGAAAGCCTCATCTACGATTTTATTGTTTGGGAATACTTGGCTCAGTGTTTTAAAACCTCTCCGCCCTTTCTATTTCTAAAGTACTGGAACAAAAATGTAGCCGCGACGAGCGTAATTGCCAACCCAATTAGGATAGATGATATTAAGCTAAAGGGATTTGCTCTCTCAGTAAGAATCGAAGTGAACTGTAGAACTGGTATATACAGCAAGGCTAGGACCACCAATCTGAGAATATCTGACATTGTCTTGATACTCCCTTTGAACCAATTGCTGAGCAGCGAGCCAACAAATATAGTTGCAATACCTATCCAAAGCAGCGTAATTGTGCCTTGGATAAAGGATCCAACTATCATTCTATTCGTAATTATTGCAGTTGCGCCGGAACTAGGATCAATCAAATTAGAGGGAATATTTGAAAATCCATTGACTATCGCAACCAGTATAATGAGTATTCCTGAAAAAACAGAAAATATTCTAATGAATCCCGACGGTGTGGGCCTACCTAATGATCCGATTGCCTTATCTAAATCAAAGGCTCTCATAATGAAGGCAATCCCAAGTATACTCAGTGCAAGTGCAACTGCTTCCTTAGTAAGCCCGAAAATAGTTGCGATTCCTGTCGCGACCAACAATGCTCCGGGAACGCCTAAAAAGAATTTGGAATACCTTGGATCGTATACTAGCATTTTTACATATCTGCCTAGAACTGCGTATGAATACTCCACACTTCTGCTATGCTTAATTATTATCCGTTGAACTGAAATAATAGGCACTAGCGTTTGCAAAACAGGTACAACGGCTTCGTCGTCTTCTCCGTCTGATACCAACACAACCGCATCCGCTTGATACGAATTAATAATCAGTTGAACCTCCGAATAGATTTTTTCATCAGCCTCTATTCCTCTCTCATATTTTCCAGCTACGAGTGCGACCTCCGCATTGTGCCCTTTTGAAATCAACTCCTCATATGTTTTTACAGCTCCAAAGATTGCATTCGCATCAGGATCTTCGGGGTCTTCGATGGCCAACCGTATTCCTGCATTTATACATGAACTACGTCCAACAATAGGCGTTTCCAATCCACCCTTAGAACCAATATCGTCGTCTCTATCAACACAAAGGACAAGAATCTTATTATGTGAAGCAGGCTTCTTTATAATCTCCTCTGAAGAAGAAAGCAAACTTTTACGATATCCTTTACTCTTACCGATCACATCTGGCATTTAGAGGGCACGTACAGGTTACAAGATGGTTTAACCTCCTAATTAAGCTGATCAATTGGGAATCTAAGCTAATTGAATCTAAACACAAAAAATAGAAATCTATAACATTGATCTCTCCCGTATTCAACCAAACTGTTCTTTGCAAAAAAGTAGATCGTTGATTTATTAACGTCTTGGGACTTTTATACCTGAAGTGAATGTGCAGAGATAACCAAACCTTTGCTGCCAGAACGACAAAATATAGCGACTCTTTAATGATTAGCGTCTGCGATGCAGGCCTAGTTGGTAAAACATTGCATCATGGTGAAATAGTTCTTTCTTTATCTGAAGATTATTTTCAGGAAGAAGTAATCGGGGTAAACAAAGCCGCAGATCTTCTGAAAAAGTGCTCTATTGCCAATCTTGTAGGCGAGAAGATTGTCGCTCTGGCCATCTCTATGGGGTTAGCAAAAGAGGTAAGTGTGAAACGAATATGCGGTGTCCCGTTCCTAATGATTTTCAAATTCTATCACAGTTAGATTCGTTTTTCGGCTTTTCTGGAAACGGGAGCTGGTTACTTTAATATAGCTAATTTACCAGATGTGACAGCGACTTAAGAGAATTGAGTGGGGAAGATAACTTGAGAGCGTCTAAAGATGGGCCAGAAATCTCCCAGCAGTTCGTTAAGGTCCCCGGCGAAAGGATAGGTGCACTGATCGGAAAGAAGGGTGCCGTTGTGGAGAGAATAAAACAGGAATGTTGGGTAAATGTCGAGATTGAGAGTGAGACTGGAAATGTAGTTGTTAGATACGATACAAGGTCTTTACTTGAAGGAAATCCTTTCAAAGCACTAGAGATAATCTCTGCGATTGCCAGAGGATTTTCACCAGAGAAGGCATTCAAATTGCTGAATGAGGATGTTGTTTTTCAGCTGCTTGATGTGAGGGACTATGTGGGAAACTCACAGAGCTCAATAAGAAGGATAAAGGGCAGAATCATTGGTGAACGAGGAAAGTCTAGACGCACTATCGAAGAATTGAGCGGGGCTGATGTTTCAGTTTACGGACATACAGTTGGCTTCATTGGAGTTTTTGACGCCATTAAGGTAGCAGTTGAGGCGATAATTCTATTGTCGAAGGGAAGTTCTCATAGGATCGTTTATGCAATGTTGCAAAACTACAGACGAAAACGGAAGCAAGAAAAAATGTACCTGTGGGAAGAACATTTACCTAAGGACGAGGATCAAGCTAAAACTCCATTATTTTGAACGAAAACGAGCGTATCTGCTCCGTCCTTGTGTATGTCGGATCGTTAAGCATCTAGTTTTCTCTATCGATGCTGCGTGCCCAGCGCTTGAAGACGTTATTTGGGATACGGAATTGATCTAGGACCTTTCCTACAATGTGTTTCAAGAGATCTTCCACAGATTCCGGTTTATGGTAGAAGCCGGGCATGGCAGGTAGCAAAACAGCACCAGCCTTGTTTAGTCGAAGCATATTGACAAGATGTATTCTGGATAGTGGCGTTTCGCGTGGGACTATTACCAGTTTTCGTGTCTCCTTCAAACAAACGTCTGCAGCTCGTGAAATTAGATTATCGTCATAACCATTCGCTATGCTTGACAATGTTTTCATACTACACGGGATAATCACCATGCCATCTGAGATAAACGACCCGCTGGATATCTCAGCTGCCATATTATGAGGGTCGTAATTTGCAGATGCAAGCGACTTAACGTATTTAGTACTGAAATTTGTTTCAATCCTTATAGTTTTTTCGCCCCATTCACTGATAATCAAATGGCTCTCAATATTCAATTCAAAAAGTGTCTCTAACAATTTTATCCCATAGATAACTCCGGACCCTCCAGTGATCCCTACTATTAGTTTCATATTCTACTTTAGTGAATGGCGATTCCTATTTATTTCTGATGACCGAGTTGAAACGAAAACAAATTAATGAACATACAATCTAGGAGACATCTACGAATGCGCTTAACAGTATTTGGAAGCCTTGCATTGGACACTACTAGAACTCCATTTAGAACGGAAGAGGGAATCATGGGAGGGGCTGCAACTTACGCAGCCCTTGCCTCCAGCATGTTTGTCGAAACGGAAATCCTTGGAGTAATCGGTTCTGATTTTCCAGAAAAATACTTAAGTCTCTTGCGATCAAGGGTTGGAACAGCTGGGTTAGTGATAGAATCTGGCCAAAAAACGTTTAGGTATGATTCTTCCTTTAACTATGATCTTTCGCGAAGGACTTCTAATAAGACAGAACTTAACGTAATAGCAGGATATGAGCCATCGGTACCCGACCAACATAAGGATTCGCCGTATGTCTATTTGGCAAACAACGATCCGATCCAGAATATGAAGATGCTCAAACAATTTACTAATCCAAAGTTGATAGTGTGTGATACCATAGAATTTTGGATTCAAACCAAACCCGATGCGGTGAAAAAAATGTTCGAAATGGTACACGGCGTGGTTATTAACGATCAGGAAGCAAGAATGCTTTGCGGCATGTCAAATCTCATTAAATGTGCCAAAGAAATACTCTCATGGGGTCCAGAATTTGTTATAGTCAAAAAGGGAGAACACGGTTCGATCTTGGTAAGACCTGACACGATATTTGTTGCTCCCGCCTATCCTCTAGAAGAGATTGTGGATCCTACTGGTGCTGGTGACTCATTTGCTGGAGGATTCATGGGGCACTTAGCCTCGGTAGACAATACTGACATGAAAGAATTTAAATCCGCAGTGGTTTACGGTAACGTCATGGGGTCATTTGCGGTAGAAGATTTTGGACTAACGAAACTTCTTAACATAGGAAATAAAGACATTATTGATAGGTATCATCTCTTTAGAAAATTAACGCAGCTTTAGATTTTCAAAGGCTTTTTATGTACATTGCTTCGATACAGGAAGCGTATTCACCAATGACTATCGAACCACTCAATTATGTTACCGCTTGTTTAGGACGTGCATTCTACGAAAGGGATACCAATGAAGTTGCTAAATCACTTCTAGGAAAGGTCTTCATACGGAGGTTGGCATTAAATGGGGGTATTATAAAATTAGCTGGTTACATAATCGAAACGGAAGCTTACGGATACCTGGACGACCCTGCTAGTCATGCATTCAAGGGTCTTAGGAAGAGGAATTCTACGATGTTCGGGGATGTAGGACATTTGTATGTATATTTTATTTATGGTAAGCACTTTTGTGCTAATGTGACTGCAAGAAAGTACGATACTGACGCCGGTGCTGTGCTAATTAGATCTATTTTGCCTTTAGCGGGACAGGACATTATGAGCAAGATGCGAAGATATTCTAATAACTTAACGATCGGTCCAGGTCGGGTTACAGAAGCAATGTCGATAACTCAGGTACACAATGGCTTGGACATCACTCAAGAGACCTCTGGTATTTCTATACATCGAGGGCTAGATATCGACGATGTTATAACAAGTGCAAGGATTGGGATATCAAGAGCCACCGACAAACCTTGGCGATACACTGCTGCCAGATTTGCCACCACCTTCAAGATTGGAGCCCTTCCAGAGTAAGACTGTGTAATGTTACCTCTGAACGGTATTACAAAATTCTCTGAAAATTTTGTCCAAATTATCAGGATAGACCCGCTACACTTTTTTTCCTGGATTCATTATGTTCTTCTTGTCGAAAATCTCTTTTATCTGAACAAAGAGCCAGTATACATCTGTGCCAAACATCTGTTTAATGTACCGAGAACGCGCCAACCCGTCCCCATGCTCGGCGCTAATGCTTCCTCTGAGCTCCCTTACTTTTGAAAAAACGTCGTGGGCAAGGTGCTCAATAATCTCTACAGCCATAGTGGATTGAGCATTGATCAGCGGTCTAGTGTGGATATTCCCATTACCAATATGGCCGTACATCACATAATCAAGCTTGTATCGATTATAAATCCCTTGAATGAACGGAATGTATTCTTCTAATAGAGACGGATTCACTATGGTATCTTCAATAATTCCTATTGCTTTCTTACTCCCGTCGCTGAATCGGAGTATGTGGTTTAATGAATTTCTTCTCTCATTCCACGCTGCATTGCAGCTAGCTCTGTCGGACAAAACCTCTAACGAAATGCAACTTTCTCGGAGGGCAGACCTGCATAGATCAGCCCGTTGTTCTAACGATGTCAACGACTCCCCGGAGAATTCCACATAGATTGTAGGGAAATCCGTTAAACCTTTCTCATTATGTTGGAGTTGTCCTGAACTAAGGCGTCCGAAACTCAAAAGCTCGACTGCCGAAGGATGGAATGATAGGATTCTTGGGATAGATACAAGTAAGCATGTCAAGTCTTGGAATTCACACACAAGTAGAATCTCAAACTGAGGAATTTCTACCGTTCTTAGTTTAGCCTTAGTAATGATCCCAAGCGTACCCTCTGCTCCTGCAAAAACCCTTTGGGGAGAATACGATCTGTTTCGGACCAAAGCATCTAGTCTAAATCCAGACGAATTCTTTGAGGTGTCTGGGTAAGAAGCAGCTATCAAGCCTAACTCTGACAAGATTATTGGCAATAGCGACCCACAGCGATGATCCGGTGGAATTGAGGGACCGACTGTACTCATAGATCCATCACTGTAGACTACGTCTAGTTCTTCAAGGTAATCAATAGTGCTGCCATATCTAAGTGTATGAGCTCCACTTGAATTGTTGGCAATCATTCCCCCTAAAGTGCAAAAATTACTACTCGAAGGATCGGGAGGAAGAAACTTTCCCTTTTTCTTGAGTGCTTTGTCCAATACTGCCTTTACTACTCCTGGCTCGACCAGCACATCTCTTTCCCCGATTTCGATAATCCTGTTAAAATGTCGGCTAATGTCAACTACTATTCCCTGTGTTAATGCTTGTCCAAGTAGACCAGTCCCGCCTCCCCTCGCCGTTAACGGAATGTTTCTTTCATGCGCGTATTGGCACATATTAGTTACATCACTCACGTCTTCTGGGACAAAGACCATTGACGGATTAATCTGAAAATGACTAGCATCAACAGAGTTTATGAGTCGAGTCCATTCATCAGTGTGCACCTTACCTCTCAATTTCCGCATAAGGTCGTCGTCAATCATCCGAATAATGTATACAGGACGAACAATATAAGTCGGTATCACTTCGTTTGTTCAAAAATTTAACAATTGTTTCTCGTACCCAAAGTTCCTCTGTCGATTAGATGTCAGATAGTTTAATGCATCTGACGAATGCGAAACCATTTGATACTATTGGATCTGTCGTGTTGACTGAAATTAAGGTACGATTAACATGATAGAATTCCTCTTTAGCTCCTTTCAGTGCTACCTTGGAGCCATTTGACAAGCAGGTTGGTAAAAGAGCAAGGTCTCTGTCTCGAACTGACTTATCTTGAATGATATCACAAAATGAATGGTTGGTTTACAGAAGGAAATTACAAAATGAATGGACGGATGTGTGGAAAAATGTCTATATTGAGAGCTGTGTCATGAATCAATAGTGAATAAGGGAAAGTTATTCTTCATCTATGTTGCCAAAGAGTCAGAATGGAAGGACAGAGAATGTCAAGATTGGACCTATGTTCTGTCGATGGTCCGCTTTTTCAATTGGTGGATGAAAAGAAATTTCAATATTAGTTTCACGATCGATGCTGATATATTACCTGTAATTCCTGGGCATCTCTTTGATCGAATGTCAATTGGCTACCTAACGCGAGATCATAAGGACCGAGGTTCATCGACATATCATTTCTATTTGGCCTATTTCAAACCGATCTGGACCGACTGTAGGATTGAAGGATACTCGGCTGAAAACTTTTCCATGGTCTACTGGAAGCGACCAGAACACAACGTTATGGGATATGATAGAGCCAGATTCTTTGCAGAAAATAACTGTGTAAAAATATCTCATCTTCTTGCTCATGAGTGTTTGAGACTCTTGGGAAGACATAGGAAAGAATATTTTTCATTGGTTCATGACCTGTGGGAAAGTCATGTAAAAGGTACGATCCCATTTATATTCCACAATGAAAAATTTGCTCAGGTTTCAGATGATTCGACATATTACTTCAAGGTAATAGACGTTAGGCGACTACGTCACCTCTGATTTGCAATCGGTTTGGAAGAATAAGAGCATAAAGATTGGATCGTATTAGTGGTGTTCTGATTAAATGTGGGGCTCTTTCCTCACTAACAGGAGTCGCAATCTTGATGGCACTGATTACTGTTCTTCTAATCTATCCAGTTTCAAAGAACTGTGAAAATAACTTTAGTGATTGTGAATTCATTTCTCAGTCTCCAGAACCCTTAAGAGGTATTGTTCAACCCATCACCCTCGTTACGTCATTGGCCGGGATCGCTGCTGGCATATTGCTGCTCAGGTTAGGAATGTGGCGAAGATCGGCAAAAATCACCTAAACTCGAGCAATTTCGTTAAAACAAACCTAACATGAAAACAAGGGTCGCGTATCCACGTCATAACCCTGACACCGTATTGGGTGTTGTCGTGGATACGACAAGAATGAGTCGATACATTCGAAAATCTCAATGTGAGCATGGGGCCGAAGGGATATGTTCTACCTGCACTATCACGTGTCAGTAATTGAACCCTTGATCCACGGGTTTCTGCCCAATTACTTTGGTTGGGATGTAAGATCTGGAGCCCGTTGCGATCCCTGGCTTCGCTACGACCCCGCCCAGCAACGGCTGTAATTATTGAAGCGTAATATCTGCGTATCTGTATTACCTGAATTATTTCGGTTAGATTAAGCATCAAGGAAAGAGATAAATAATTTCAGAACATATCAACGATATTGAACGGAGAGACGCAGCTGCGAGCAAGACGCACTCGAATAAAGATTTTGAGAGCGATAGCAGACAAGAGAGGCGCTGCAAGGTTCTCCGACATTAGGAATTCTACCGGGCTTTCGACTGGTTCTATATACTATCACCTTGAACGTATGGCTGATTATGTAGGAAAAAATTCGAAGGAATATACCCTTACTGAGCAAGGATTTCGGTTTCTACAAGAGATTGATCATAACTATGTTGATACCCGACCAGAGCGGATATCTGTACCTCAAAAGGTAACGGAGGAACAGATGCCATCCAGAGTAAGTATAAGGCGACAGTCATTGAAGGAGTATATATGGATAATTCCCTACGCAGCTATCGTTGTCGTAATTGTATCTGTATTGCAGGTTAATTCGGCTTTAGGCCTCCCTGGATTAGATCTGGACAAGATGATCGCAAATGCAAGTCTAATCTCATCGTTATCAATTACAGGCATTCTCACAGCAGCATTCTTGATTATGTTTAGGCGACAGATAATCCCTAGTGGGATCAAAGGGATTTTCTTGTCTTCTGTTACTGTAATCTCAGTAGTCGCCGCGAATTTAGTGGTATTCTCTGGGCTGTATTCACAGATAGGTGTGATCTCTAGTGTTTCTTATGCCACTGAATTAATCGCAAATGCAAGTCTAATCTCATCGTTATCAATTACAGGCATTCTCACAGCAGCATTCTTGATTATGTTCAGGCGACAGATAATTCCTGGGGGAGTGAAGGGGCTGACATTTTCCGCCCTCATAGTACTTTCGGTAGTCATTGTTAATATTCTAGTATTCTCAGGACTGGGTGCGCAGGTTACGATGAACCAAGTAGTCTACTAATATACTTCCGTATTTAGAGTACATTGGCATTGTGATTATACTTTAATAAGCAATTTCATGGTATTGGGAAATGTCATGGGAGAACGTCGTAATAATTACAATTCAATATTGAAATCAGTTTTAGGACTCGATCCAGAAGAAGCCCAACTTTACTTGTTGATAGTATATTCAGGGAAAATGACTGTATCCAAAATTGCGCAGGCTTGCGATTGGACCAACGAGAAGGCCAAGCTCCATTCAAATATGTTGATGGAGAAGGGCATGTTTATCGAAATCGGAGAGGATATATTCGAATCACTTCATCCCCGATTCGCTCTATCGAACAGGTATAGGAAGAAATGCATTGAGCTAGGCATGAAATACGGTAGAAATGATCAAGTAGATAGCCTCGCCACCTACTTAGAAAGGCACTACGATTTGGCAAGAACCAAATAAATATGCCGATGATTAAATTAAAAGGCGAATTGTTTGGCATCAGATGCGAGTGAATCCAACTCTGTCACTGGAGTTGTGTATTTTGGAGTTATCAATATAAATGAAGGACATAGAAATATTGGATCGGTTGATATCTGGCGAAGCGTAGTCACAAAAGAATTATTCTGTGAGGAAAAAAGAATCGGTACGCTAGATATCTCAGACAAGATAGGGCTGCATAGGATTGACAAAAATAAGAAATGGGCTATAGCAGTAAATAGGAAGCGAAGAGGGACTAACAGATGGAAACTAATAGAACTTGTTGGAAAGGGTACTCAGCGATTTATAGATTCAGATGATGAGTCAGTAGTTGAAATTAACAGTGAAAGCTTTAATATTGTTGATTCTGACTGGTGGAGTTTTTTAATAGAGCGCAATGTAAATCGAACAGTAGATGTTACTCAGGATCATTTTGGAAATGCTACCAGATAAAATTCCAGAATTCCACTACCCCTATACCGTGGTGGTAACGTCTTCTAGAGGAGGTAATATTGCTAGTAAATTGAGAGGGTATATACTAATAGACGGAAAGAAATTTCATTTTAATGCGATAGCTTTCGGGAGGATCGGTGGACATAATGTTAGCCTCAGTCTGTCAAAGAAGATTCTTGCAGAAGTGACAAGAATGGGCCTAGATAGTGAAAAACTTTCGCTAAGTCTCCAGAGAAAGCTCATTGAAGGGGACGTAATTCTGAAACCTAGTAGAAAAGGGGATATTGATAGAATGGCCACCTAGACTATGGCGTCGCTAAGTGAAGTTCCACAACTACAACGTCCTCTATTTTTAGGCACTTCTACGATTACGTCCCTAATCATGGTCCTAATCTTCCCAATATTTTCTTGCAATTGGGTCAAGATACCTTGAGAGCTAACTGGGTGTTGTGCCCAGACATCGAAGTCAGTAACCGTTGCCAATGATACATAGCAAATTTCTGCTTCCCTTGCCAACACACATTCAGGAACAAGGGTCATCCCGATTATTTGGGCACCCACAACCTCACGATAATACTTGGATTCCGCCCTGGTTGAGAATCTAGGGCCCTCAATACATAGATAGGTGGCCCGGTCGTGATGAGGGAATAAATGTTTTCTTGCCAGTTTAGTAGTTATCTCTCTGAGCTCAGGACAAAATGGATCGGCTACAGAAACATGACAAACTCTTCCGCCTGAGTAGAACGTTTGTTCTCTCTTTTTAGTAAAGTCTACAAACTGGTCAGGTATTATAATGTCTCCTGGCACAAAAGACCTATCGAGGCTTCCAACCGCGGAGGGGGAGATTATTCTTGATACCCCAATCTCCTTCAATGCCCAGATATTTGCTCTGTAGTTAATTCTGTGAGGGGGTATTGTATGGTTTCTACCGTGCCGAGGCAAAAATGCGATCTTTACATCTTTGAAGTTGCCTATCGTTATGAGGTCAGAAGGTTGCCCAAATGGAGTACTCATCTTGGCTTCAACCCTATTCTTAAGTATTGTAGTATCGTATAAACCGGTTCCCCCAATGATTGCAATTTCTGCTGTAAGTTCGGGAGTCAAATTGGACTAGTACACTATTAATGATTGGGTATTATACCCCAATTCCCGTAGAGATGCTCCACCTTTCAAGTCAATCATTTCGATCAAAAAAGCGAATCCACAAATATTGGCACCCTCTTCCTTCAATAACTTGGCAGCCGCCAAGGCTGTGCCGCCAGTTGCTATTAAATCATCTGCAACAATTACATTCTGTCCAGGTAGAAAACTACCTTCTTGAATTTCCATCTCGGCAGTGCCGTATTCAATCTGATACGACTGCCGACTAGTTTTTCCAGGAAGCTTTCCAGCTTTTCTGATCATCGTTACACCTAAGCCAAATCTGATTGCAATACAGGACGCTATGATAAAGCCCCTGGATTCAATTCCTGCAATCATCATAGGGTTTGCTGCGCTAAACCTACGATAGAATTCCTCCGACATGTACTTCAAGGCCTCTCCGTCACCAATTAGAGGATTGATATCTCTGAACAATATCCCTCTTTTTGGAAAGTCGGGAAAATTCTTTATTAGTTTTTTTAGATCAACGGGTTTTATAGTCAATAAATCCCTACGGAAGTCCTGGACATAAAAAACCTTTCTAATCCCGACATACGAACGAATCAATATGTTATTTGACCTATCAAAGGTTTATCTCCAAAAGTTGATGACTAAAAGTAGTAAATATTGCATATGAGGAAATTTCAATAAAAAATACAGTTCAGGTACACAATTGTTTTTCTTAAGTGAACTTCCAAAGAAATTTCTATCGTTAACATTTGTTATTCATTTGTCCCAATAAGGCTCAAATCAATAGAAATGTGATTAGCTTCTCCAGACGATCGTCTATACACATTATTTGTTCGGACAACGATCTTTATGAATAAGACAGGTGATTTGATTACAAATTAGTAAAATAATTATATTATAGCGATATTACTTTTCAAAAAGTTGAAAAGAAGATATAAATAATATCAAAGATAATAATAGATAACCATGCCTATTCGCAGTGGGGCGGAATATATACAGAGTCTTAGAGGACGGAATCTAGAAGTATATTTGTTTGGAGAACTGGTAAGTGAACCAGTAGATCATCCAATGATACGGCCTTCAATTAACGCTGTTGCTGAAACCTATGAGTTAGCCGCGAAAGAACCGGAGCTTGCATCAGTTCATTCGTCCCTTTCGAATACGAGAGTGAATAGATTTTTGCACGTTACTGAAAGTGCAGCTGATTTAGTCAATCAGAATCGTATGCAGAGAAAATTAGGACAACTTACCGCCACCTGTTTTCAGAGGTGTGTTGGAATGGACGCCTTGAATTCTTTGTATTCCACTACGTATGAAATCGACAAGAAATATGACACTAAGTATCATTCTCGACTCAAGGAATTCATAAAATATGTTCAACTCGAGAACATGGTCATTGGAGGAGCAATGACTGACGTCAAGGGTGATCGAAGCCTTTCACCTAGTCAGCAGGAAGACCCTGATATGTTTGTCCATATAACAAAAAGAGATGAGAATGGTGTATACGTGACGGGAGCAAAAGCTCATCAGACGGGATGCATTAATTCACATTGGATAGTAATTATGCCTACCATGAGATTGCGACCTGAAGATCGGGACTACGCGATCGTAGGTACAATACCTGTTGATGCTCCTGGAATAACTTACATTTACGGTAGACAATCATGCGATACTCGGAGCATGGAAGGAGGAGATATAGACTCTGGAAACGCACAGTTCTCTGGTCAAGAGGCGATGATAATTTTCAAGGATGTTTTTATTCCAAATGAACGGATTTTCATGGATGGAGAAGTAGAGTATGCTTCGATGCTTGTTGAGCGCTTTACATGCTATCATAGACGCAGCTATGTTTGCAAGACTGGTTTAGGTGATGTCTTGATCGGAGCTGCAGCGGCGATTGCTGATTACAATGGGGTTGCAAACGCCTCTCATATTAAAGATAAGCTAGTTGAAATGACTCATTTGAATGAGACCATTTTTGCAGCAGGGATTGCGTCGTCGTACCAGTCCCAGCCGACTGCTTCTGGTAATTTTCAAAACGACGATATGCTTGCTAACGTCTGCAAACACAATGTCACTAGATTTCCATATGAGCTGAGCAGAATGGCACAGGATATTGCAGGAGGCCTAATGGTTACTATGCCGTCAGAGAAGGACTTTAAGAGCCCAAAAGTTGGGCCTCTGCTTGAAAAATATCTGAAGGGGAGAAAGGGCGTGTCGACAGAAAATCGTGTTAGGATATTGAGGTTGATTGAAAATATGACACTTGGCAGGAACGCAGTGGGATATCTTACCGAATCTATGCATGGCGCGGGCTCGCCCCAGGCTCAACGCATTCAGATCGCAAGACAAATGCAATTGGGATACAAAAAGAAGCTAGCAAAGAAATTAGCAAACGTTCAGGAAGGTGAAACAGAAGAGCTTAACCACGAACAGGCAGATTACTTTAACAAGATATTCAAATTCGATGATTCAAAGCCTACCGTTTGAGCTATTCCAGCTACTTGTACTTGTAATCAAGGTGCATCCAATTCACCGTATAATTGGATCTAAGACATAAAATGGTTTAGAAAATTAGATAAACTGGACAGTGTATGCAAAACACGCAACGTTCAATTTAACTTAACCATTACATCTGAATTGTATCTGCGAGGAAGCTTTGTCTCACTCCAAGGGTACAATCCGAGTCTCTTGGATAGTAAAATCATTGCATAGAGCAAAGAAAATTTTAGGCCTTATCTAGGAGTTGAAATGCTTGTTTCTCGAACAAAGTATCGAAATTTACTCGTACTGATTAGGCAATATACATCACAATGACTCCATTTTGGGAGCTATTCTTATATTTAAGCACGATAGATTATCTCTAGTTGGCAACACAAGCGTATTGTGTAAAATGTAAAGCAAAACGAGATATGGAAGATGAAAAGCAGATAACAATGAAGAATGGTCAAAGGGCTTTGTCGGGAACTTGTCCTGTTTGTGGGACAAAGATGTTTAAAATAGGTGGTGGTAGGGTAAC
>Ga0210076_1000151_pt1 | contig 15011 bp, 15 predicted proteins | sample MayberryNW_Catta_3_FD_184876 | JGI IMG/M metagenome (GOLD analysis project Ga0210076, IMG submission 184876) | Wetland microbial communities from San Francisco Bay, California, USA, that impact long-term carbon sequestration -... | ecosystem: Environmental > Aquatic > Marine > Wetlands ... | reverse complement strand
CTTTCATCCGCACGACCATCGGTGGCTGCTAAGTCGTCCAGAAGAGGACCGCCCGCGAATGTTTTACGAATTATGGAGCACAATGGAGGCGCTGTTTAAGTTGGCGACGCACAGCGGTTCCGAGCCGTCCTCTGCGGCTGTGGTCGGTACCGACGGTCGGTTGCCTTCCGAGACTCGGAGTTGGCACCGATACTCTGTCCCACATTCCACTCTGACGATCGTCGTTTGCAGCGATCGACGGATCGCTCCGCTAACTAAGATCGAGCTCCATGATTTGACACCGGCTGGCTGGCTCACTGAGCATCGGAACGCTCTGAATCATTCCGGCGATGGTCGTTAGCCATTTTTCCGTTTTCCTTCGCCAGGAAAGCTGAGGGCTCGCTAGCATAACCAGCCCACAAAAAACTTCATCGAATTCGCCACAAGAAAAGCGTATGGTAATGGACGTATCCGCCGCCCTTCTTTTCCGGTTTTGACAGCTTTTCGCTTTTTTCCGGCTTCCAGCCTTCGATGCCGAAGTCATGGGCGACGATGCGCGCTCCCGGTTTCAGGTATTTTTTGAAATTTGGTTTCATCTTCTCGTTGAACCAAGGGAGCATGTAAAGAGTGACTACAGTCGCCGGCGAGAGATCGGTTTTCAGGGCATCCTCGGCGCGAAACTGGACCAAGTGTGTGACGCCGGCGGCCGCCGCATCCTTCCGTGCTTTCGCCAAAAGCAGACGATCCATTTCAATACCGACGGCATGGACGCGGTATTTTTTCGCCGCGCGGATGACGATCCTGCCGTCGCCGCTGCCTAGGTCGTAAACGACGTCGCTCTTTTTGACTTCCGCCAATTCGAGCATTTTGTCGATAACCTCGAGGGGCGTCGGCACGAACGGGATTTCCTCGGGATAATCGGCGCTAAATGCGATCGAACCGGCGCTCAGCATCCAGCTAAGCGCGAGCACAGCAATGAATTTTCTCATGACGGACACTGATAGCATGCTGATCGCAAACAGTGAAATAGCGGGGTTAGGCCGATTCCACGAACCCCAAACTAGCAAGCTGCTCAAAAGACTCAGGGGGCGAGGCGCGAGCACAAAATTGGAGTGTTGGAGTAATGGAATATTGGAGTATTGGTCTTGAACCCACCACTCCAGCACTCCATTACTCCAGTCCGGATGAGACGGGTGAGCGCACCGTTCGACATGTCTCAGGGCGACGTCTATGCTTCCTTTTCAGCAGCAGCCTGCAAGATTGTGCTTTGGATCAAAGAGGATTATCTATATGAAGATATGGAAAACCACAGCACGCTTAACAGCCAAAAGCGCCCGCCTCTGTCACTCCCTTTTTATTACGGTTGGTTGGTTCTCGGGATCTGCTTTTTGACCACCTTGACGAGCGCTGGAGTGCGCTCGTCGCCGTCGGTGTTGATCCATCCGCTGGAAGCCGAGTTCGGCTGGAGCCGGACGATGATCGCCTCCGCGGTCAGCATGAATCTTTTGCTCTTCGGCGTCGCCGCGCCCCTTAGCGGGTACTTGATCGACCGCTTCGGGCCCCGCAAAGTCATGATGGGTAGCCTGCTGTTACTGATCGTCGGAGTCAGCGGCACCATGGCAATGACCGACTTCTGGCAGTTCTTTCTAGTTTGGGGGATCATCGTCGGTCTCGGCGCCGGCGGTGTCGGTTCAGTCTTGACCGCGACGGTCGGCAATCGCTGGTTCGTCGCTCGGCGCGGGCTTGCCCTGGGTATTCTCGGTAGCGCAAGTTCGACCGGCCAGATTATTTTTCTGCCGTTCTTCATGGCCATGATCACTTACGCAGGATGGCGTCTGGGATCGATGACGTTGATCGTCGTGGCTCTGTTTTTGCTGCCTTTGATTTTTCTTTTTATGCGCGACGACCCGGCCGAAGTCGGCTTGGAGCCGTACGGCGCCGATCAACCGGCGGCGGCAACCGCCGGCGCGGCATCGTTGCGCGGCATGCCGGCCAAAAATGCCACGATTACGGCCCGAGAGGTGGTGAGCCATCCAACGTTCTGGCTGCTTGCCGGGAGTTTTTTCGTTTGCGGCGGCACCGCCAACGGTTTGATCGGCACGCATTTAATACCGCATGAGATCGAGATCGGCATCCCGCAGATCGCCGCCGCCTCGCTCCTCGGCATTATGGGCGGTCTCAACATGGTCGGGACGATTTTTTCCGGCTGGATGATCGATCGGGTGCAGCCGCAGCGCTGGCTTGCGCTGGTTTACGCATTGCGCGGTTTCTCGCTACTGATCCTTCCCTTTGTTCAGGATTTTACCGGTCTGGTATTTTTCGCGATTATTTACGGTCTCGATTGGTTCGCCACTGTGCCGCCGTCGATGGCGATCACGGCCGATACCTTCGGCAAACAAAATGTCGGCAAGGTTTACGGCTGGATCTTCATGTCGCACCAGATCGGCGCGGCGATTATGGCGTCGGCAGCGGGCGCGCTTCGCACCTGGATGGGTGATTACCAGTTCGCTTTTCTCTCGGGTGGCGTGATCGCGATGATCGCGGCGGGATTGGCGTTACAAATCAAGATGAAACCGAGAGAAGCGGCGGCGCCGCCCCCGGGCGCTCAGCCGGCGGGAGCGTAGATCGGTAGTTTCCAGTTGCTGGTTTTCAGTTCCTAGTTGATACGCAGACCAGAAACTAGAAACCAGAAACTCGGAACTCCGCGTCTAATCCGATTCCGTAAAATTGGAGACTCGCCAGCGGTCGCCCTCCTTGCGCGCGTTGATCAGCCATTTCCGGGTAAACGACGTGCCGTCGTCCGACTGGATCGTCCCCTCATAGAGGAACGACGCGCGCTCGGCGCCTTCCTGTTTTTCCAACAGAACGTAGTGGACGCGCGGTTTCTGGGTCGATGCGTCGATCTTCTGGCCATCAGTGAGACGAATCTCTTCGTTGACCTTGTGGAGCGCCACGCTGACGGCGAGCGTTTTCGCCTTCGTCAGATCGATATGGACGTAGTGCTGGTCGACGAATTCTTCAACCACGCCTTGAGCGGTGCTGAGGTCGCGGCCACAAGCGCCGGCAAGAAGCAGCAGCAAAGGAAGAATGGCGCGAAGCATTGGATAACTGTTTTTCACGGTCTAGTTCTACCGGACATGCTCGGTGAGCCAACCTAGGGCTTCTTCGATGGCCCGCTGTATGAGCACCGGGTTGGCGAGGCGGTGATCGGCGCCGTTCAAGACCGATAAGCGTTTCGCCCCGGTCAGACACTCGTGCAATTCATAGGCTTCTTCCACCGGCACGACTTCGTCGGCGTCGCCGTGCAGGATCAAAACCGGACAAAGCACGTTGCGCGCCGATTCAGGTACGTTCAGCCGCTCCAAGTCTTCGAGCAAGGAGACATTCAAACGCCGGCCGTTGAAGAATGTAAAACCGCGGTCGCGCCACTCCTGCAGTTGGGCGGCGCTGAGCACTCGACTGGGGAATCTTTCCGGATGCACCGGCGCCGCCACGGTCACCAGCGCGGCGACGCGGGGTTCCGCGGCGGCGAACAGGAGAGCGACCGTCCCGCCCATGCTCGAGCCGAGCACGGCCGTTTTGCCGGGCTGGCGATCTTGCACAACCGCATAGGCGGCCCTGAGATCTTCGACTTCGCCGCTGTAAGTGATGTCCTCGAACTTGCCGCTCGACTCGCCGACGTAGGCGAAATCGAAACGCAGCGCCAAGACGCCTTGATCGGCGAGCTTCCGTCCGAGCCGGATCAGCTTTTCACTATTCTTGTCCGAATCCATGCCGTGGCACAGGATGACCGCGCCCTTCAGCGATTTCCCGGACGGGTGATGCAGCACTCCATGCAGAGTGTCGCCCCGGCGGTTGTGAAATGTAACAGGTTCTTCGTTTATCACGTATGTGGTTTCCTTCAGGCATAACATAGCCGCCGCCGGCTCGAAAGCAGGGGAGATTCATTTCGCTCCCGCCGGCCGCCGTGGTATTGTAGCCTCAGTTTCGTGGAAGAACTCATTCAACAATACTCCGAGCATTTGCGTGGCGAACGGTACTTTTCACCGCACACCTTGCGGAATTATCTGAGCGATCTGGCGCAGTTTCATGAATTTCTGAAGGAGCGAGGTCTTTGCCTCGGCGCGGCCGGGCAAGTGCAGATTGATCAAGTCGATATTCATGTCATGCGCGCGTATTTAGCTGCGCTGGCGAAGGACCGCAAGAAAAGTTCCATCGCCAGAAAGCTCGCGGCGTTGAAAAAATTTTTTCGGTTCCTGGTTGCCACGCACAAGATCGCGAAGGACCCGCTGCTCTTGATCCATTCGCCGAAGCAGGAAAAGCCGCTGCCGGGATTCCTCTCGGTCGACGATGCCTTTCAGCTTTTGGGCGCGATCAAGATCGAGAACGGGCTCGACGTGCGCGATCGGGCGGTGCTCGAAGTTTTTTATTCAACCGGCATACGAGTGAGCGAGCTGGTCGGCCTCAATTGGGCCGATGTTGATTTTCACTTGGAAATCATCCGAGTGGTCGGTAAGGGCTCTAAAGAGCGCATTGTTCCCATCGGCGAAATCGCCCTTCAGGCGCTGCGCGACTATGGTCAAGAGCAGCGCACGCGCTGGCAAGTTGGCTGCAAGGGAGAGACGGCGATATTTTTGAACAATCGAGGCCAGCGTATCACGACGCGAAGCGTGGCCCGTATCGTCGACAAACATTTGAAACTGGCTGGCATTCCGGTTCGGATCGGGCCGCATGGTTTGCGCCATAGTTTTGCGACCCATCTGCTCAACAGCGGTGCCGACTTGCGGGTGATTCAAGAACTACTGGGACACGCGAGTTTGTCGACGACCCAGAAATATACCCATTTGAACCTGGACGCGTTGACGGCGGTTTATGACAAAGCTCATCCACGCGCTTGAGCAGGCTGCTGAGCAGTCTGTTATGATAATATAGGTGGACAGAATCGAGGCAGGCAATCGAAAATCCAAAATCGAAAATCCAAAATTTACGATGATGCACGGCACGACCATACTAGCGGTGCGCCGCGAGGGCAAGGTCGTCGTGGTAGGCGACGGCCAAGTGAGCTTGGGTCAGACTGTGATGAAGCATAGCGCACGCAAGGTGCGCAAACTGCATCATGATCGAGTGATCGCCGGATTCGCCGGTGCGACCGCCGATGCCTTTACGTTATTCGAGAAGTTCGAGGCCAAGCTGGAGCAGTTCAACGGCAACCTCAAGCGCGCGGCGGTGGAATTAGCCAAAGATTGGCGCACCGATCGAGTATTGCGCCGGCTCGAAGCCTTGATGGTGATTGCGGACGCCAACGATTTACTGGTCATCTCCGGAGCGGGCGACGTGATTGAGCCCGACGATGGCGTCATTGCCATCGGTTCGGGCGGCAACTACGCCCTTGCGGCGGCGCGCGTCTTGGTGAAACACACGCAATTGGATGCCCGAGTGATTGCCGAGGAAGCGATGCGCGTGGCCGCCGGCATTTGCGTCTACACCAACGATCAGCTTACCTTTGAAGAGTTGCCGTAGCCGGCGGCGCGGTTGCGCGATCAATTCGGCCCCGCGGGCGTGCCGCAGCACGTGTGGCGGTGCTGCCCCGACCGAGCTTTGAAGCGCTCTAGGCACCGGGAATTTAAGCAATTTGTCAGCGAGCAGCGGCGCTCACGCGAGTGCGGTTATGATTGCATTTGCTGCGGAAATTGTTAGGAGTGAGTATTCTTATGAACGAAGCCGCCAAAACTGCGCTGTCCGAACCCGGATCGGCTCCCGCACCGGTCATGACCCCGCGCGAAATCGTTTCTGAGCTCGATCGCTACATCGTCGGCCAGAAGGAAGCCAAACGTGCCGTCGCGATCGCGCTGCGCAATCGGTGGCGGCGCCAGCTCGTGCCCGAGGACCTGCGCGATGAGATCGCGCCTAAAAATATCATTATGATCGGCCCCACCGGGGTCGGCAAGACGGAAATTTCGCGCCGCTTGGCCAAGCTGGCGCAAGCGCCGTTTATCAAAGTGGAGGCTTCCAAGTTCACCGAAGTGGGCTACGTCGGGCGCGACGTCGAGTCGATCATTCGCGATCTGACGGATCTCGCCGTCAACATGGTCAAGGAAGAAGAGAAGCAAAAGGTCGAAATCAAAGCACGTGAAGTCGCCGAAGAGCGCGTGCTGGACTTGCTCTTGCCGGCGAGCTCGGCCGGAGAGGCTGACGGCGAGGCGGTCGACGCGGCGCGCCTGCAATCGACCCGGGAAAAGCTCAAGCGCATGCTCCGTGAAGGAAAGATGGACGACCGCTTCGTCGAGGTCGAGATCAGCCAGTCGGCGATGCCGATGATCGAAGTGTTAACTCCCCAGGGCATGGAAGGCATGGAATTCAATCTTAAAGAAATGTTTTCCAACATGCTGCCTAAGAAAACCAAGAAGAAGACGGTTAAGATTCCCGAAGCTTTGGACATCTTGACCCAGGAGGAAGCCAGCCGGCTGATTGACATGGATAAAGTGACCGGCGAAGCGGTGCGCCGGGTCGAGCAGTCGGGCATCGTGTTTCTCGATGAGATCGACAAGATCGCCGGGCGCGAATCGGTCGGGGGTCCGGATGTCTCGCGTCAGGGCGTGCAACGCGACCTATTGCCGATCGTCGAAGGCTCGACGGTCAATACCAAGTACGGCATGGTGAAAACCGATCATATTCTTTTCGTCGCTTCCGGCGCGTTTCACAGCGCCAAGCCATCGGATCTGATTCCCGAGTTTCAAGGGCGGTTCCCGATACGCGTTGAGTTGAGCTCGCTCACCAAAGAGGACTTCGTGCGCATCTTGACCGAGCCTAAGAATGCCTTGATCCGGCAGTATGAAGCTTTGCTCGAAACCGAGGGCGTGCATCTTAAATTCGCCGCCGATGCCGTGCATGAAATCGCGCTGGTTGCCTCCGACGTCAATGAGCGGACCGAAAACATCGGCGCGCGCCGCCTGCATACGATTCTCGAGCGGCTGCTCGACGATATTTCCTTCTCAGCGCCCGAAATGCGCGGCAAGGAGGTGGCGATCGATGCCGCCTACGTGCGCGAGCGCCTGCTGCCGATCTTGAAGAATGAAGACTTGTCGCGCTATATCCTCTAGCAGACAGGTATAGAAAGAGTCTAATGCTTCCGGCGCTCAACAGTTTCGGTCCGAGATAGACGACTGGAGTAGGAGTGGTGGAGTGCTGGAGTGATGGGTTAAGACCCGATACTCGAATACTCCCGTATTCCAACACTCCATTTTCCACGACCACCCATGGATAACTTTATCGGTAAAGCCGAGGTGTTGATGGAAGCGCTGCCCTATTTCCAGCGCTTTTACGGCAAGACCTTCGTGATTAAATACGGCGGCCACGCGATGGAGAACGAGGAGCTCAAGACGAGCTTCGCGCAGGACATCGTCTTGCTGAAATACGTCGGTATCAACCCGGTCGTGGTGCACGGCGGCGGGCCGCAGATCGACTCGGTGCTCGACCGGATGGGCATCACCAGCCGCTACATTCGCGGCATGCGTGTGACCGACCAGGAAACTCTCGATATTGTCGAAATGGTCCTGGTCGGCAAAGTCAACAAGGAAATCGTCACTCTGATTAATCAGCACGGCGGCATGGCCGTCGGCTTGAGCGGCAAGGACGGCGGGCTCATCTTGGCGAAAAAAATGAACGTGACAGTCGCGTCAGCCAACGGCGAGCCGCCCGAAATCATCGATCTTGGCATGGTCGGCGAGATTATCGGCATCAGCCCGCTGGTCATCGAGTCGCTTGACGAGAACAAATTCATTCCCGTGATTGCGCCGGTCGGGGTCGGTAAGAACGGCGAAACCTACAATATCAATGCCGATCTGGTGGCCGGCGAAATCGCCGAAGCGTTGCATGCCGAGAAGTTGATTCTCATGACCGACGTTCAGGGGGTGAAAGACAAACGAGGCGAGTTGATGAGCACGCTTAAGGAAAACCAGGCGCGCAAGATGATCCAAGACGGTGTCGTTGGATCGGGCATGATTCCCAAAGTCGAGTGTTGCATCAATGCGCTCAAAGGCGGCGTGGAGAAAACCCACATCATCGACGGCCGCGTGAAACACGCCGTGCTGCTGGAGATTTTTACCAAAGAGGGGGTGGGGACGGAGGTGGTGCGAAAGTGATGAAAAACCGCGATGTCGCCGCGTTAACTGAAAAATATGTTGCTAAAACTTACGCCCGGGCGCCGATTGCGCTGATCAAAGGCAAGGGCACGAAAGTTTGGGACGCCAACGGCAAGGAGTACCTCGATTTCCTCGCCGGCATCGCGGTCAACGCCCTGGGCCATTGTCATCCCACGATCGTCAAAGCGATCAAGCAACAGGCGCAAAAGCTGCTTCACGTCTCCAACCTTTATCACACGCAGCCGCAATCCGAGCTGGCGCGCGAGCTGTGTCGCCATTCGTTCGCCGACCGCGCATTTTTCTGCAACAGCGGCGCCGAAGCGAACGAAGCGGCGATCAAGCTGGCGCGCCGCTACGGTGCGGAAAAATTGGGCGGCAAGTACGAGATTCTCTCCACTCATAATTCGTTTCACGGGCGCACCTTGGCAACGCTCACCGCAACCGGCCAGGAGAAGATCCGCGCCGGTTACGATCCGCTGCCCGTCGGATTTCGCCAGGTTCCGTATAACGACCTGGGCGCCACCGAGGCGGCGATCGATGGGCAGAAAACCGTCGCGATCCTGGTCGAACCGATTCAAGCCGAGGGCGGCGTCGTCGTCGCCAACGAAATTTATATGCTCGGCCTGCGCGAGTTGTGTGATCAGCGCGGCTTGTTGCTGATTTTTGATGAGGTTCAAACCGGCATGGGCCGCACGGGGAAACTCTTCGGCTACGAGCATTTCGGTGTAAAGCCGGACATCATGACCTTGGCGAAAGCGTTGGGAGGCGGTTTGCCGCTCGGCGCGATGCTGGCGAGCGACGAAGTCGCGAGTAGTTTTGGCCCGGGCAGCCACGCGTCGACCTTCGGGGGTAATCCTGTGTCGTGCGCCGCGGGTCTGGCGGTAATGGAGGCCCTGATCAAAGGCGGCGTGCTCAAGAATTGCGTGCAAATGGGCAAGTACTTGGTCAAATCGCTCGAGGCGCTGAAGAAGCGGTTTCCATTCATTCGTGAGATTCGTGGTAAGGGGCTGCTGATCGGTGTCGAACTAACGATCGACGGCGGTAAGATCGCTGAAGCTTGCATGCAAAACGGTTTGCTGCTCAATTGCACGGCCTCCAAAGTTTTGCGCTTTGCACCGCCGCTGACGATCACCAAGCGCGAAATCGATCGAGCCGTGGCGATCGTAGCAGCGGTTTTTGCCCGCCAGGAATACCCCGCCGTTAAATCCTAGCGAAGGATATTTGCAATCCTTGGCAACGAAGATGGGGAAAAGTCTCTCTCTCGCGCGCAATTCGGAGTGTAAGAAACTAGGATGAGCAAACGCGACCTTTTGAGCTTCAATGATCTGAGCCGGCGCGAATTCGAGGATATTTTAGCTCTGGCGCGGGAGCTCAAGCAAAAACAAAAGCAGGGTGTAGCGCATCCAATCTTGGCTGGCCAGGGGCTCGGAATGCTGTTCGAGAAGCCTAGCCTGAGAACCCGCGTGACGTTCGAAGCCGGAATGGTTCAGTTAGGCGGCTATGCGGTTTTCCTGTCACCGAGTGAAGTCCAGATGGGCGTGCGCGAAACGCCGGTCGACTGTGCGCGCAGTCTGAGCCGGTGGGTGGATCTAATCGTCGTGCGCACGTTCGCCCAGGCGACGTTGGAGGAAATGGCCCGTTTTGCCTCCGTACCGGTGATCAACGCGCTTACGGATCTCTACCATCCGTGCCAAGTCTTGGCCGATTGCATGACGCTCCAGGAGCACAAGGGAAATTTGCAGCGGCTCAAAGTTGCTTTCATCGGCGACGGCAACAATATGGTGCATTCGTGGATGGAGGCCGCAGCAAAGATCCCGTTTTCCTTCGTCGTGGCCTGTCCCAAAGGCTATGAGCCGAACAAGGAGATCGAAGCGAGAGCGAAAAAAAACGGCGCCCACATTACCGTGACTCATTCAGTCAAAGAAGCGTTGCGCGGCGCCGATGCGGTCTACACCGATGTTTGGACCAGTATGGGGCAGGAGTGGGATGCGGCGGCGCGGCTTAAAGCTTTTCAAAGTTACCAGGTCAACGGCCGAGCGGTCGCAATGGCAAAGAAGGATGCGGTCGTCATGCATTGTTTGCCGGCTCACCGCGGGCAGGAAATTACCGACGAGGTCATGGAAAGCCCGCAATGCGTCGCATTCGACCAGGCCGAAAATAGACTGCACGTGCAAAAGGCCGTGATGGTGTGGCTGCTCAAAGGATTGGATAGTTCAAAGGTTCAAAGATTCAAAGATTCAAAGAAAGAAACGGGAAGCAGAGACTCCAACTCCAAAAGATGAACGTCAAGAAGATTGTTCTGGCCTATTCGGGCGGCTTGGATACCTCGGTCATTTTGCGCTGGCTCAAAGAACAGTACGGCTGCGACGTGATCGCGTTTTGCGCCGACTTGGGTCAGGGAGACGATCTGCGGGCCGTCAAACAAAAGGCGCTCGAAACCGGCGCCAGCAAGGTTGTGATCGGCGATTTGCGCGAAGAGTTCGTCAGCGACTACGTCTTTCCGATGCTGCGTGCCAACGCGGTCTATGAGGGCTCTTACTTACTCGGGACTTCAATCGCCCGCCCGCTGATCGCCAAGGGACAGATCGATGTCGCAGTCAAAGAAAAAGCCGATGCGGTGTCGCACGGCGCCACCGGGAAGGGCAACGATCAAGTACGCTTTGAGCTGACCTATTATGCGCTCAAGCCCGGCATCAAAGTCATCGCGCCGTGGCGGCTGTGGGATCTCAATGCACGGTCGACTTTGATCGATTACGCGCGTAAGCATGGCATTGCCGTGCCGGTAACCAAGTCCAAACCGTACAGCACGGATCGTAATCTGTTTCACATCAGTTATGAGGGCGGCATTTTGGAAGATCCGTGGAAAGAACCGCCCGCGGATATGTTCGTCTGGTGCCGGCCGGTGGAAAAAGCGCCGAATCGTCCCGAATATATCGAGATCGATTACCTGCGCGGCAATCCGGTGGCGCTCAACGACCGCAAGTTATCGCCGGCAAATTTGCTGGCCCATCTGAACGATCTCGGCGCTAAACACGGCATCGGCCGGGTCGACCTGGTGGAAAATCGCTATGTCGGCATGAAGTCGCGGGGCGTTTACGAGACTCCCGGGGGGACAATTCTGCACGCGGCGCACCGCGGCATCGAATCGATCACTATGGACCGCGAAGTATTGCGGCTGCGGGATTCGTTGATCCCGCGCTATGCCGAAATGATCTATTACGGTTACTGGTTCGCTCCGGAGCGCGAGGTCCTGCAAAAAACGATCGACGCCGCTCAGGCGAACGTGAGCGGCCGGGTTCGGCTGAAGCTTTACAAGGGCAATGCCATGGTCGTCGGTCGAAAGTCGGAAGCGTCGCTTTACGATCCTCATGTAGCGACCTTCGAGGCGGATCAGGTCTATCAGCAGGCCGATGCCGAGGGATTTATTCGCTTGAATGCACTGCGCCTGCGGCTACGGCGGCGGAGTGGAGCGAAGTGAAGAATTAAAGTTGAAGACGGTACTCACCACGAAGCGCACGAAGGCCGCGAAGGGCTCGGAGGTAAGGGCGACCGGCCGGTCGCCCCTACAACTTCGTACTCTTCGCGGCCTTGGTGGTGAAATGTTCTAGCGAAAATTCCTTTGAAGCACTCACGGAACAAGAAGAATAAGCTCTGGGGTGGGCGATTCACCGCCGGCACGGCCGCATCCGTCGAGGCCTTTACGGCGTCGATCGACATCGATGCGCGGCTCTATCGCCATGATATTCGCGGGAGCATGGCTCACGCCAAGATGCTGGCCAAGCAGCGTATTATACCGGCAAGCGATGCGCGAAAGATTGTCCGGGGCTTGCAGGCAGTCGAGCGGGAGATCGACAGCGGTAAATTTGTGTTCTCACAGGCCGATGAGGACATTCATATGAATATCGAGCGGCGTCTGACCGAACTGATCGGCGCAGCCGGAGCAAAACTTCATACGGCCCGGAGCCGCAACGACCAGGTCGCGCTCGACATGCGTCTTTATCTGCGCGACGAGGTGAACGAGATTCTCGCCGGCTTAAAAGCGCTCGAGCGGGAGCTGGTCAAGTCGGCCAAAAATTATCTCGACGTGATTATGCCCGGCTACACTCACTTGCAGCGCGCGCAACCGGTGCTGTTCTCGCATCACTTGCTGGCCTACGTCGACATGCTCGAACGCGATCGTCAGCGGTTCGCCGATGGCCTGGCGCGCATCAACGTGCTGCCGCTGGGATCGGGCGCGCTCGCGGGTACCAGTTTTCCGATCGATCGGGCCTACGTGGCCAAGCTTTTGGATTTCCCCCAAATATCGAAGAACAGCATCGACGCAGTGAGCGACCGCGATTTTGTCCTGGAGTTTCTCGCCGCCGCCTCTATTCTCTTCGTCCATCTAAGCCGCCTCGCCGACGAGCTGGTGCTGTGGTCGAGCCTGGAGTTTGGCTTCATCGAATTGCCGGACGGTTACTGTACCGGCAGTTCGATGATGCCTCAGAAGAAAAATCCCGATGTGCCGGAGCTCATTCGCGGCAAGAGCGGACGCGTGTTCGGTCATTTGCAGGCATTGCTGACGATCATGAAGGGCCTGCCGCTGGCCTATAACCGCGATCTCCAGGAGGATAAAATTCCGCTGTTCGATACCGTCGACACGGTCAAGGCGAGCGTCAAGATTATGAGCGAAGTGATCGGCGGGGTGAAAGTCCGGCGCGAGCGCCTGTCGAACGCGGTCAAAGAGGGGTTTATGAACGCAACGGACCTGGCGGACTACTTGGCTGAGCGCGAGGTGGCGTTTCGCGATGCTCATGAAATCGCGGGCAGGATAGTGCAAGCTTGTCTCTCTCAAAACAAAGATATTGAAGAGTTATCTTTGGCGGAGCTAAAGCGATTCTCGGCCAAATTCGACAAAGATGTGTATCGCTATATCTCAGCGGAAGCCGCGGTCGAGCGCCGCCGCGCGCTCGGCGGAACCGCGCGGCGCAATGTCATGCGCCGGCTAAAAGAACTGAGGGCATAGATGCAACGATGGCTGGTCTTTGCGCTGGTGCTGGCGGCGTTGGGGGCGGCGTGCGGCAAAAAGGGTGATCCGCGTGCGCCGGAGCTGGCGGCGCCGAAAACGATTACCAATCTGACGGTGCGGTCGGGGCCGAATGGAAACATTCTTACTTGGCGCCGGCCCACGGAGTATGTCGATGGTACGACCCTGAAGGATCTGGCGAGCTTCGTCATTTTTCGCAAGGAAGTGTCGGAAAATTGTCCGGATTGCCCGGTGCCGTATCGCCAGCTCGCCATCGTCAACGTGGAAGATCGCGACAAATTCGTGCAGCAGAAACAGTATCGCTATGACGATCAAGAGGTGCGGCCTAAGGCCATTTACCGGTATCGAGTTTCGTCGCAGCTCTTGGACGGCTCTTTAAGCGCGCCGTCCAATGAAGTAGAAATCGCGAGGTGATTCATGAATCATTTTGAGTACCGTGCCGGTGAAATGTTCGCGGAGGGCGTGCCGCTCAAGCGCATCGGCCGGGAAGTCGGTACGCCGGTGTACGTCTACAGCCTGGCGACATTAAGACGCCACTTTCAAGTCTTCGATCAGGCGTTTGCCAAGGTGCCGCATATCGTCTGTTTTTCGGTGAAAGCAAACTCCAACCTGGCGCTGCTGCGGGCTTTCGCCAAACAGGGCAGCGGCTTCGATATCGTTTCCGGCGGTGAGCTGTTTCGCGCGCTCAAAGCGGGCGGCGATCCTAAAAAAATCGTTTTTTCCGGAGTCGGCAAAAAAAAGCATGAAATCGAATATGCGCTCAACACCGGTATCTTGATGTTCAACGTGGAGTCGGACGAGGAACTAACGGCGCTGAACGAGATCGCCGCCGGAATCGGCAAAAAAGCCCCGATCAGCTTGCGCGTCAATCCCGATGTCGATCCGCAAACGCATCCGTATATTTCCACGGGAATGAAAAAAGCCAAGTTCGGGGTCGACATCAAAAAATCTTTGGAGACCTACAAGAAAGCGGTGGCGCTGGCCAACATTGACGTGGTCGGCGTCGATTGCCATATCGGTTCGCAGCTGACCTCGCTCACGCCGTTCGTCGACGCCTTGGCTAAAGTGCGCGAGTATCTCGATCGAGTGCTCGCCGGCGAGATGAAAAAAGAGGGTGCGCAGATTCGCTATCTCGATCTCGGCGGCGGCCTCGGGATCAATTATCATGACGAGACGCCGCCTTTGCCCGATGAGTACGCCAGGGCGATTGTCCAAGGACTCGAAGGTTTGGAGGTGACGCTGATCCTTGAGCCCGGACGCGTGATCGTCGGCAACGCCGGGATTCTCCTGACCGAAGTTCAGTACATCAAAGAGACCGACACGAAAAAATTCGTCATCGTCGATGCCGGTATGAACGATCTGATCCGGCCGGCGCTTTACGGTTCCTATCAGGCGATTCGGCCGATAGTTGAGAGCAAGGCCGAGCCGATTGTCGCCGACGTCGTCGGGCCGATCTGCGAGAGCGGCGATTTTTTCGCCAAAGATCGCGAGATCGCGCGGCCGCGGCGCAACGATTTGCTTGCGATCATGAGCGCCGGCGCCTATGGTTTTACCATGGCGTCAAACTACAATTCGCATCCGAAACCGCCGGAAGTGTTGGTGGATGGCGATCAGTATTACGTCGTGCGCAAACGGGAGACGATGGAGGATTTGATCAACGGCGAAGTGATTCCGGCGAGTTTGCAATGAGGCCATAAACATTCACCGCAGAGGCGCTGGACGTGAGAAAAAATCCCGTTTCACCAAAATGAGCACGTGCAAGCATTTGATTTCATTGAGGTAAAATTTGCGATTTTGATAGTTTTTGAATTTTTTCTCATGACCGCTGAGGACACGGAGTTCGGAGCGACTTCATCAAAACTTTT
>Ga0210076_1000150_pt1 | contig 15218 bp, 10 predicted proteins | sample MayberryNW_Catta_3_FD_184876 | JGI IMG/M metagenome (GOLD analysis project Ga0210076, IMG submission 184876) | Wetland microbial communities from San Francisco Bay, California, USA, that impact long-term carbon sequestration -... | ecosystem: Environmental > Aquatic > Marine > Wetlands ... | reverse complement strand
TCGACGAGATCATTGCGGAGCGGAGAAAGTCCAGGGTGCCAATCATCGGGCCACTGTTCGTTCGGGAGGACGGCAGGCTGATCACTCGTGAGACGATCAGCCGCGGCGTCAAAGCTGCTTGCAAAGCGGCGGGAGTCAAAAAGTTCGTGTTCCACAATTACCGAAACACCGCGTTGACCGACTGGGCAGACCGCGGCATTTCCGCGGATGTCGCGATGCAGGCGGCTGGACACACAAGCGTTCAAATGCACAAGCGCTACCTGGACCTGCAACGCCACCACATCGCGAACGCATTCGGCCTGAAAAAAGTGGTGACCAAGAATGGTGACCAAGCACAGAAGCAGGAGGCCGCGAGCGCTGCTAACTAGCTGAAGATACTTGTGGAGAAGGAAGGTGCCCGGTGGTGCCGCTGGTCTTCAAAACCAGTCTGGGGGTCGTAAGGCCCCCGGAGGGTTCGACTCCCTCCCTTCTCCGCCACTTCTGACCTGGTGCAACGCACAAGCTACGTATGATTCAGCGAATCCGGCAGAGAGCGACCAGCTTCGGTTAATTCCAGGTCACCACGTCGGTAATGACGATTTCTTCAGACGAAACCAACGAGCGCGTACCGTCGTCCCAGCGCACATTGACCAATTGTCCGCCCTCGCCTTCGAGTTCATAGACGATGGTTCCTTCGGTTGCCGCGCCGATCGTGCCGTCGATATCGAGAATTTCACCAGCTGCGCGGCAGCGAACTCCTTTAAGGCTGACATCTATCATAATCGCGCCCCATTGAATTCATTTCAGCAAGTAAAAACCGGTTTTTCTTTCGAGGAAAAAACTCTAAACATGCTTGGGTGTCCAAATCAACACTCTTGCCGAAAAAAAAAATGGCTTACATGTCCATCGCTCCGGCGAGTACGAGAGGCGCTCGGTTCCGTCCTTAAGCGATCAAGGTAATCTGCAAATCCATCACATTGGTCAAGGTCGGGCCCGTTACGAACAGATCCCCTGTAGCGCGGAGAAAATGATACGCATCGTTCCTGGCCAAAAACATCGTGGCATCGAGATCTTTCGCCTTAGCGCGAGTGATTGTTGCTCCGTCAACGATGCCCCCGCCCGCATCCGTCGGGCCATCCGTGCCATCGCTATCAGCGCTAAGGACAACGACGTCATCGAGCCCGTCGATTTCGATCGCCGCGGCGAGAGCGAATTCCTGGTTGCGCCCACCTAAGCCGTCGCCGCGAACGGTAACCGTGGTTTCACCGCCGGAGATGAAGCAAGCCGGCCGCGCAAGCGGCCTCTTTGTCCGAACTATTTGTTTGATGTGTTCCCCAAGGCATTTGGCTACAGTTCGGCTTTCGCCGTCGATCGAATTCGAGGCGATTGAAGCATCGTACCCAAGCGCCTCCGCGTGTTGCCGAGCCGCCGCCAGGGCCAACCGATTACTGCCGACGATAACATTGTGCACCCGTTGAAATACCGGATCGGCGGCTTTGGGGGTCTCTTCAATCTCACCCAGCGCGCCGCGTTCCAATAACTCCAGCACGGCAGCCGGAATCTCGCGTCGGAGGTTGTAATGCTGAATGATGCGCAGGCAATCGCCATACGTGCTCGGGTCGGCAACCGTCGGACCGGATGCGATCACCTCTAAAGAGTCGTTAACGACGTCTGATAGAATCAGCGAAATCATTTGTGACGGCGCAGCCAATTGCGCCAATCTTCCTCCTTTGATGCGAGAAATATGCTTGCGCACCGCGTTAATTTCCTGGATGGCGGCGCCGCTCTTGAGCAAAATCCCCGTGGTTCGTTGTTTATCGGCCAAGGTCAAGCCCTCGGCTGGACAGGGAAGAAGCGCCGAGCCACCGCCGGAGAGCAAAAAGAAAAGTAGATCTCTCGCGCCGCTGGAGCGAGCGAGTTCGATGACTTGGTGAGCGCCGTCCAGGCCCGATTGATCCGGGATCGGATGACCGGCTTCAAGGATCTGGATCTTCTCGAGTGCCAGTTGATGACCATATTTCACGGTGACGATTCCCCTGGACAGTCTGTCGCCGAGCAACGTCTCCAGCGCAAGCGCCATCCTCGCGGCCGCTTTGCCGCAACCGGCGATCGATATGTTGTCGAACCCGGACAGGTCATAGGTTCGCTTCTCGACGTGGAGGCGGTTATTTCTACGTTGAACCGCCTTGGTCACTGCTGCGAACGGGTCAGCCGACTTGACGCCAGCGAAAAAAATCTCCCGAGCGTCATCGCGCAGCTTACTTAACGACAGCATGTGGCGAACTGTAACCTTCACCGGTAGGTGAATTCAAACCGCCGCCGAGCTCAGTAACTTTGCTGCTCGACTAAGTTACTAAGGAAATCGTTAGAGTAGACCTACTGGGACGAAGGGGCGAGTCGTGGAAAGCGCAGGCACGAGGATTCAAGTGACGCCTTCCTACCCACGCCCAAAAATTAAGCACTCGGGGCGGGCCGGAGCCATTTATTGTTCGACATAACAAAGCGGAAATTCTCGAACAAGGGAATAGAGTCGCGCCAAGACGCAAAGCACGCCAAGTTCGGAGGGAAGAGTTAATTATCTTGGAACAATTATTGACCCTTATTCTCCCACCTTTGCGGACTTTGGCGTCTTTGCGCGAGATATTCCGAGTTCAGTTGCGACTCTGCCGCGTCAGGATCTTCGTGATGGTTATACACGGGATAAAATACCAATAGCGTGGAACACTACGCTAGTCCAAGATGTTTGGCGGCAAAGGAGGGGCGAAGTGCCGGTCTTGAGAGCGCGCTTTGCGCGAGGTGAGCGCAGAAGTGAAAAAGATCAGAAAAGCTTGAAGCCGCCGAAACCGTACTCGCCGATCGCCTTGCCGGTTTTGGCGTCAAAGATGTCGATGAGCATGTTCTTTTCCGGGTGGCCGGCTAAGAAGCGCGAGAAAATTTCGACGAACTCTTCCTTGTCGGTCTCATTGGCTTGCATAAAACCGTCGCCAACATAGAGTCGATGCGGCCGTTTGCTGCTGTCCAGTTTGACCCAATAACGTGAACCGTTGGACCCTACGGTGTCGAGCCACTTTCGATACTCGAATACCCGTGCTTCGATTTCCTTGAAATTGACGGTTTGAGCGGCGAGGAAGGGAGGGGAAAACAATGCGGATGCTAGGAGAAGGAGAACAACCTGTAGTTTTCCTAGCATCCGCATTGAAAAAAGCCCGAACAGTGCGACTAGTTGACCTTGATTTCGACGCGCCGGTTCTTCGACCGTCCTTCACGGGTCTTGTTATCGGCGATCGGTTTACTTTCGCCAAAACCCTGTCCTGATACGCGACCGCTGTCGACGCCCTTCTTGACGACATAGTCACGCACCGAAGAAACACGCCGTTCGGATAACTTTTGGTTATAGGCTTCCGAACCGACGCTGTCCGTGTGACCGGATAGGTTTACCTTCTTATCCTTGTTCTCGTTCATGAACGAGATCAACCGGTCCAAAATCCCGGCGGCTTCCGGTTTGATGTTGCTCCTGTCGAAATCGAACAGAACGTCATCAAGGATAATCGTCCGCTCAACCTTTGGCGCCGGCTTTGGCTTTGGTTTCGGCGGCGGCGGCGGTGGCGGCGGTGGAGGTGGTGGCGCCTTCTTTGGCTTCGGTGGCGGAGGTGGCGGAGGTGGCGGAGGTGGCGGCGGAGGCTTTGGCTTCGGGTCTTCGGTCATGAGATAAGCCAATCCCCCGCAAATCAATGCGCCGCCGACAGCACCAATACCGGCGCCGAGTGCTTCATTGCGGTGCTCCCCGTTGATTCCATTGTGCGCGGCCACGGCTCCTCCCATCGCACCCATCGCTCCGCATGTCGCGGCGCCAACGAGAGCAGCCTGGTTTTTGGTATATCCGGTACAGCCGGTTAAGAAAAACCCCAGCGCGGCCAACGCTAGATGTTTATTAGTGTTCATTCTCTGCCTCCCAGCAAAATGATCGCTAAAATCCTGGCCAAATTAGTACAAGGTTCGCTTTAAGTCAAGAACATTTTGGGCAGGTATCCAGACATTGTCTTTTCGGCTGATTACGCTTCTCGAATACGATTACCGTCTATATATAGACGACTGAACAGATTAATCGACTACTAATAGGGACAAGCGGGACTCGATACAAAGTCTCCATCCTTCCTGTACGCGACCAACCGCCTAGCTGCAGATTAATTTATTGGCCACAAATTACTCGCCCGACGAGTTTTGTAGTCACTCTTGGCAGCAAGATTCACGGTTGTTTCAGCTTCGCATGAACTCTTTTCGATACAAACATTGTCAGGAACATGTATTTGCATGGATCAAATGAATCATTATGGATCAAATGAATCATTAACGATACTGTTTCATTTGATCGGAGGACTTTAGAAATGCTTCGGAAAATTCTCGGCGCAGTATTTTTGACATTATTTTTCATTGGATGTCAGAGCGTCCAACAAACGGGGCGTTCGCAATTCATCGTCGTTTCTGAATCTCAAGAGCGCCAGCTTGGCGACGAAGCCTATCAAGACATATTGAAAAAATCCCGGCTATCGACTCGCAGCGATTGGCAAGCGCAACTTCGCCGGGTCGGTCAGCGGATCGCCGCTGTAGCGGACAGGCCGGATTACAAATGGGAGTTCAACGTGATCCAGGGTAAAGACGTCAATGCCTTCGCGCTGCCCGGCGGCAAGATCGCCTTCTGGGAAGGAATCATGCCGATTGCGCAAGACGATAGCGGCATCGCCGTCATCATGGCGCACGAGGTCGCCCACGCGCTGGCGCGCCACGGCGCCGAACGCATGAGTCAAGAGATCGGCGCCCAAACGATCGGCCAAATACTTGCGCTCGGTGTCGGTCAGGTCAGTCCCGGACTACAGGAGGATTTTCTCAGAGTTTACGGCGTGGGTGCCAGCTTCGGCGTTCTTCTACCTTGGGGACGCGCTCAGGAATCCGAAGCGGATCAAATCGGACTCACTTTGATGGCCAAGGCGGGCTATGATCCGGCGAGTGCGATTGCCTTCTGGGAGCGTATGTCCAAGGTCGCCGGCGACAAGCCCCCCGAGTTTCTCTCGACCCATCCCAGCGATCAGACACGGATCGCGCAAATCAAAGCCTGGTTACCGGAGGCCAGGTCGCATTACCGCGCCAAATGACTTGCTAAAGCACACTGCCCCTGCGCGACTCGCTAGGAGACCTGCTATTTCAATTCCGCCGTGCAGTGCGCGCACTTGGTCGCCTTGAGAGGAACCGCCGAGAGGCAATAGGGACAATCCTTGGTCGTCGGTGCCGCCGCCGGCGCCGGTCCCTGCATTCGGTTAATTGACTTGATGACCAGAAAGATCGCGAATGCGATGATCAAAAAATTGATAATGTTGTTTAAAAATATGCCGTAATTCAGCGTCGCGGCGCCCGCCGCTTTGGCGGCAGCAATACTGGGGTAGGCATTGCCCGAGAGATTGATGAACAGGTTCGAGAAATCAACGCCCCCCAACGCCAATCCTATCGGCGGCATCAGCACGTCCTCGACGAACGACGTAACGATCTTGCCGAACGCCGCGCCTATCACCACGGCCACGGCGAGATCGACAACGTTGCCTCTCATTATGAATTCCTTGAATTCTCGGTACATGGTTCCTCCTCCGAGCTTGAATGGGTGCGCAGAACCCGTTTAGATTGACTCAGATTTAGGATTGTCTTTACTGATAGAACACTGCCGGCAAGAGCGCTTATATGACACGAGAAACTCTCGAGTCAAACTTTTTCGTACCTCGCTAATCCTACTCGGATTGGGTTAAACGTCGGTTGCCGAGCTATTTTTCAGCGTGTATCGTTTTTTCATGACCGATCCAGCGCGCGCCGCTGCGAGAATCGTAGGATTGATCCTCGTTGCGATTGCCCTTCTCTATATCGCGCTACATTTTGCGTTTCGGTCGGAGACATTTCGTAGTTGGACGGAAACCGAGCTGTCGGAAAGAAGCGGCCTGAACGTCAAGCTCGGTACTCTCAACTTGCACTTTCCCTTTCGCGTGGTCGCCGACAACGTGGGAATTTCCAAACCGCGCGTCTTCTCTTTTACGACAGACCGTCTCAGCTTGACCCTTAATCCGCTGGACTTAGCGGGAATGACCTTCCACCGCTTGAGGACCGAACGGCCGATTCTTCAAGTAGATATTCAACAACTCGGCGGATCGGGGAGCGACACCGCGCCCATCGCGCTGCGTCATTTGAATGTTCACGACGGGACCGTCGTCTTAAACAGGGGAGAGGAGAAACTTTTTGAGCTTCCTAAGATCGATTTGCAGGCGGAAAATATCAATCTCGGCCGTCAGGCCGGAGTCACCCTGCGCGCGGACGTGCCGGCGCTGAACGGCACGGCGGAGCTCATCGTTAAAGGTCATTGGCGTGAGCTGGAATCGGCGGTCGTGATCCGTGCCAAAGAACCCCAGGGCCTCTTCGGCGGCGATGTTCACAAAGGATCGAGCTCCGAATTAGTTCGGCTCGACGCCAGATTTCGCGCCAGCGAAAAACAAGCGGCCGAAGCAAACATTAGCGGCAAGTTTCATGATCTGGGAATAAATGAGCGCAAATTGACCGGCACCTTGGCCGCACGAATCAACCTCGATGAGGATTTTCACAACGCCGATTTTTCCGGACACGCAACCTTGGCAGACTTTCCGGGCGCGTTGACGTCGGCATTCAGCAAACTCCCGAACGGCACCCTGCAGGCGAGTTTTGCCGGTATTTTTTCGCTGCCGCAGAAGACGCTGACACTCAAATCGATGCGCCTGGCTTCCCATCTCGGCAGCGGGTCAGGCGACGGCGAAGTGCTTTTCGATCCGCAGCCGAGCATTTCTCGAGCCAGATTCGCTTGGCAAGAGATGCCGTTAGAAAATTTAAAACTCCTATTGCCGACACCTCTCAACCGGTGGACCTATGAGGGTCACGCGCGAATCGACGGCGAAACAAGCGGCCCCTGGAACGCGCTCGCTGTACGTGGAATCGCGCGCAGCGAAAATGGCCAATTTCGCGGCGCCGAAGTCAAGGCAGCAAGTCTCAAGGTCGATCTGCCTTTTGAATGGGGGCCGACTGTCCTGCGGATCGCTGGCGCTCAGTTCGAAGCCGGCAAGCTCGACTATCACGGCAAAAATCGCTGGCAAGCGGCGGTCGAGCGCCTGCAAGCCAACGCCTCGTTCGCGCTCCAAACCGATCAACCGCTACGGATCGACGGCCGCTTCCAAACCAATGGTGGAAAATTCAATTCGCCCGAGAGCGATAAGGTCGGCGAGAATCTATCGCTCGATGGATCCTTTGTCTGGACTTCTCGGCCAGTCACGAGCTCCTACGGCTTCGACATTCAAGTCGGCGTCGATGCCGGAGAAATATTATGGGGTAAATTCTTTAGCGACTTGAAAGCACCTAAACCGACGTTCGCGCTCGACGCCGATTACTTCGGCTCCGACGATCGGCTGGAGTGCCGCCGCTGCGCGGTCAGTTTAGTCGACGTCGGCACCGTCACCGCGAGCGGCGCCATTGCAAAACTCACGCAAACGCCCGAGCTGCGCCTGCAAGCGCGCAGTACAAGGTTTTTGCCCGGCGGATTCTTCGAACATTTTTTGCGCGATAATTTGAAGCGCCGGTTTCCGATTCTCGACGAAATCGCGATCGGCGGCGAGTTGTCGTTTGAAACCGTATTGCGCGGCAGCTCGGACGATCTCAGCGCCGGGGGGGAACTGTCGCTCAAAGCCGGCGAGTTGCGCTCCCGATCGAAACAGTGGCAGGTCGGCCCGGTGGCGCTGAAGCTGCCGTTCGAAGTTCGCTGGGCTGAAACCAAGCGAGATTCGATCGGACCGGCGCCGACCGGCACCTTGACGATCGAGCGCGCTCGATTCGGCAAGCAATCGCTCGGGCCGATTCGGGCTTCGATTTCTTTATCGAACAATGCGCTGCGATTTCATCAATCGATTCGCGCCGCACTGTTCGGCGGCGAAATCCTGGTCGGCGCTCTTTTCTGGCCCGACGTCATTACCGATCCGAAGCGGTTATCGTTTTCGCTTGAAGCCAAACGATTGGATCTCGACGAGCTCACCGCCGCATTGCAATGGCCGACCTTCAGCGGCACACTGACCGGCTCCATTCCCGAGGTGCAGTCGAGTTCCGATCGGCTCAAGACCAACGGTCAAATTCAAGCCGAGCTGTTCGGCGGGAATATGGCCATGAACGAATTTGAAATCGAAAATCCGTTTTCACCGCTGGCCGCGATCCGGCTCGATGCCGATTTTCAGAATATCCGGCTTGAACAGCTCTCCAAGACCTTTGCATTCGGCCACATCTCGGGCACGGTAGCGGGAACGATCGACGACCTGGTGATTGTCGACGGCCAGCCGGCGCAGTTTAGCGTCGAGCTGCACTCGGTGGATCGCGGCGGCGAGCAGCGCATCAGCGTGGAGGCGCTCGATAAGATCACGGTCCTGAGCTCCGGCCAAAATGCCGGCGCGCTGTATGGCGGCCTGGCGGGTTTTTTCGACAGTTTTCGTTACAGCAAACTCGGCTTCAAGGCGCACTTGAAAAATGACCGGCTCACGTTGCGCGGTGTGGAAACTCGCGGCGAGCAGGAGTATTTAGTGGTGGGCAGTTTTCTGCCGCCGACGGTGAATATCGTCAGCCACACGCAAGCGATCGGTTTTTCTGAGCTGATGCGCCGGCTGGAACGAATCAAATCGAGCAAGCCGCAAGTTAAATAATTTGGAGGAATCATGTTGAAACGGACCCTCTTCGTGGCGCTATTTCTCGTCAGCGCCTGCGTCACCGTCAATATTTATTTTCCAGCGGCGGCGGTCGAACGCGCCGCCGACCAGATCGTCAAGGAGACCTGGGGCGGTCCCGGCGAATCGGGAAAGACCGCGCCGCAACCCGAGAGCCGTTATTTCGACTTGCCTACCGCGTTCGCGAATTTAAGCTTCATCGGTGCAGCGCAAGCGCAGGAAGCGGATATCAATGTTTCCAATCCGGCAATTCGCGCCTTGAAGGATTCAATCAAACGGCGCAGCGAAGCGCTCAAACCCTATATGGATCTCGGCAATCTCGGCATCGCGCAGGACGGCCTGTTGGTGATTCGTAACAACGACGGCTTGAGCCTCAAGCAGCGCGCCGAAATCAAACAGTTGATCGACGCCGAAAATCGCGATCGCGAGGCGCTCTACCTCGAAATCGCCAAAGCGAACAACATTCCCAACGAAAATATCCCGAGGATCAAGAGCATTTTTGCCAAGAGCTGGATCGAGCAAGCGCGATCCGGCTGGTGGATCCAAGACAGCCAGGGCAGTTGGCGGAAAAAGTGAATAGCCGAAGCGCGATCAGTAGCGTTTGTTCCAGATGATATCGATGCCGTTCGAGCCCGTGGTGGTGGTGCTGCTGGAGATCTTCCAGTTCGGGATAATCTGATATTCGAGCGAAATCTCGCGCCCCCTTTCGCCTGATAACTGCTCTGAATACGAAACATAGGTGCCCGGCGCGACATAGCGGCCGACACCGACGCTTCCGCCGCCGAAGTCCACATCGGTGATGTCCAACCCCAGTGCGTCCAGGCCGAGCGCTCGGGAAACCGACTTGGCGACGGCGCCGGCGACAAAGCCGCCGGTGATGTTGACCGCGCTCTGTTGCAGTGAACTCTGCTCGTTCTTGTTCAAGGCGTTGAGCGGCTTGCCAAAAATTAGCAGCGCAAGAATGTCCGCCTGTTCCAACCGGGGCTCGCTGGTCAAGGTGAGCGTCGGTTTTTCGCTCGTGCCGCTGATCACGGCTTCCACGCGGTAACCCTGAACATCGTGGTGCGCCAGGATATCGAGCGCGGGAGTTATCTTATCTCCGCCGGTGAATTCGATCGTGCCGCGCACCAACTGAAAGCGACGGCTTTGAAAAGCCAACCAGCCTCTGACGATTTCCACGCGGCCGGTCAACTCGATCTCGCGTTGCGCTGGTTTGCGCGCACGGATGTTTCCGGAGAGCTCCGAAACCAGGTCGGGATGTCTGATCCAAAGATTACCCGGCGCGCGCAGGTTGAGATCCAGGCTGAGGTTCCTGAACAGACTGCCTTCAGCCGGTCCCATCGGTTTTGTCGCTTGTTCCGAGGGCGGCCGAACCACCTGATTGTCTTTGATGACGACAATGGTTTCGTCACCTTTGAGCGGCACCTTGCTTTGCTCCAAAAAGGTCAGGTCCGGCCGCAGCGATCCCTCGGTCACGGTGAGCTGTCCGGCGATTTGCGGAGCTGTCAAGGATCCTTGAATGTCAACGTTACCGGCAACCTTGACTTGGTAACGTTCGGTCTCGATCGCCGGCCAACGTTCTGCGGAGAGTGAGAGCTGGAGCGCACCGGTGCCGAACTCGCGCAGCGGCAGGGAACCGCTGCCTTTGATCTCGCCGTCCTTGGCTTTGGCGGATATTTCTCGAATTATCAGATTGCGCGAATCCAAGCTTCCCGCGGCAGCGATCGCGGTAACCTCGACGCCGAGCGGCACCAATCTGACTGTCCCGTCCCGTAACCCAAACGTGCCCCGTACGTCAGGCTGCTTGATCGAACCGCGCGCTGTGAGGTCAAGACTCAACTCTCCGCCGATACGATCCAGCTGCTTGCCGCCAAAAGCATTGAGAAAACCGAGACTGATTCCCGCGCTCTGTGCTCTGAAGTCGAAGTTGTCGCCCATCACGGCGCGGGCGCCGTTCTGCCAGGCTAGGTCGAGCGGCAGAGTTCCGGCGCCCGTGAGGGTGTGGGTCGCGTCCTGTTGTACGCTTACGCGAAAGCTCGCCAGCTTGTCTTTGTAGCTCGCATCGGCGCGAGCGCCGGCGTAGGATTGTCCCGCAATGGAGGCATTCGTCAGCTGGGCTAATGCCGAAATCTCGGGCGCGGCCGCGGTGCCGGTAATCCGTCCCTGCGCGCTGATCACGCCCGACATATCGGCAGGCTCTGGCAAAAACAGCCACAAGGTTTTTAGCGGAAGTTGATCGATGCTCACCGTCAAATCCTGCGCGCCGGTCAAACCCAAACGACCGTTGATCAAGCAGATGCTCTCGCCGCTCCTGAACGAAAGCTGTTCAATAAAAAAACTATCATCGCGTTGCGTCACGGTCGCCGGGTGGACAAGTGTCCATGTGCCGCTCGGTGACGCGAGGGCCGCCTCGCGCAACCGCGCCACGATCGCATCCGGTAAGAACTCGACGACGCCGCTGAGCGCATGTTTGCGCGCTTGGCTGTCCTGAGCGTTCAGGCGCAACGTGATCGACGGCATCGGTTGCGGCGCCAAATTTGCCGTTGCATCGATTTGGCGGAACGACATTCCCGCATCGATCCCGGACAGCCGGGCCGTAACCACGCCGCGCGGAAAAATTTGCTCCTGCGAGCCCTGTAGAGTGAATTTGACATTGCCGTCTCGGACGGCGACGCCGTCCAGGCGGACGTTCGACGCCCGCCCGGTCCCCTCGCTGCTGAGCTTGGCCAGACTGCCCTGGGCCTGGCCGGTAAGAGTAAGAGAGCCGGAGCCTTTTTGATCGACCAACGATAACCACGGCGATATCTCGGCGATCTGCAGCCGATAATTGAGCTTGCCCGAAACCTGGGCTTCGAGCCCCAGCTCGCCGGCGAAGGTGAGCGCGGATTCCGCAGTGTTCAAGGTGGCGTGAGCAATACGAAGTTTTTTATCGCTCAGACTGACCTTCACGAATCCTTGTTCGACTGCAACCGGTCCGAGCGTTGACGGCAGGATCTGAATCTCCGCTTGCGTGTTGATGTCGCCAAGGGTCACTCCCGAGCCCTTCACGCTCCCTTGCAGATTGAGCTTGCCTTCGATCGTGTCACGGTCCGGAATCGTTCGCTGAATGTCGAGGTCGTTCACTGCCAGCCTCAGTTCGTAGGCTGGTTTTTCTTGCAAGGTAACCTTCCCCGACCAGCTCGCGCCGCCGAGTGCGCTCTTGAGCCGGCCATCGAGCGCCGCAACGCTGTTTTCCACCCGCCCCGCCATCGACACATTGCCGAGGCTCCAGCCGTGGGCTTCGGCGGCCCGAACCTCCAGCTCCGCTTTCGCCGCCAACGCGGGCAGAGTCAATCCTCTGCCGCTGATCTCGGCTGTGCCATGCACGACTCCGGAGAAATTCTTGTTATCCAGCCACTGGCGCAAATGGAAGTTATCCACCGCCAGCGAGGTCGTGTAACGCGGCAGCTCCGCCGTGACATCGGCTTGAAATTTGCCCGTCAGTTTCGCCCCGGCGGCGGCTAATTCAATGTTGCCGTTCAAGGCATCGAGCGGCCCATCGATCCCCAAGGTAACCGCCAGGTCGTGTTTGATCGGCCACTCGGGGACAAAGTAAGCGATATCGGCAGCGGCGAGCTTCGGCAGTGTCGCTTGAGCTTTTATTCTGAGAGGTTCGGCTTGAACGATCTCGCCGTTGACTCGAATTTGTGAGTGGCGGCTCACCGCCCAAAAATTTTTCAGGCTGAAGACTCCGGGTGCGGCGGCGTTTTGCTGAAAGCCCAACCCACCTTTCAACCGCAAATCCGGTTGACCTTGGGCCGAAAGCAAAGTGGCGGCTTCTTGAACGTCGATGCGCAAGCCGGCCGGATGAACGCGCACACCGCCCTTCAAGTTCAGTCCTGTGAATTGATAAAGCTTGCCTTCGAAACCGAGCGCGATCTTGCCATCGTGCACATCGAGCGCATTCACCGTCGCAACCCAGGCGGAAGCTGCTTCCGGCTCCGTCCCGCGCGACCTTAAAGCTTCGACGACGTTCCATTCTCCGCTATCGTTCCGTTTCAGAATCGCACGCGGTTCTGCGGCATCGAGGCGCGCGATCTGCACTCGACCCCAAATCAGCGGCCATAAGGAGAAGACAACCCTCAAACGGGGAATCGCTACGATCTCATCACCTTCGTAACGCAGCACGGCATTGTGAAGAATAAGATCACCCCACAAAGAGCCTTCGAGTCGTTCAACGGCGATGTTGCCGCGAATCGCTTCGTTGATGGCCGCGACCGCCTGTTCGCGCGCCCAGCGGGTGAAATTTTCCGTGCGCACATAGATCGCCGCCGCGATAATCAGCAGCGACAGCAGCAGCCCCAATCCGAGCGCGAACCATTTTGTGAATCGCCAAAACATAGGCACGGGTTAAAAATAAGCTCCGATACTGAAATGAATCTGCCAGCCTCTATCGCCAGGCGGCCGCTTGAACGGAAAACCGATATCCAAGCGGATCGGCCCGACCGGCGTCGAATAGCTCAGACCGAAACCACCGGAGAAACGTAAATCGTCCACCGGTGGATCGTAGGTTTGCGTCGAAACCTGGCCGAAATCGATAAACACTGCCCCGTTCAATTCTTTCCATAGCGGCCGCCGGAACTCCAGCGACCCTTCCACCAGACTCAGCCCGCCAATCGGATCGTCGTCGGCCGTCAGCGGACCCAATCGCCGCCGGCCGTAGCCGCGCACACTCTTTTCGCCACCGGCATAAAAACGCTCGAACAGCGGCAGGTTTTTCTCGGAACCGAGCGGATCGGCGAAGCCCAGCTTCAGCCGGCTGGCGAAAATCGTGTCCCAGCCAATATCAATATATTTCCTGGCCTCCGCGGTGAGCTTGAAGAAGCTATACTTGCCTCCCCAAATTGTGCCTGCTTGATCGAGGTGCAACGCCAACACGTGGCCTTTTTTGGGGTAAAATGGATCGTCCGACGTGTTCCACACCAGCCCTGCGGCCGGCCCGGAAAGAACGCCCTTGCGCCGGATTTCTCCCAGCGCCAAGGCGACGTCCGAATCGATATTGTTCAGTTGGTTGTATTCCAACCGGTAGCCGACAAAGGCGGTCAGCGTTTTAGAGAACCGATGGTCGAGCCGCGGTAGGAACCGCGACGCGTTGCGCAAGTAGGTGTCTTCGGTTTCCTGGTCATGCCTGAAGCCGAGCGTTCCCTGCGTATCGCGCGATAAAAAGTGCGGTTGAACCAATGTGACGGCTCCGCTGGCCGCAAGCGAGGAGTATTTTGCGAGCACGGACAAGCGCCGGCCGCCACCGAGCCAGTTCAGGTGGCGCCATTCCAGTTGTGTGCGAAACTCGTCCTCGGTACCGTAGCCGAGCGCGATCCTGATCTCGCGATGTTCGCGCTCAGCCACTTCCACTTCCATGGGCACCGTCGTCGGCTTGCCCGCTGTTTCCGCCGGGCCCACTCGGACCGTGCTGAAAAGCTCTAGAGCCAGGATTTTCTCGCGCGACTCGACGATTTTCGAGAGCGAATAGAGCTCGCCGGCGTCATACGTGAGCTCGCGCGTGACCAGCTCCGGCTCGACCTTTCCGGAGCCCTTCACCACGGTCTCTCCGAAATAAGCGATCGGCCCCGGCTCCGCGCCGTAGCGAATGCGCGCGTTGTGTTCGTCCAGGTTGATCTCCGCCTTGCGTTGGGTTTCCACATGCGCGTAGCCGTTGTCCAAAAACGCGCCACGCAAGATTTGCTCTCCTTGCTGATAGTCTTGCTCGCGAAAAATCTCACCGCGTTTGACCGGCAGCTCCTCGGGCAACGGCGGCGGTTTTTGATCCGGGCCTTTGACCGCGACTTCGACATTGATTTCCGAGATCAAGACGGGTTCGCCTTCGCTTACCTCCATCTGCACCGCGATCCGGCCGGCTTCTTCGTCGACCTCCAAATCGTAAACCAGCGCCGCCTCGTAGTAGCCGTTGACCTCATAAAAACGGCGCAACCGTTCGAGATCGGTGCGGAAGGTGACAGCATCGAAGACCGGCCGCTCCTCCCAGAAGCGGTACCAGGGCCGGTCTTTCGTGACCATCACCTCGCTTAATTGGGCTTTCGAAAATTTTTCACTTCCGGAAAACTCAATCCGCTCCACGCGCCACTGCCGTGCAGGGTCAAGAGCGTCGACTAAAACCGCGAAAACAGTTCGGGGGCAAGGAAACAATGCGGTAAGAAAGAAAAGAAGAATAGTGCAGCCTCGCGTCACTCATTACCTTTACCATCTGAGACAAGTCTACGGAATGTGTCTCCCAATGTAGCTAAACTATTAAGGAGTTCATAAGTATCTAGACAACAGGGTTTGTTGGACACGAAGGACGACTCTTCCAAGCCCAGGCAAAGCGTCTGGGCGTCATCGGCCGCCCGCCGAGCCACGCCCCGAGTGCGTAATTTTGGGCGTGGGTAGGAAAGCGTTTTTTGAGTCCTGGTGCCTGCGCTTTCCACGACTCGCCCCTTCGTCCCA
>Ga0210076_1000148_pt1 | contig 15330 bp, 18 predicted proteins | sample MayberryNW_Catta_3_FD_184876 | JGI IMG/M metagenome (GOLD analysis project Ga0210076, IMG submission 184876) | Wetland microbial communities from San Francisco Bay, California, USA, that impact long-term carbon sequestration -... | ecosystem: Environmental > Aquatic > Marine > Wetlands ... | reverse complement strand
CGCGATCGGTGGCACTCCGCAAGAGCGGTGTCCGCTCGCGCGGACCCCGGTCGCTCGACATCCCTGAAGGCGTCCGCTTCGCGGCCGCGTGCCCGACGTCTCCGAGCCACGCGCCGCTCTCCGACGGATACTTCGCGCATGGCACTCGAGAAGGGGCTCGCGCTCATCAGGGCGGGCGAGTACTTCGAGGCCCACGAGGAGCTCGAGGACGAGTGGCGCGACGCCCCTCCGGGCGAGCGCGACTTCCTGCAGGGGCTCGTGCACGTCGCGGTCGCCTGGCACCACGCGGGACGCGGAAACCGGCCGGGGTGCGAGCGCCAGCTCGAGAAGGCCGCCCGGCGGCTCGGCCCCTACCGCCCCTCGCATCGCGGGGTGGACGTCGACCGCGTGCTGGAGGACGTCGAGAGTGCCCGCGGCCTCGTCGCGACCGGCTCTCTGTCGCTGCGGCGTCCGCGCGTCTGACCGGCCCGCTCAGAACGCGGGGTCGAGGCCGACCCACTCGAGGAAGCGGTTCAGGTACACACGCAGCACGTAGAACCGCTCGAAGAAGAGCAGGAGCCCGAGCGCGACCAGCACGGCGCCACCCGCGACCTGGATCACGCGATAGTGGTCGCGGAGCCAACGGAACGCGCCCATCGCCCTCGAGAAGAGCGCCCCGGCGAGCACGAAGGGCACCGCGAGGCCGAGCGAGTAGAAGGCGAGCAGCACCGCGCCCTCGGCGACCGTCTCCGAGGAGCCCGCGAGGACGAGCGTCGCCGCGAGGACGGGGCCGATGCAGGGTGCCGCGCACACCGCGAACGCGCCGCCGAGGAGAAACCGCGAGCCGCGGTTCCGCGCCCCCTGGAGCAGGCCGGCGCCGAGGAGGCGCTCGGGCCAGGGCAGCAGCCCCATCAGCGCGAGGCCGAACACCACGAGCACGAAGCCCGCGATCCTCTCGAGGAGGAACTGGTCGGCGAGGAGCCGGCCGCCGACGAGCGCCGCACCGGTGCCGAGGAGCACGAAGAACGTGGTGAAGCCGAGGACGAAGGGGACGCTCGCCGTCACCACACGCCGCGCGTTGCCCGGCTCCCCGAGCTTGTCCGCGTCGACCGCGGAGATCGCGGACAGGTACCCCGGCACGAGCGGGAGCACGCACGGCGCGAGGAACGAGACGAGCCCCGCGAGGAACGACACCGGAATCGCGGTGGGGCTCACCTCAGCCCTCGAAGCGGGCGAGCTCCTCGTCGACACGTCGCTCGAGCGCGGGATCGAGCGAGACCTCCTCGGGTGTCTCGCCGCGGCCGCGGCTCCAGGTCCGCACGAGGAGTCCCACGACCACCGCCCCGACGACCAGCACCACGAGCGGCAGGAGCCAGGCGAGCAGCCCGAAGCCGCTCTTCTCGGGGGTCGCGAGGACACCGGGGCCGAACTCCAGGACGAGCGCGTCCTTGATCTGCTGCTCCGTGTCGCCCGCGGCGATGCGCTCACGGATGTACAGCTTCATCCGCTCGGCCACGGGCGCGTTGGACTGGTCGAGCGTCGTCTCGCAGACGGGGCAGACCACCTCCGCCTCGAGGTCGGCCGCGTTCGGGGGAGCGGACCAGGCGGCCGGGGCGGTCAGGGCTGCGCACAGCACGACGAGCGTCCCCGCGAGGACGCGCGTCACGACTCGAGCGCGCGGTCGACGGCGGCCTCGAGCTCTTCGCGATCCTCGTCGGAGTTGACGGCGCCCACGAAGACCTCGATCACCCTTCCCTCCCGGTCGAGCACGAACGTCTCGGGGAACCCGGTGACGCCGTAGCGCCCGACGGTCTCGCCCGGGCCGTCGAAGACGACGGGGAAGGTGAGCTCGTAGCGGCGCATGAAGCCCCGGGCGTCCCGGCGGAAGTCCTTCGCGTTCAACCCGACGACGGCGAGGCCGCGCGAGCGGTTCTCGCGCCACAGCTGCTCGAAGTACGGCGCCTCCTCTCTGCACGGAGCGCACCACGACGCCCACACGTTGAGGACGACGGCCTTGCCGCGCAGGGAGGAGAGGGCGAGCTCGCCCTCCTCGTCCAGCCGCTCGAGCTCGAACGCCGGCGCCGCGGGACGCTCGCCGCGCGCGGCGGCCGCGGCGAGGTCGCCGCCCTCCTCGGTCACGAGCGCCCAGACGAGGAGCGTGAACAGGAGCGCAACGAGCCCGATGGCCACGCCCTGGGCGACGAGCCGTGCGCGACGGGCCACGACCGCTACCGGTCGACGATGAAGACGGGCATCCCGATCTCCACGCGGCGGAACAGCCACTCCGCGTCCGCGATGCGCATGCGGATGCACCCGTGCGACGCGGAGTACCCGATCGAGGCCGCGTCAGGCGTGCCGTGGATGCCCACGTACGGCGCGGAGATCCCCATCCAGCGGGTGCCGAGCGGGTTCCCGGGACCGGGCGGGACGGGATCGGCGTCCGCGGCCCAGTCGGAGGGCGGCGGATACCACCACGGGTTCCGCTGCATGTTCACGATCTCGTAGTCGCCGAGCGGCGTGGGGAACGCCGACTGCCCGGTCGCGACGCCGAACCTCCTGACGAGCCTCGCCTTGTTGTAGAAGAGGAGCCGGTTCGAGCCGCGCAGGATGACGACCGCGCCCTCGTAGTCGACGGAGACGACCTTGGGCTTGTGGATGACGAACGCGAGCGGGATCGGGGCGCGGGTGTTGCGCTTGAGCGCAAAACGGATCGACCGCGAGTTGGGGAGCAGCTTGAGGCGACGCCCCTCCTGCGCCGGAACTGCCAGCGGCTTGACTCCGCGGAGCGCGACCTTCGCGTCCACCGGCTCGCGGTCGAGGTCGCGTCCGAGCCGTTCGACGTACTTCCGGACTCGCTCGACCGAGAGGGCGACGTCGAGCGGGACGGTCGCTCCCGGCCTCGCCTTCCGGGCACGCAGGATCGCCTTCGGGAAGTTCGGCCGCGCCCCGAGAGAGGCCGGCGCGAGGCGAATGGTCCGCGTCTCGCTCACGACGAGCGGAAGCGGGCGCGCATAGGCCTTCTTCACGGCCGTGGCGGCCTGCGGCGGGAACAGGCCTCCGACCGACACACCGCCGACCATGACGCCGAAGGCGATCGGTGCGGGCCGAACGGGTGGCTGAGGCTCCGCGGGCGGCTCGGCGGGAGGCGGCTCCGTCGTGGGAGGCGGCTCCGTCGACGTTGTCGTGGTGGTCGTGGTCTGCCCCGGCCCGGCGTCCGCGACGGCCAGCCCGAACGAGGCCGCGAGGCCCAGCAGCCCGGCAGCCAGAAGCAGCCCGACCAGCAATGCGCGCGCTCCCGTGCTCACGACATCAGTGTAGAGACGAAGATCGTCGGATCGTCAGCAACGATCGCGTCGACGGCGGCCTCGTCCATGCGCGCCAGGTCGCGAGGGCTCCTCACCGTCCAGGCGACGACGGCCGCCCCGCGCGTGTGAGCCGCCCGCACGGCAGCGGGGCCGACGAGCACATGGTGGGAGACGAAGGCGGTGGCGCGGGCGCGGGCGAGGAGCCGCCCGACGAGCAGCGGAGTCACGACCCGGAGGGCACGGAGACCCGCCCAGACCAGCGGAGCCGAGCCTCGGCGCCGCTGGATCCCCCGCCGGTCCTCGGGGAACGACACGCCGATGCGCACGCCGGGTGCGAGAGCGCCCAGTCGCCGGAGCGCGTCGACCTCGAACGAGCTCACGAACGTCCTCTCCTCGAGCCCGAAACGACGCAGGGCAGCGGCGAGCCCGGGCACCGCTCCCTCCGACTTCAGGTCGACATGGACGCCGGCCTCGGGAGCCTCGTCCACGAAGAAGGCCAGCGCGTCGTCGAGCGTGGGGAGCTGCGGGCACGTCTCGCGCAGCTCCGCGAGCGACTTGTCCCGAACGGAGCCGTGCGCGAGCCCGTGGCTCACCTCGCCCAGGTCGTCCGAGTGGGCGACGACGATCTCGGCACCGCGCAGGTCGAGCACGTCGAACTCGACGAGGTCCACGCCGACCTCGAGCGCGGCCCGGAACGCCGCCAGCGTGTTCTCGGGCGCGAGTGCCGCTGCGCCTCGATGCCCGATGCGGAGAGGGCGTCCCTCCCGCCGCTCGAGCGAGATCACGGGGTCGACGGGCGCGTCGGCAGGTAGTCCTCGTCCAGCCGTCCGCCCTCAGCCGCGTACGAGATGATCATGCGATCGGTGAGCCACTCGACGGGCGCCCGGTCGTCGGTCCACGGCCGGCCCGAGGCGACGAGCGGCTCGACGTCGCGCTCGAGGAGGTCGCGGAGCGGCGCCAGGTCAGCCGGGCCCGAGCGAAGCCGTCGTCCGAGCTCCTCCGGGTCGAGCGGCGCGGTGAGGCCGAGGACAATGGTGTTGAAGCGGAGCGCCGGCCACTCGAGCACCTGCGGAAGCTCCGCCGCAAGCGTGCGCCCGATGGCGCGGACGAGGCGGTCGTCGTCGGGCACCGTGGCCACGTTCAGAGCGACGATCCCGCCCGGGGCCAGACGGTCGCGCACGAGCCGGAAGAACTCGCGGGTGGCGAGGTAGAAGGGAACGTACGGTTGGTGGTAGGCGTCGACGACGATCAAGTCGTAGCGGGAGTCGGTGGACCTCAGGAACGGCCGGGCGTCAGCGTCGTGAATGCTCAGCAGGGGGTTGTCCCCCATCCCGAAGTACCGACGGCCGACACGGCTGACGGCCGGGTCGAGCTCGACGCCGTCGATCCTCGCGTCGGGGTAGTAGACACCCAGGGCGCGGGCGGTCGTCCCTGCGGCGTTGCCGAGGATCGCGACCCGCTCGAGAGGTCGTCCGAGCAGCGGGGGCACGGCGAGGAACGCATCCCACACCCCGCCCGTCAGCACCGAGTCGGCCTGCCATACCGAGTGCACGGCCACGCCCTCGTTCAGGTGCAGGACGCGGCGCCCGTCGGGCCGTTCGACGACCTGGATGTACTGGTGGTAGGACGTCTCCTCGTACAGCAGCCCGGCCTCCGCCTTGACGGCTCCGGGCGGGACGGCGACGAGCGCGGCCAGCGCGGCGGCCACCACGAGGTAGCGCGGGCCGAGGAGGAAGCACGACGAGAGCGCGAGCAGCGCGGCGATCACCAGGAACGTCCGCTGCGTGCCGATCGCGGGGATCAGGAGGAGCGCGGGCAGGAACGTCCCGAGGAGCGACCCCGCCGTCGAGAGCGCGTAGAGCCTTCCCGCGACGGCTCCGGCGGTCTCGACCGACGACACGGCGAGGCGAATCGCGAAGGGCGAGACCATCCCGAGGAGCACGACCGGTGGCGCGCAGAGGAGGAGCACCCCCAGGAAGCTGCCGACGACCGCACCCGCCGAGGCGTCGTCGAGGCCCTCCACCGTGAGATCGAGGAGCGGCTTGGCCACGAAGGGGATCGCCGCGACGCACACGGCGGCCCCGAGGACGATGAAGCCGAGCAGCGAGGGCTCCGGCCGGCGGTCGGCGAGCCGCCCTCCCAGCCAGTAGCCGAGCGCGAGCGCGGCGAGCACGATCCCGATGAGGTTCGCCCAGACGATGGTCGAGGAGCCGAAGTACGGCGCGAGCAGGCGCGACGCGCTGATCTCCGTCGCCAGGGCGCCGATGCCCGCGCCGAACACCAGCGCGCCGAGAGCAAGGCCCCCGCGTCCTCCGTCGACGCCCCCTCGGAGCACGTCTGCTAGAGCCCGAAGAGCCGCTCGATCTCGCCGAGCGTCTGCGCCGCCAGGAGCACCACCGCGGCGAGAACCAGGATCAGGACGATCCAGAAGCGCACGCCCGCCCAGCGCCGCTCGCGGTGCTTCCGCTCCCGCGCGGCACGCCGCGCGCGGTGGAACCGGTAGGCGCGCTCGACCGCACCGGGATCGAGCGGCACCTCCTCCGGAGCCGTGCTGGGCGCCGACTTCGCCACGGTGGGATTGTAAGGGCGCGCGGCTCCTCACCTGCCGCGACGGGGCCCACGGGATGGCTCGCCGGCCGTCACAGCCGCCGGGGAACCCATACTGTTCACCCCATGGAGCGCGGAGGAACTGCCGGCCGCTCGCGGATACCGTTCGGCGCCGGGCGCATCCCAGACCTCGGCGGACGGCTGACCTTCCTGTTCGGGTTGCTCCTCACGCTCTCCGCGCTCACAGGCTGGTACACGGGCGAGGGAGAGGGAACCACCGTCTCCGTCATCGGGTGGCACACCGGCACCATCGGCAAGATCGTCCTCTTTCTCGGCCTCGCTGCCGTGCTTCTCGTCGTCGTGCGGGAGCTGGGGGTCGCCCTTCCCGCCGCGGTGCCCGAGAGCCTCGTCACGATCGCGCTCGGCGCGCTGGCGACGATCCTCGTGCTGGTTCGGCTCGTCTCGATCCCCGACACGTTCTTCTTCGCGCACCGCGGCATCGGCATCTGGATCAGCCTCGCGTGCGCGCTCGGAATCATCGCCGCCGGGCTGCTCGAAGCCTCCGAAGAGCTCTAGGCCGAGCTCGCGCGGTCCGGCCGGCGCGCGGCTTCTGGCTCCTGCCGTTGTTCCGCTTTCGGCGCGAAGTCGTGTCCCACGCGTGCCGCCCCCGGCGATAGGCTGGCAGCGGGTGGTGGGCTGGGGTGCCCCTGCGGGACCTCTCCCTTTTGGCCCTCGCCGGGTCAGCGAGACGTCACCGTCACGGTGACCGTCCGCGCCGGGGGCTCCTGCGGCAGCGGCGCGAGTGTGCGCACGTCCGTGACCACGCCTCCGGGCCTCGGTCGCTCGTCCAGCGTACGAGCGAACGCGATCCCGAGGAGGAACGCCAGCGCGGCGACTCCGACGGTCAGAGCCATACGGAGGATCCGAGAGCGCCGACGTCGCCGCACGCCACGCCGCGGCTGCAGTGGTGCACTCACGGCTCGTAGTCCGACGCGCCCCGGGAGTACAGATGGAAGGCCGCACCCTCGACCACGGAGAACGACGACAGCCAGCCGGAGAACGAAGCGCGCTCGGCGAGAACTGCCCTCGCCCAGTGGTCCGCGCGGCCGTACTCGGCCGCCAGCTCCTGGAGCGTGAAGGTGGAGCCGACGCGCCTGCGCAGCTCCTCCGTGAGAACCCGAACCTGAAGCCGCGCCCCCGCTGCGGCACGCGGGTCCTTCTCGACCTCGGCCAGTCGCCGATGGGCATCCTCCCAGTCGCGCCTCGCGCTCTCGACGTCCGCGGCCACGACGGCGGAGGTTAGTCGTTCGCCAGGAGCCCCTCGGAGCAGCACCGCCCGCTCGGCCAAAGTGGCTCGACCTCGGCGAGGATGCGCTCCCCGAGCACGTAGCCGGGACGCGCCAGCGCGAAGGCGGCGTGCGCGTGGAGGCACTTCAGGTTGCCCGGCGATCGCGAGCCGCCGATCCCGAGGTCGAGCGACGCCGCTCCGCCACCGGCGATCTCCCCCGCCCCGGCGAGCTCGTGCCGGATCCTGCGCTGCTCGGCCGTGGCACGGACGAGCGACTCGGCGAGCAGCGGGTCTTCGGCCGCACGGCGACTCCAGCGCTCGACGCCGCCCGCGGCCTCGATGCGCGCGATCGCGGCTACGAGGTGCCTGCACGTGACGTAGTAGGTGGTGGGGAACGGCCGGCCGTCGCGATCGAACGAATCCTGCTCGGTCACCGCCGGGAGGCCGAAGGGGCAGCGAACCGCCACCGCGCGGAAGGCTCGCGGCGCCCGGCCGAGCTGGGCCTCGACGACGGCACGGTCATCCATCGTCCCCGAGCGTACGCTGGGCGCGTCGCCAGGCCGGGATTCCCTTGACGACGAAGAGCTGCTCGCCCGGCTGGACGTAGCCGATGCGCCTCGCCTCGCGCCGCGTCGCCTCGACGCTGGTCGAGGTGACGAGCCGCAGCTCGAGCTCGGCCTTCACGACCCGGAGCGTCTCGACCTCGGCGCGCTCCGCGGCCAGCTCGTTGCGGGTCTCGAGGTACGACGCGATCGGCTGGTAGTAGAGGTAGACCGCCGCAGCGACGGCGGCCACGAGCCCGACGAGCCTGAGCCGCCGGCGCCAGAATCGCGCGCGGGTTCCGCCCGAGCGCGCACGGGGTCTCTTCGTCGTCCTCCCGGCCACGTTGCCACGTTCTCCGCCGAGCCGTCGCTCCCTCCCGCACGGAGCGCGCCGTCGCGTCGCGAGCGGCTTCAGGCGGTGTCGACCTTGATGACGTTGGTGGAACCGGGGATGTTCACCGCCGTCCCGGCGGTGAGCACGACCCGGTCTCCGGCGCTCACGATCCCGGCGTCGCGTGCCGCGTCGATCGACCGCCGCCAGAGGTCGTCGACGTCGCTCGACTGCTCGATCTCGAGCGGAGTCACCCCCCACTCGATCGCCATGTGCTGGAGAGAGGTGACGACGTGGGTCAGCGCCACGATCGGTCTCTGCGGGCGCAGCCGCGACACGGCCGACGCCGTCCGCCCCGTGAACGTCGGGACGAGGATCGCCTTCGCGGAGAGCGCCTCGGCGAGGTCGCACGCGGCGTTCGACATGGCTCGACCGACGGTCGGTGCCTCGGCGGCGGCCGGGAGCTGGTGGCGGTAGCCGAGGCTCGGCTCGACCGCACGGGCGATCTCCGCCATCGTCTCCACCGCCTCGATCGGGTACTCGCCCACCGCGGTCTCCGCCGAGAGCATCACCGCCGAGGTGCCGTCGAGGATGGCGTTGGCGACGTCCGATGCCTCCGCCCGCGTCGGCTCCGGTCTCGTGATCATCGATTCGAGCATCTGGGTCGCGGTGATCGCGGGCTTCCCGCGCTCGAGCGCCGAAAGGATGATGTGCTTCTGGAGCAGCGGGACCTCCGCCGGCCCGACCTCGACGCCCAGGTCACCGCGAGCAATCATCACCGCGTCTGCCTCGTCGAGGATATCGGGGAGGGCTGCGACGGCCTCCTGGAGCTCGATCTTGGCGATGACCCAGGCCTCCGACCCGGCCTGCTCGAGCCTGGCGCGAAGCGCCGCGACGTCCGCACGCGACCGGACGAACGACTGGGCGACGTAGTCGACGCCCAGCCCGAGCGCGAACTCGAGGTCGGCGATGTCCTTCTCGGTCAGCGACGGGACGGGCAGGGAGACTCCCGGGAAGTTGACGCCCTTGTGCGGCTTGACGACGCCCCCGATGACGACGCGGCAGAAGGCGCGACCGCCTTCGACCCGCTCCACGCGCAGCCGCACGAGGCCGTCGTCGACGAGGATGTCGCGGTCGGGCTCCAGGGCGGATCCGAAGGCAGCGGGCGCCACCGGGAGGTCGCCCTCGCGCGCGGCGCTCTCGCCCGCCACGACCACGGTCTCTTCCGCCACGAGCTCCACCGGCTCGTCCAGGTCGCCGATGCGGATCTTCGGGCCCTGCAGGTCCGCGATTAGCGCCAGCGGGCGACCTGCCGCCGACTGTGCCTCGCGGATCCGGCGCGCGCTCTCGCCGTGATCCTCGTGCGTCCCGTGTGAGAAGTTGAGCCGCGCGCCATCCATGCCGGCCTCGATCAGGGCGGCCAGCACGTCGGCCGACGACGACGCGGGACCGATCGTGGCGACGATCTTCGTCCGGCGATCGAAGGCGGGCATGGAAGCCCAGGCTATCGGTCGCGCTGGAAGGCGGACCACCCCGGATACACGGCGCGCCCGCCCAGCTCCTCCTCGATGCGCAGCAGCTGGTTGTACTTCGCCACGCGATCCGAGCGCGAGGGCGCGCCGGTCTTGATCTGACCCGCGTTCACCGCGACCGCGAGGTCGGCGATGGTGGCGTCCTCGGTCTCACCGGACCGGTGGGAGATGACGGTCGCGTAGCCGGACCCCCGCGCGAGCGCGATCACGTCGAGCGTCTCGGTGAGCGTCCCGATCTGGTTCACCTTCACGAGGATCGCGTTCGCGACGCGTTCGGCGATCCCGCGCCGGAGGAACTCCACGTTCGTGACGAAGATGTCGTCGCCGACGAGCTGGACGCGGTCGCCGAGCTTCTTCGTCAGCGCCCGCCAGTCCTCCCAGGCGTTCTCGTCGAGACCGTCCTCGACGGATACGACAGGGAAGCGCTCGACCAGGTCGCCGTACAGGTCGATCATCGCCGACGCGTCGAGGGACTTCCCCTCCCCCGGGAGCTCGTACACGCCGCCGCGGAAGACCTCGCTCGCCGCGGGATCGAGCGCGATCGCGATGCGCTCTCGGTGCCCCGCGCGCTCGGCCGCCTCCAGCACCGCCTCGATCGCCTGCTCCGTCGACTCGAGGTCGGGCGCGAAGCCGCCCTCGTCCCCGACCCCGGTCGCGAGCCCGCGCTCGTGGAGCACGGTCTTCAGGGCGTGGAAGACCTCGGCGCCGATCCGCAGCGCGTCGGCGAACGTGTCCGCTCCGGCCGGCACGACCATGAACTCCTGCAGGTCGAGCCGGTTCTGCGCGTGGGCCCCGCCGTTCACAACGTTCATGAGCGGGACCGGGAGCGTCCGCGCCTCGTCGCCGCCGAGGTAGCGGTACAGCGGCAGCCCCGCCTGCGCCGCCGCAGCCTTCGCCGCGGCCAGCGAGCAGCCGAGGATGGCGTTCGCGCCCAGCCGGCCTTTGTTGGGAGTTCCATCCAGCTCGAGCAAGGCCCGGTCGAGGCCCGGCTGGTCGCTTGCGTCCCTGCCGACGAGGGCCTGCGCGAGCTCCCCGTTCACGTTCGCAACGGCGCGGTGGACCCCCTTGCCGAGGTAGGCGCTCGCGTCGCCGTCGCGGAGCTCGACAGCCTCGTGCTCGCCGGTCGAGGCGCCGGACGGCACGGTTGCGCGCCCGAACGCGCCCGATGCGAGCCGGATGTCGACCTCGACGGTCGGGTTCCCGCGCGAGTCGAGGACCTGGCGCCCGTGCACCTGGGCGATCGTCGTCATCGGAGGGCCTCCTTCGCCTGCTCGTAGTAGCGGTCCTGCGCGTCGAGGTCGAGTGCGCGCCAGTCCTCCTCGCGGTCCGCTGCCAGCTCGGAAGCCAGCTCGACGCGCGTCACGAAACGGTCGGTCGCAGCGCGGAGCGCCAGCTCGGGGTCCACGTTCAGCCGCCGGGCGACGTTGACGAGGGTGAAGAGCACATCTCCGACCTCGTGCTGGACGAGGTCGTCCGGCTCCGTCTCGGGCCGCGGACGCGGGGCCTCCCGGATCGCGTGCTCGAGCTCGCCGGACTCCTCGCGGAGCTTTTCCAGCGGGCCGGCGAGATCGGGCCAGTCGTAGCCGACGGCCCCTGCGCGGCGCTGTACCTTGCGCGCACGGACGAGTGAGGGGAGGGATTTCGGGACGTCGTGGAAGATCCCGGAGCGGCCCTCGCTCTCGGTCTTGAGCTCGTCCCAGCGCTCGCGGACCCGACCGGCGGTGGCGGCCTCCGCGTCGCCGAACACGTGCGGATGGCGGCGGACGAGCTTCGCGTGCAGCTCGCGGGCGACGGCCTCGAGGTCGCCTGCGCCCCGCTCCTCGAGGAGGAGCGAGAGGAAGTACACCTGGAACAGGAGATCGCCGAGCTCACCGCGGAGAGACTCGTCATCGCCCGCCAGCGCGGCGTCGGCGACCTCGTAGGCCTCCTCGACCGTGTGCGGTGCGATCGTCCTCGCCGTCTGCTCGCGGTCCCACGGGCAGTCCCGGCGGAGACGCCGCGTCAGCTCCTGGAGGTCGAGAAGCGCCTCCGCGAGGCTCATCGAGGGGGAACCTACTGGTTCCCGGTCTCGGTCGTCGTGGTGTCGGGGAGCTCGGGGGGCTCGAAGCCCGCCGCGTAGCTCACCTTGCCCTCGTAGTCCTTCCGGAGGTCCTCGAGCCACGTCGTCATGGCGTCGTTCTTCTTCTCCTGGAGGAGCGTGGAGCGGATGGTCGCGCGAACGTCGTCGAGCGGGGTCACCTTGGCCTTGCGCACCGCGGAAACCGCCTCGATCAGGTGATACCCGTACGTCGTCTTCACGGGCTGCGAGACGACTCCCTCCTTCAGCTCGAACGCGACCTTGTCGAACTCGGGCACCGTCTGACCCCGGGTGATCGTGAGCTTCCCGCCCGTGTCCTTGCTGCCCGGATCGGCCGAGCTCTCCTTCGCGATCGCAGCGAAGTCGCCGCCGTTCTGCAGCTGCTCGTAGACGCGCTCCGCTTCGGCCTTGCTCTTCGCGAAGTCGGTCTCGCCGTTCGCCTTCTTCTCCTGGATCAGGATGTGACGGACGTCACGGGACTCGGGCGTCGAGTACTGGGACTGGTTCTCGGTGTAGTAGGCGAGGACGTCGGGCGCGGTGACCTCCACGTCCTTCGTGATCTCCTCGAAGATCTTCTGGGAGAGGATCGAGTAGGTGAGGGTCTCGCGGAAGTCCGCCTCGGTGTAGCCCTGCTCCTCGAGCGCCTTCACGTAGTCGGCCCGCTTCCCGTCGAAGCGCGACGTGATGAAGTCCTTCACCGCGGCGTCCTTGTCCTTCTCGGTCACCGTGATGTCGACCTCTTCCGCTGCCTGCGCGAGCTCCTCGCGCTGCACGAGGTACTGCACGTACTGGGTCTGGAGGCTCTGGTACTGGGACGTTCCCACCTTCGGGAAGTCGAGCTTCTGGGAGGCGTACCCCTTCTTCGCCCGGGCGATGAGGGTGTCCAGCTCGGCCCTCTCGATCGTCGTGCCGTCCACGACCGCGATGGCGCCGTCCGGCACGCTCCCGGCGCCACCACCACAGGCGGCCGCGAGGAGGAGGAGGGCGAACGCAGCGAGGGCGGCGGTCGTGGTGCGCAGGAGCTTCATCGGAGCGGTTTCCTTATAGCCGAGGCGGTGTTGAGCGGGCGTTGTGGTGTGTGAACGTGCCGTGTGGCCAGAGGGCACGAAAAAGGCCGCGGTCAGGCGGCCAGACGGGAGGCGACTATAGCATCGGGCAGCTCGAGAGCATCCTTGAAGCTCTCCACGCGGAGCGAGACCTCCCGCCTGTCGACCGAGTAGATCGCGGTCGGGCGCGCCTCGCGGAGCGCCCTGACGTCCGCCGAGCCGAGCGAGAGGGGGCCCACGGTCGCCCGACCGCCCCGGAAGACGAGGTAGTCCGCGCCGAGGCGGGCAAGCTTCAGCTTCGCCTCCTGGATCGCGAAGAGGTTGTCGACCGGCTCCGGGAGCGGCCCGTAGCGGTCCTCCGTCGACGCCACGAGCTCGCGGAGCTCGTCCTCGTCCTCGACGAGGGCGATCCGCCGGTGCAGGTCGATCTTGAGCGCCTCCGCGGCGACGTAGGCAGCCGGCACGTAGGCGTCGACCCGCGCGTCCACACGGACCGGGCGGGCGGTGACCCGTGCCTGCCCCGAGAGCTCGGCGACCGCCTCGTTCAGCATCTCGACGTACAGCTCGAACCCGAGCGCGGCGACGTGCCCGGACTGCTCCGGCCCGAGGAGATCGCCCGCACCGCGGATCTCGAGGTCGCGCATCGCGATCTGGAAGCCCGCGCCGAGCTCCGTGTGGTCGGCCAGCGTGGTGAGCCGTGCGCGCGCCTCGGGCGTCAGCTCCGACGCCTCCGGGTAGAAGAGGTAGGCGTACGCCAGGACGTCCGAGCGGCCGACCCGGCCTCGGATCTGGTACAGCTGGGCGAGCCCGAGCAGGTCCGCCCGCTCGACGACGAGCGTGTTCGCCTGCGGAATGTCGATGCCGGACTCGATGATCGTCGTCGACACGAGGACGTCCGCGTCGCCCGCAAGGAAGGCGTGCATGCGCTCCTCGAGCTCACGCTCGGACATCTGCCCGTGCGCGACGAGGAACCGGAGGTCGGGGCACAGCTGCCGGAGCTTCTCCGCGGCCTCATCGATCGTCTCCACCCGGTTGTGGAGGTAGAAGGACTGGCCCTTCCGCGCATGCTCGCGCTCGAAGGCCGTCCTGACGAGCTCCTCGTCGTACTCGCCGACGTTCGTCCGGATGGGGCGCCGTCCCTCGGGGGGCGTCTCGATGATGGAGATATCGCGCAGCCCGGAGAGGGACATGTGGAGCGTCCGCGGGATCGGGGTCGCCGAGAGCGCGAGCACGTGCACCTCCAGACGCAGCGAGCGAAGGAGCTCCTTCTGGGCGACGCCGAAGCGCTGCTCCTCGTCGAGCACGACCAGCCCGAGGTCCTTGGGGATCACGTCGCGGGACAGCACGCGGTGCGTCCCGATCAGCACCTCGACCTTGCCCTCGCGAAAGTCGTCGAGGATCCGGGTCTGGTCGGCGCGCGTCCGGAAGCGCGAGACCATCTCCACGCGAATCGGGAAGTCGCGGTAGCGCTCGCGGAAGGTGTTCCAATGCTGCTCGGCGAGGATCGTCGTCGGGCAGAGGACGAGCGTCTGCTTGCCGTTGAGCGCCGCCGCGAAGGACGCGCGAACCGCCACCTCGGTCTTCCCGAAGCCGACGTCGCCGCAGACGAGCCGGTCCATCGGCCTCGGCGCCTCGAGGTCCTCCTTGACCGCCTCGATCGCCTGCTGCTGGTCTTCGGTCTCCCGATAGGGGAACGCCGCCTCGAGCCGCTCGAGCCAGTCGCCCGACAGGTCGAGCGCGAACCCGGGCGCCTGCTGGCGCTGGGCGTAGAGCGCCAGGAGCTCGCCCGCCAGCTCGCGGACGGAGGCGCGCGCCCGGCTCTTGAGGTTCAGCCACGCCTTCCCCCCGAGCTTCGAGAGCGACGGTGACTTCGCGTCCGCGCCGATGTAGCGGCTGACCTTCCCGAGCTGCTCGTGCGGGACGTACAGGCGATCCTCTCCGCGGAACGCGAGGTAGAGGTAGTCGCGAGTGACGCCGGCGACCTCCCTGGTCTCGAAGCCGAGCAGCCGCCCGATGCCATGGTCCTCGTGGACGACGTAGTCGCCGGTGCGGAGATCTGCGAAGGACTGAAGGGCGCGCCCGAGCCGCGCGTCGGCGCGGGGCGGCCGCTTGCGGAAGACCTGGGCGTCCGGCAGCAGCGCGAGCCCGAGCTCGCGCCAGACGAGCCCCCGACGCGCCGTGCTCACCACGAAGCGCAGGGACGGGGCTTCCGGCAGGGCCGCGACCTGCTCGACGACGTCGGCTTCGACCTTCCGGAGGAGGCGCTCGGCCCGCAACGCCTCGCCCCGGTGCGGGAACGCGACGACCACGCGTCGCCCCTGCCGCACCATCGCCGCGAGCTCCGACTCCGCCTCGGCGTGGCCGCGTGCCGCGATCGCCGGACGCTGGGCCTCGAAGGAGTGCGCCTGGGCGCGCGGGAACGGGTCGAGCTCGACGACCCCGGCGAGCGACATGGGCTCCGCCCCGTCCTCCTCCCACGCGCTCCTCACGTCGTCCGGCTGCCAGACGAGGTCGGGAGGTCGGCCGAGGAGGGATCGCAGGTCGCCCGGCGCTGGGGACGGGTCGTCGTCGAGCTCCATGACGTCGCGGCGACGCTCGGCCGCCGGGAACACGGTCGCCTCCGCCACGTCGTGGAGCGCACGCTGCGTGAAGGGCGAGAACGCCCGCATCTGTTCGATCTCCT
>Ga0210076_1000147_pt1 | contig 15395 bp, 14 predicted proteins | sample MayberryNW_Catta_3_FD_184876 | JGI IMG/M metagenome (GOLD analysis project Ga0210076, IMG submission 184876) | Wetland microbial communities from San Francisco Bay, California, USA, that impact long-term carbon sequestration -... | ecosystem: Environmental > Aquatic > Marine > Wetlands ... | reverse complement strand
CGCATCCCGCTTCGAGGTGCTCGCGGGCGACGTGGTTCCGAAGAAGAAGCCCGCGCCGGACATCTACCTGCTGGCCCTCGAGCGTCTGGGTGCCGACCCCGCGGGCACGTTGGTGATCGAGGACTCGCGGAACGGCCTGCTCGCCGCCGCGGGCGCCGGGCTGCCGTGCCTCGTGACGGTGAACGGATACACCGAGGCCGAGGACTTCTCCGAGGCAGTGCTGGTGGTGACGTCGCTGGGCGATCCCGGCGCAGAGCCGACGAAGGTGTTGTCGAACCGGGGCGTTCCGGACCTCGGCGACTACATCACCGTTGACGATCTGAATGCGTGCCTCCGCGTGCGCTGAGTGGACCGAGAGACGAGGAGGTGGGGATGGGGGGATCGAGCTTCGAGGGGGTCGAGCTGGCGGTCAAGACGATCGCAGAGACGGCCGTGGAGAACGAGACGTACTTCGGAGAGCTCGACGCGGTCGTCGGCGACGGCGACTTCGGATTCTCGATGGCCCGTGGCTTCGAGATCGTGATCTCCGATTGGGACGGGTTCGACCGCGCCGACATCGGCACGTTCCTCAAGAAGATCGGGGTCGTGATCACCGGACGGATCGGCGGCACGTCGGGGCCGATCTGGGGCACGGCGTTCCTGCGAGCCGGCACGGCGTCGGCAGGCAAGACCGCGCTCACGTCGAGCGAGGTCGTCGAGATGTTGCGGGCCGCGATCGAGGGCATCAAGACGAGGGGGCAGTCCGACCTGGGCGACAAGACCTTGCTCGACGCACTCGAGCCCGCTGTCGACGCGCTGGAGCAGGAGCTCACGGCGGGCTCATCCGGTCGCGACGCGTTGGCCGCAGCCGCGAGCATCGCCCGCGAGAAGGCCGAGGCCACGAAGGCGATGATCGCGAAGAAGGGCCGGGCCGCGTACACGGGCGAGCGCAGCATCGGGACGCTCGACGCCGGCGCGGTCGCGGTGGCGGTGATGTTCGAACGGCTGGCCGAGGTTTGGCCCGAGGAGGGAGCATGACGTGAAGAAGTTCGTGAACGACCCCAAGGAGTTCGTGCCGGAGATGCTGCAGGGCATCGCGGCGGCGAATCCGGACACGCTCAAGTACGTGCCTGAGTACAACCTGATCATGCGGGCCGATGCGCCCAGCGACGACAAGGTCTCCATCGTGCAGGGCTCAGGGTCTGGGCACGAGCCGGCCCACGTGATGATCGTCGGCAAGGGCATGCTCGACGCTGCATGTCCAGGTGACGTCTTCGCGGCGCCGCCGATGGATTACGTGCTCGAGACGACGAAGCTGTTGAACTCGGCCAAGGGTGTGCTCCACCTGATCAACAACTACAGCGGCGACCGCATGGCCTTCGACATGGGCCGTGAGATGGCCGAGGCGGAAGGCGTCACGATCGGCACGATCCTGGTCGACGACGACGTGGCGGTGAAGGATTCGACGTACACGGTCGGTCGGCGAGGCGTGGCGGGCAACTTCTTCGTGATCAAGTCGGTCGGGGCTGCGTCGGAGCATGGCGCCGACCTCGATGACCTCGTGAAGCTCGGGGAGCGCGTGAACTCCGTCACCCGCACGATGGGCATGGCGCTGACATCGTGCACGCCGCCGGCGAAGGGTTCGCCCCTGTTCGAGCTCGGTGACGACGAGATGGAGATGGGCGTCGGCATCCACGGAGAGCCCGGGCGTCGACGCGAGAAGCTCGCGAGCGCCAACGAGATCGTCGATGAGCTGGTCGAGGCGACAGCCTCCGACCTGCCCTTCCAGAAGGGCGACGACGTTGCCCTCATGATCAACGGGCTCGGCGGCACGCCGATCAGCGAGCTCTACCTGCTGTACGGGCGCGCGTACGACCAGCTGAAGGGGCGCGGGATCAACGTGCGCAAGAGCTATGTCGGCGAGTACTGCACCTCGCTCGACATGGCGGGGTGCTCAGTGACCTTGGTGAAGCTGGACGACGATCTGGTCTCGCTGCTCGATGCTCCGGCCGAGGTGGCGAACCGCATCTTCTGAAGGCCGAATGGGTTCCCGGGCCGACGCCCGGGAACCCTGGGGTGCTCAGGATCGGACCTCGCCGCAGAGCTCGGTCACCCCGCGGCCGAGGCATCGATGCACGAGTTCGCGGAGCCGCTTCTGGCGCCAGGTGTTCCAGAAGTCGCCGTGCGCAGTGGTCGGTGAGCCCGAGCTCAGCAGGTAGCCCGCCGCATCCTGCACGTCGAACTGCGCGATGATCGCGAGCCGCGGGAGTGCGACGGGGTGGCTCTTCGCGCAGCCCTTCCCCGTCGGGAAGGCCACGTGCCGCATGTGGTCCTTGGAGTCGGTCCTGCGGCCGTCCCAGCACGCGGGGAAGACGACGGTGAGCCGCAGCCGCTTGCCGCCCGCGACGCCGGAGCAGTCGATCGGAACGGGGGACTCGTTGCGGTCCTCGCCGCAGTGGAAATGGAAGTCGTTCGAGATCATGCGGAAGTCCTTGGGGAACGCCCGGATCTTCTGGTCGGCGAGGGCGCCGACCGACCGGTAGTACGCGAAGGCTCCGTGCGGCCGGACGTAGTTCCCGTCGGGGGCGACGAGCGCCGGGACCCAGTAGGCGGCCGTGTCGGCACGCAGCCTGCAGGACGAGCCCGCTTCCCGCATCGACCGGTAGGTCGAGTGCGACCTCGTGCTCCGATTCCCGAAGAACACGTGCTGGTGATCGCTTCGCCGGTGATGCCCAGGGGCGACGATCGGGTCCTGTCGGGTGGAGTGGCTGAACTTGCAGAAGACCGAGAATCGCTTCTCGACCGCGCCGGACGACGGGGCCGCTATCACCCCCAACGTGGTTGCGATCAAGGCGATGACGATGGCCAACGAGGCCTTCCGCATCGGAAACCAGCTCCCTTCAGGTCTCTCGACCGCCCCTCCAGCGACCTGTTGGGCGCGCACCCTAGGCACGTGATCGCCGCCGCGTCAGCCGTGGAACGAAAACGTTCACGTGCCGCCGACGCCGAGAGGCCCTGGGAGGGAGGGGACACGGGAGCGACCTCCGATCGGGCAGGCGAGGGCAATATCCCGCAAGTGAGCGAAGATGGCCGGATCCGGACTCGAGAGGGATCGCCGTGGCGCCGAAAGGGTATCGATGGTGCTTCAGCGGTGTTTCAGCGCCGAAGGTGGAAGATGCTCCGGAGGATGCACTCAGCCCGCGCATCCGCGGTCCGTCGACCAGCGTGATCGCGCCGCTTCGAGCCTCCCCACCTGCGTGGGCGAGAGACATCGTGGAGGTGAGTTGCGATGACCAACGCAACCGACACGGCCGTCCAGGCGAGCGTGAGCGCCCTCGAATACGCCGAAGCCGCCTGGCGTGCCGACGACCAAGGTGACCGGCTCCCCGATCCGTCGGACCTCTCGGATCCCGCTCTCTTGGCCGTGATGCACTACGCCTCGGCGGATCTGCCTCGGAGCGTGACCACCGCGGTCGATGCGGAGGCCGCCCGCAGAGGCCTGATCGAGAGCGTGACCGACCGGTGGGTGCCGTGGCTCGTGTCGGCTCTCCTCTCGATCGCCGGGATCGCGATCCTCGTCACGTTGCTCGTGTCGTGACCTCGGCTGGTTGACGGTCGACGATCGCTGCACCTAGCGTCGGACGTCCTCCCTGCGCGTCGCGAGCGCCGGCTGCAGCGCGCGGGGCGAGGTCGCGGGGGGATGATTGCTCGAGCCATACGATGTCGTGGTCGTCGGGGCGGGCCACAACGGCCTGGTCGCGGCGTTCTACCTCGCGCGCGCCGGTCTGCGAACGGTCGTGGTCGAGCGACGCCCGATCGTGGGAGGCGCCTGCACGACCGAGGAGTTCGCCCCCGGGTTCAAGGCCTCGCCCGGCGCCTACGTGCTGTCGATGCTGCGCGGCGCGGTCTGGCGCGACCTGCGGCTGCGTGAGCGAGGACTGATCGTCGATGAAGGCGGGCCGTCGCTCAACGTCTACCCCGACGGCAGCACGTTCGTGCTCGAGGCCGAACCGGCTCGGGCGCTCGACGCGATCCGGGTCCGCTCGGCCGCCGATGCCCGGGCCTTCCCCGCGTACGAGCAGAAGCTCGAGCGCATCGCCGCCTCGCTGATGCCGATGTTCGACGTCACGGCGCCGAACCCGGAGCGGCCGCGCGTCCGTGAGCTCCCGACGGCTGCCAGGCTGGGGTACACGGCGCTGCGAAGCCGGCGGACGCTCGACGAGATGGCCTTCCTGTTCGCGACCTCGGCGAGCCGGTACCTCGACGAGCACTTCGAGGACGAGATGGTGAAGTCCGCCTTGGGCTGGGAGTCGATCAGCAACACGCTCGCGGGTCCGAGCACCGCCGGGACCGCCTACGGCCTGCTGCACGAGGCCGCGTCCGGCGGGTCGGGCAGTGGTGTGGGATGGGGATTCGTCCGAGGCGGCATGGGCACGGTCACGTCGATGATGGCCGACGCCGCGCGAGAGGCTGGTGCCGAGATCCGAACCGAGGCCTCGGTGGAACGCATCGAGGTGCGTGGCGATCGTGCCGTCGGGGTGGTGCTGGCCGACGGGGAGGAGATCAGTGCCCGCCGAACCGTCTCCAACGCAGACCCGAAGCGGACCTTCCTCGGCCTGATGGACCCATCGCTCCTGCCCGCGCGGTTCTCAGAACGCCTCGGCGCCTACCGATGCGAGGGGGCCAGCCTCAAGATCAACCTCGCGGTAGGGGAGCTGCCGAGGATCCCGGGGGTCGACGATGGATCGGGCGTGCGCTCGTACCATCGCGGCCTCATGCAGGTGACGAAGCCACTGGGCGAGCTCGATCGAGATCAAGCCTCGGCGCGAGCGGGGGTGCCGGCGACCGATGCGCACGTCGAGCTCTGCATCCCGTCGGCCCACGATCGCTCGTTGGCGCCGGAAGGCCGCCACGTCGTGACGCTCGGCGTGCGCTCGCAGCCGTACCGGTTGCACGAAGGTTCGTGGGACGAGGTGCGCGAGACGATCGCCGACGGCGTGATCGAGCAGCTCGGGCGGGTCTTCCCCAACCTGCCCGGGTCGATCCTGCACCGCGAGGTGCTCACGCCCCTCGACCTGGAGCGCCGGCTCGCTCTCACGGGCGGACATCACCTTCACGGCGACATGTCGCCGGATCAGTTGCTGTTCCTGCGGCCCGTTCGCGGCTGGGCCGACTACCGCACGCCGATCCGCGGCCTGTTCCTGTGTGGCGCCGGCACCCACCCGGGCGGTGGCGTCACCGGCGCGAACGGCCGCAACTGCGCGCGGGAGATCCTTCGGGAGGCCCGCCGGAACAGGCGTCGGCGGCGCTGACGCCGCCCGGACCCGACCCGACGGATGGAGCCGCTCATCGAACGGTGAGCGATCGTGCGAGGATCCTCGCGGAGGGAAGCCATTGGAGCAGCGTGATCGGATGGCGCGGCCGAGGTCCGGCCCGGGCTTGGGGACGCGGCGACGTCGCCGACCGACGGGCGCACCTCCTCCGCTGCCGAAGCAGATCGGTTCGACGGGCTGGCTCTGGCTCGTGCTGCTGCTGGCCGTGGTCGTCGGGGGGTGCCTGTGGCTCCGCGCCGACCCCACTCCGCTCGACCGGCTCGACGCGATCGTGACCGAGACCGTCGTCTCGGTGCGAACGGGGTGGCTCGAGGCGTTCGCGCGCCAGGCGCACACGATCGGCTCCCGGGTCGGGTTCGCGGCGCTCGGGTCGACGCTCGTGCTCACGACCGCGTGGTTCCGCCGCTGGCGCCACCTCGTGATCTGGGTGATCTCGCTCGGCCTCGCAGGAGCCCTGCTGCAGGGGCTGGAGCTCGTCTCTCTGCGACCTCGCCCGTTCGGCGTGTCCCAGCTCGCGAGCTGGGAGGGGTACGCAACGCCGTCGATCCCGATCGGTGCGATCGCGATCCTGTCGATCGGGGTGGTGTACATGCTCGTCGTGCCCGGTCGGCCTCGGTCGTGGGCGAAGCTGGGCGCGGCGGCCGCGATCGCCCTCACGGCGGTGCTCCGGATCGCGCTCGGCGTGGACCACCTCACCGACGTGGTGTTCGGTGCGATCGTCGGCGTCTCGATCCCGCTCGTGGCGTTCCGTGCGTTCGCCCCGAACGACACCTTCCCCGTGTCCTACGGACCGCAGGGGAAGTCCGCGCACCTCGACGTCACGGGTCGGCGGGGCGAGGCGATCCGCAGCGCGATGCGGGATCAGCTCGGGTTCGTGGTGCTCGACGTTCAGCCGGTCGGGTTGGAAGGCTCGGGCGGCTCGACCCCGCTCAAGCTCACCGTGACCGACGAGATGGACGTCGAGCGGGCGATCTTCGCGAAGCTCTACGCGAAGAGCCACGTTCGAGCCGACCGCTGGTACAAGCTCGGTCGCACGATGCTCTACGGCCGGCTCGAGGACGAGACGCCGTTCGCGACGGTGCGCCGATTCGTCGAGTACGAGGACTACACGCTGCGCATGCTCGGCGGTTCCGGATTCCCCACGCCGGCGCCGCTCGGCGTGGTCGAGATCACCCCCGAGCGCGAGTACCTGATCGCGATGGAGTTCTTCGACGAGGCCGTCGAGATCGGCGAGGCCCAGATCGACCCGGGTGTGATCGATCAGGGCCTCGCCTTGATCCGTCGCATGTGGGATCTCGGGCTCGCCCACCGGGACGTCAAGCCGGCCAACCTGATGGTGCGGGGCAAGGACCTGAAGCTGATCGACGTGTTCTTCGTGCAGGTGCGTCCCTCCCCGTGGCGTCAGGCCGTCGATCTCGGGAACATGATGCTCGTGCTGGCGTTGCGATCCGACGCGCGGACGGTCTACGAGCGCGCGCTGAGATCGTTCACGCCCGACGATCTCGCCGAGGCGTTCGCGGCGACGCGCGGCGTCGCGAGCCCGACCCAGCTCCGGCAGCACCTGAAGAGGGACGGGCGGGATCTGCTCGAGGAGTTCCGTGCGATGGCGCCCGCCAGACGACCGATCGCCGTCCAGCGATGGAGCATCCGCCGGGTCCTGTTGATCGTCGCGGCTCTCGGCGTGCTCTTGCTCGGGATCCTGACCGGGGTCGCGCTGTTCTTCCCGAGCCGCGGGACGGTGACGACGCCCGGGTGCGGATCGGGACGGGCGATGCAGCTGATGGCGCAGGCGGTCCCGAGCGCCACGCGGCTCCCGTGCGTCTCGACCCTGCCGTACGGCTGGGGCGTCGGCAGCGCCGAGACCGTCCAAGGCCTCGCGGTCTTCGGCCTGGGCGTGGCCGGCGGAGATGAACCCGTGACCGTCACCTTGACCGAGACCTGCCCCGCTCCGGTCGAGGGCGCCGAGCGCATCCTCGTCGATGGCGGCTGCGTGACCTATCGTGCCACGGTCGTCGGGGCGGCCGTGCCGTCGTTCGATCCGAACGGTGGGCTCGCGTTCACGCAGCGGGCCGACCTCGTCGCCGCGGTCGCGGCCGAGGACGAGCGGGTGCTCTGCGGCGCGCTCGCCCCGCCGTGCCCCTAGTTCCGACGACGAGTGAGCCTAACCCACCGCGTCGCTACACTCTCGGTCGACCTGCGATCGGGACCCTGCGGGATGACCGAGGACCGCTCACACCTGCACCTGGAGACCGCCCGGATGACGCTCCGGACGCTCTCCCTCGAGGACCTCGATGCGGTCGCGGCCCTGCTCGGCGACGCGGAAGCCCTGGCGCTGTGGGGCGAACCGCTCGACCGTGAGGGTGCACGCTCCTGGATCGAGCGCAACCTCGCGCGGTACGAGGAGTACGGGTTCGGACGGTGCGCGATGGTCCTGCGAGCGACCGGCGAGCTCGTCGGGGACTGCGGCCTGATCCCCACGGAGGTCGAAGGCACGCCCGAGGTGGAGCTCGGCTGGATCGTCTCGAGGTCGCACTGGGGACAAGGCCTCGCGACGGAGGCGGCGGTGGCCTGGCGCGACCTCGCGGGCGACCGGCTCGGTCTGCGCCGGATCGTGTCCATGGTGAGCGAGGGGAACCTCGCATCTCGCCGCGTAGCGGAGAAGCTGGGGATGGCGATCGAACGCCGGGCGATGTGGGGTGGGCACGCGATGCTGATGTACGTCTGGGGCGGCCACGACGTGCGTCGCGTCATCCGAGCCGGCGGACGGCCGTAGATGCACGCGGGAGGTCTTCGCGACGCCGGTCGGGTTCGGAAGCGCTGATGCGGCTGGCGCCATGCGACGTTCCTATCAGCTCACCGTGTCGCCCGCTTCGGGCTCCGCACGGGATGGTCCGTGCCGACGGCCGGCCATCCACCGGGTATGTGTGAGCGAGAGCAGGGGAAGCATCTCACCGTCGACCTCGGCGGTACCCTCTGCGACCATGCCTATCCTCCTCGCGACCGCGAGCGACGCTTCGTTGCGCGGGTCCACGAGACAGATGAGCCGGCCGACGTCGAGGTGCTCGAAGGCGTGATCGACGATCGCGAGCGCGGCCTCGGTGGCGAGTCCACGGCCCCACCGTTGCCTCGCGAGGAGGTACGCGAGCTCGACCTCGTGGCGGTGCTCTGGGGCCGGTCGCTCATCCGGGCCGTCGAGCGCAAGCGCTCCCGGTGAACGAGCCTTCACGACCTTCCAGGGAAGCAACCCGCACCGGCCGATCAGCTGGCCGGTCTCCCGTTCGATCGTTGCCCACAGCCCGTAGCCGAACCGCGCGTAGTACACGTCGATGATCCACTCCAGCTCCTCGCGCGTCTCATCGCGGCTGAGGGTGCCTTCGGGGAAGTACCGTCGGACCTCGGGGTCGGCGTAGAGCTCCGCGAGCGCGTCGAGGTCCTCGATCGTGAGGTGTCGCAGAAGGAGCCGCTCGGTTCGCAGCACGATCGGGCCGTCGGGGATCTGCGACGTCGTCATCGGTGTCAGCCCAGCGCCTCGAGCGTCGTCCGCATCGAGGCGATCGACGTGTGCGTGATGGGGTCGAGCACGAGGATCACCTCGTCGGCGCCTGCCTCGCTCATCGCGCGGATCGCGTCGGCCACGTCGGCGGGCGAGCCGGTCACCGGCGGCGCTTCCGGGTCCGAGGGCCGCTCGCCCGCCGACGGGTCGAGGGCCACGAGCATGCACGCGCTCCGTCCGATCTCGGCGGGGTCCCTTCCGACGGACAGCGCGATCTCGTCGATCTCCCGCGAGCGAGCGGCGAATCCTTCCGGCGTGTTCCCGTACCAGTCGAACCAGGTGTTCCAGGCGTCGACGTGGGGAAGGGCCGTGGTCAACACGCGCCGTCCCGTGCTGCCGATCATCAACCGGGGCCGCCGGGCGGGGGGCGGCAACAGGACAGCGTCGTCGACGTGCACGTGCTCGCCGTGGAACGTCACCCGCTCGCCGGCCACGAGGCGACGGATCACGTCGAACGATTCCTCGAACCGCGAGGCGCGCCGGTCGAACGGGAAGCCGAACGCCCGGAACTCGGCCTCGTTCCAACCGGCCCCCAGCGCCAGCACCAGACGTCCGCCGGAGATCTCGTCGACCGTGGCGGCCTGCTTCGCGACCATCGCCGCCGCGTGGAACCCGGTGCACGCCACGAGCGGCCCCAGCTCCACCCGCTCGGTGGCCTGGGCGATCGCGGCAAGGGTGGTCCATGCCTCCCACGGCCCGCGCTCCGGGCGACCGTCGCCCCGGTAGAGCAGGTGGTCTCCGACCCAGACCGAGTCGAAGCCGGCGCGCTCGGCTTCCACGGCCATCGCGACATACTCGCGCCAGCGGACCTCGCGTTCGACCTCGGGAAGCTGCACGCCGACGCGTACGGCTGCCGTCATGACGGATCGGTGGTGAACACGACCTTGCCTCGCACCTGCCGATCGCGCAGCGCTTCCATCGCACGAGGGAGCTCGCTCCACGACACCTGCAGTCCGATGGGCGCCTCGATGCCCTCCTCGTCGATCGAACGTGCGAGGAACCCGAGGTCGTTCCCGAACGTGTCCACGTTCGTGCGGTAGAGCCGGAACGGTTGCAGCCGCGCCCCCGCATGCTGGAAGTCGAAGAGCCCGATGCGAGCGCGTTCGCCCGACGCCATCCCGAAGAGCACCGCGGTCGCGCCGGGGCCCAAGGCACGGATCGCTCGTTCCAGGACGGGGCCCCCGACGGCGTCGAGCACGAGGTCGAACGGCTCGGTGTGCTCCCGATCCTCGAGCACGACCTCGGAAGCACCGAGTCGATCCAGCCCCTCCCCCCGGGATGCGTCTCCCACGACCGCCGTCACGCTCGCACCGCCGGCGTGAGCGAGCTGTGTGGCGAATCGACCGACGCCGCCCGCCGCGCCCGTGACCAGCACCCGGCTTCCGAGCAGCGAACCACCTGCCCGAAGCGCACGCAGGGCGGTCAGGCCGGCGACCCCCAGCGTCGCCCCGGCTTCGAACGTGACGCCGTCCGGGAGGCTGCAGCACCTGTTCACCGGGGCGGCGGCGAGCTCCGCCCAGCCGGCCTGATCGATCGCGGCTGCGACCCGCGTTCCGGTGCTCGGCCCGGTACCGTCGATGGCGCTGTGAACGACGAAGCCCGAGATGTCCTGCCCCGGATGCCAATCGGGACGAGACTCGATCAGCTGCAGCTCTCCGCGATTGAGCGATCCCGCCCGCACCTCGATGATGATCTCGTCGTCGCGCGGGACCGGATCGGGCACGTCGCGAATCACGAGGGGGTCGTCACTCACGCGTGTGGTCACGAGGGCCCTCACGAGCCGGCGTGTCCTTCTGGCCTTCCGGAGGGGATCCTCGGCGTGATGATCAGCAGCATCACGGCCGCGACCAGGGCGAGCCCGAAGGCGCCCGCGAGCCCCGTGCGCAACGGCGCGCCGAGCGCGTCGGACAAGGCGATCGCCGCGCCTCCGAGCCCGGCGCCGGTCGCGACGCCGAGCATGTCCATCAGCAGCACCGACGAGAGCTCCTCGCCCTCCTCGCCCGAGCCCGACAACCGCATCGCCGCGAGCGGGATCGTGGCGAACGCGATGCCCATGCCGGCGCCGACCACCCCCCATCCGATGTAGGCGAACATCAACGGCACCTGCTCCCAGAGCGTGCTCGTCACCGCGACCTGGCCCACGAGCAGCAGCAGCGCGCCGACGCCGACGAGCCAGCTGAGCCGGCGCTCGCCGGCCCGGTTGGACTGCCACAACGCGCCGAGTGCCCACGTCACCGTTGCGACGGTGATCGCGAGTCCCGCGGCGGCCAGCGAGAGTCCTCGTTCCCTGGTGAGCATCAGGGTCAGGAAGGCATCCATCGCCAGGAACGAGACGGAGAGCAGGAACGCGGACGCGCCGATCGCACCGTGGCCGGGTGTGGCTCGGAACGTGCCGGGCGGGGCGATGCGTCGCAGCGCCGGGATGCCGATCGCGAGCCCGGCCGCCACCGCCACGGGAACCCACCATGCGAACGCGGTGAGCGCGACGAACACGAAACCCGCTCCGACCATCAGCTGCAGGGGCCAGCGCAACGACACGCCGGGCCCGGTCGTCTCGGGGCGCGGAACGAGGTCGAGCACGGGCGTGATCAATGCCCAGGTCGCGAAGAGCACCGGGATGGGCGCCACGAACGACCATCGCCACCCCACGGTGCTCGCGATGGCCGCGCCGATCGGCGGCCCGATCAGGCCGGGCAGGATCCACATCGTGGCGAGCAACGCGAGCACCCTCGGGCGCAGATGGTCCGGGTAGGTCTTCGCCACCGTGCCGAGCGACAGCGCGTAGAGACCACCGCCGCCCGCGCCCTGCAGGAACTGCCCGACGAGCACGACCGGCATCGCGGGCGCCGTGGCGGACACGAGCAGCCCGGCGGCGAACACGGCGAGTACCGGCACCAGCACGGCACGCGTGCCGAACCGGTCGATCGCGCGGCCGACGATCGGGATCGACGCGATCGTGGCGAGGCTCAACGCCGTGAACGCGAGACCGTAGAGCTGCACCATGCCGAGATCCCCACGGATGTCCGGCATGATCGTGGCCACGACCAAGCTCTGGACCGCGACCAGGGCCTCGAGCACCAGCAGCCCCGCGGTGAGCCGTCCGCGGCGCCCCCGGAAGACCTCGCGCCACGGCGCCGGAGAGGCCGACGTCGTGGGCACGCCCTCGCTCGCGATGTCGTCGGTGGCCATCGCCAGAGTGTAGGCAGCCACGAGCCCCCCTCACGGGGGGGCGACCGCCCCTGCACGCCTCGCTGCCGGACACCTACGGTGACGGCGAGGAGGCGACGATGGTTCCGTCGATCGGGGGCTCAACGTCTGGCCGGACGCCCGTGCTCGGCCTTCCGCGCATGCACATGGAGGCGGGCGACCGGCGTGACTTCCTGCCTGGGCTGATCGCGGCCGCCGACCGCGCGGGGGCTCGCGAGATCGTGCTCGAGCACGGGTACGGCAGTGGGATGTCCGTCGATCCCGGCGACTACCTGGCTGCCTCGCCGAAGGTGCGTTTCGCGGTCCTCGAGGAGGTCCTGGCCAGCGATGTCGTCACGGTGATCCGATGCCCCGATGAACCGGCGCTGCGCTCGATGCGGCCGGGGGCGACGCTGGTCACGATGCTGCACTACGCGACGCGGCCCGAGCGGACGCGCTCGATCGCGGACCTGGGGCTGCGGGCGATCTCGCTCGACGGGGTCGTCGACGACCTCGGGCGCCGACTGGTCGAATACCTCGAAGCCGTGGGCTGGAACGGGGTCCGGCTCGCGTTCATCGAGATCGCGCGGCTCCACCCTCGCTTCGCTCACCCGAGCCGGCGCCCCCTGCGCGTGACCTGCCTGGGTGCGGGTGCCGTGGCGGCGCACGCGGTCCGCGCAGCCACCCGCTACGGCGACCCTGAGCTGCGCGCCGAGCTCGCGGCCAACGAGGTGCCGGGCGTCGAGGTCACCGTCGCCGACTTCGACCTGACCGGTCACGAGGACTACCTGCTCCGCAGGCTCGAGGTGAGCGATCTGTTGATCGACGCCACGCAGCGGGCGGACACGACGGCACCGGTCGTTCCCAACCCGTTGCTCGCGGCCCTTCCTCCCGATGCCGTGATCCTGGATCTGTCGGTCGACCCGTACGACTTCAGCGTGGATCCTCCGCGCACGAAGGGGATCGAAGGGGTGCCGCACGGCGACCTCGACCGATACATCTTCCCGATCGATCATCCGGCATGGGATGAGCTCGATCGCTGCGTCGACACGCGGCAGCGCCGGCTCGCGCTCTCGTGCTACGCGTGGCCGGGGATCGACCCGCTGGACTGCATGCGTGTGTACGGCCGGCAGGTCGAGTCGGTGCTGAGCGTGGTGCTTCGCCGGCCCGCGGAGGACCTCGACGTCGAGAGCGACGACGTGATCGAGCGGGCGGTCGCGCGTGCCGAGATCGGGAGGTGGCTGTCGTGACCGTCGCGAGCCTCGGCCTTCCCCGCATGCACAAGGAGGCCGGTGAGCGGCGCGACTTCCTGCCCGACCTCGTCGCAGGTGTCGCCGACCTGGGCGGCTCGGTCGTCGTGGAGCGTGGCATCGGCCGTCGCATCGGATACACGGACGACGACTACCTGCGAGCCGGCCCGAACGTCGTCGTCGGATCGAACGAGGATGCGTTCGAACAGGATGTCGTGCTGGTGCTCCGTGCCCCCGAGGAACGCCTGTGCCTCATGCGCCCGGGCGCGACCCTGGTCTCGATGCTGCACTTCCCGACCCGACCCCAGCGGGTCGCTCGGCTCTGCGAGCTGGGCCTCGATGCGGTCTCGCTCGACACGCTCACCGACGACATCGGTCATCGGCTCGTGGTCGACGGCCGAGACGTGGCGTGGAACGGGCTGGAGGCCGCGTTCGACGTGCTCGAGCGCGAGTGGAGGTACTTCCTCGATCCGACCCGCCCCCCGGTCCGCGTCACGGTGCTGGGAGCCGGCGCGATCGGCAAGGACGCCGTCGAGGCGGCCACGAAATACGGGAACCTCGAGCGGGCCGAGCGGCTGGCCGGTTTCCCGGGGGTCGAGGTCACCACGATCGGCAGGAACCTCACCGCTCGGGACGGCTACATGAAGGGAAGGTTCGCCGTCACCGACGTGCTCGTCGACGCGACCCAGCGCCACGACCCCAGCGCTCCTGTGGTTCCGAACGCGTGGCTCGCATACCTGCCGGAGCACGCCGTGGTCTGCGACCTCGTCGTCGACCCGTACCTGCTGCACGAGTTCCCGCCCACCGTGCGGGGGATCGAGGGCATCCCCCAGGGGAACCTCGACCGATGGACCTTCGCACCCGACGATCCGGCTTGGAACACCGTGCCCGAGGAGGTCGACCGGTCGCATCGACGCTGGGTGGTGTCGTGCTACTCGTGGCCGGGCGTGCACCCGCATGCCTGCATGGAGCTCTACGGTCGCCAGCTCGCTCCGCTGCTCCGCGAGCTCGTGCGCGTCGGGGGGGCGGAGCAGCTGACGAGGTGCGGCGAGTTCCACGAGCGCGCCCTCTGGCGGGCCAGCCTGCGGGCCTGGGTGGGTCAGCACGCCGCGCTGGTCTGATCGCCGCTCACACGTCGATCTCGGTGCCCTCCGCGGCGACGATGCATCGCTGCGGTTCGACCTGCCACCCGGCCAGCACGGCGGTGCGCATCGCCTCGAGCTCGGCGTCCGCGTGACCGGGGTGGTGATGGAAAAGCACGAGCCGGTCCACCTCTGCCCGGCGGGCGTACGAGGCGACATGGGCCACGCTGGGATGTCCCCAGCCGACGTGATCCGGGTACTCGTCCTCGGTGTACTGACAGTCGTGGATCAACAGGTCGGCGTGGTGTGCGAGCGCGTAGCCCGAGATCCAGCTCGTGCTGGCTGCGTCGAGGTCGGTGCCCAGGGCCGGCTCGTGGTCCGTGACGTACGCGAGCGCCTTGCCATCCGATTCCAGCCGATATCCGACGGTGGCGCCGGGGTGCAGGATCGGGTCGGCCGTGATCGTGATCGAACCGATCGTCCACGGGTCGCGTGGGGCGTCGTGGAAGGTCACCCGCGCCGGCACCTCGGACAGATGCACGGGGAAGAGCGGGGGCGAGAAGTAGGTGGCGATCCGTTCGTCGAGCGACGCGACGGGAGACGGCGGGCCCCAGATGTGCAGCTCCCGGCCCGCGTGCCAGAACGGCGCGAAGAACCTCAGCCCCTCGACGTGGTCGAGGTGAAGGTGCGTGACGAGCAGGTGCAGCGGGCCGTCTTCCTCGAGGTGCGCCCCCAGCTGCCGGAGGCCCGTCCCCGCGTCGAGGATGAGCAGGCACCCGTCGCCGGTCCGGACCTCGACGCAGGGCGTGTTGCCGCCGAAGCGGACCGTCGCCTCGCCTGGCGTGGGGATCGATCCGCGGCAGCCCCAGACCCTCAGCCGGAACGACACGTCAAGCGTCGTCCGGGCTCGACTGCCAGAAGAGAGCGATCATCCCCACGAACTCGGTCTCGGAGGCGAACAGCGGGACGGCCGTCACCGAGAGCAGCTTCCGCTGCCCGTCGAGGCCGGTCA
>Ga0210076_1000145_pt1 | contig 15487 bp, 18 predicted proteins | sample MayberryNW_Catta_3_FD_184876 | JGI IMG/M metagenome (GOLD analysis project Ga0210076, IMG submission 184876) | Wetland microbial communities from San Francisco Bay, California, USA, that impact long-term carbon sequestration -... | ecosystem: Environmental > Aquatic > Marine > Wetlands ... | reverse complement strand
CGCGGCACGATCGATCGGCCGTCCTGGCGGGAGCGATGTACGGCCTCGACCCCCAACGCGAGCACGAGCAGCACGCCGACGCTCCGGGTGCTCGCCGCCAATGCCCCCGCCAGCGCCGCGAGCGCCCAACGGTCCCGCCGCGCGAACCAGAACGCCGAGACCGACGCCAGAAGGAACGGTCCTTCCGTGTACGGGGCGAGGAAGAAGAACGCCGTGGGGAAGATCGCGATGAGCAACACCGTGAGTCGCGCGGAGCGTGTCGACATGCCCTCGAGCCGGGTGAGACCGTGCAGCATCACGAGCGCACCGGCGAAGCACGCGTTCGACACCAGCAGGGCGGCCCCCAGCGGGCCGATGCCCGGAAGCCATGCCACCGCCCTGATCGCCAAGGGGTAGAGCGGGAAGAACGCTGCGCTGCCGTCGGCGGGGTCGTAGCCGCGGGTCGCGATCGCGAGGAACCAGGCGGCGTCCTGCCGCTCGGCGGCGGTGACCAAGGCATGCCATCCGTGGGTCACGGGTGCGATGGGCCAGCCGGCAACCTCGGGCAAACCCTCGCGTGGGGCGATCAGCCCCACGGCCACGAGCCCCAACACCGAGAAACCGATCCGCACCGCGATGAAGACGAGGAGCGAGTCGCGAACGCCCTCGCGCAGCCGCACCGAAGAGGCGGCGGCCGGATCGCTCACGCCGGCACGGCCTCGGTGTCGGGTTCGCGCGGCGCGGCGCGCGCACGTCGCTCGATCTCGATCGGCTCGGGCTCGCGACGGATCCACGACACGACGCACCACACCAGCACCAGCGCGCGAAGCAGCACCATCGCCTCGAACATCCCCTGGGAGGCGCCGGAGGCGCCCTGCTGACGCCCGAACCACGTGAACCGCGTCGCGAAGACCGCGACGTCGGTCAGCGAGAACGCGATGAACACCCACAGACGCGGCAGCGCCAGCGCGAACCACGGCAGCAACCACAGTCCGTACTGCGGCGAGTACACCTTGTTCGAGAGCAGGAACAGCACGATCAGCGGCAAGCCGAGCGTCCACCGCGGGAAGGCCGGATGCCGCCGCGCTTTGAGCGCCCACACCACCGCCGCCGAGCCGACGAACACCGCGAACGACCAGAGATTGATGGCGCGGGTCGACGGACAGAGGTCGAGGTGACGGCACACGATGAACCAGAGGCTGTCGAAGTCGTCCTGCCGCTCGCCGTTGAACCGGAAGAACGTGAGCCACCCCGCGAACGCGAGCACCGCGAACGGCAGGTTCACGAGCAGCCAGGCCCCGGCAGACGTCCAGCCGAGCACGATCGCCCCGTCGGGCTTGCGTTCTCGGATGCGTTGGGCGATCAGCGGAACGACCAGCAACGCCGGGTAGAGCTTCGTGGCCGCGCCGAGCCCCATCATCGCTCCGGAGAGCCGGTCACGCTGCAGGAAGAACGCGAGCAGGCCGGCGGTCGCGAAGGCCACCGCGACCAGGTCCCAGTTCACGGTCCCGTAGACGAGGAGCGTCGGCGCGAGGGCGAAGTAGAGCGCGCGAGCTCCGTTCGCGACGTACAGCATGACCGCGATCTGAACCGCCAACGCGGTCATCACGACCACGTTCACCCAGTAGAAGCGGAGGTAGCTCGCACCGGAGATCCACGAGGTGAGCCGCATGACGTACATCGTGAGGACCGGGTACTCGTCGCAGCTGCGACCCTCGACGGGCTGGCACTCGTCGAGGAGCGGGAGCCGCGATCCTCTGAGCTGCTCGGTGTCGAGCAGCGGCACCACGTCGGTGTAACAGAGCAGTCGGTACTGACGCAGATCGCGCCAATCCCCCGGTGCGCAGGGCGCCTTCGACGCCGCGCCGAGCGCCATCGTCCCGATGACGCACGCGAGCACCACGCCGAGGCTCGGAGCGGTTCGCGCCGCGCGGCTCACGCGCCGAATCCTGTCAGGTCGGGGCTCAGGGGCGCCACCACTCGTGACCGTATGAGTGCGGACTCGTAGAGTGTCCGGTCGTGAGGTACCGCGTCGAGCAACTGGCCGCGGCGTGCGACGTCTCGGTCGACACAGTGCGCTACTACCAGTCCCGCGGGCTGCTCCCGGCGCCCGAGCGGGAGGGCCGTCTCGCCTGGTACGGCCCCGAGCACGCGGAGCGCATCGCCGAGATCCGCTCGCTGCAACGCAAGGGTCTGACGCTCGTCGCGATCCGGCGGGTGGTCAGGGGAGAGCTGGGCCCCGCCGACGCCGACCTGGCCGCCGCGGTCGCCGTGGCGCGGGGAGAGGCGGGCGCGCCGAACGAGGACCCGGCGGGCGAGTCGCTCACCCTCGACGAGTTCTCGGCGATGAGCGGAGTGCCGGCTTCCCTGATCCAGGCGGTGGAGCGGGAGGGCATCCGCCTCGGGCGCCCGGTCGACGGCGAGGAGCGGTACACGGCGGCCGACATCGACATCGTCCGCACGGCCCTCCGCCTGCTCGAGTTCGGACTGCCGCTCCCCGACCTGCTCGCCCTCGCCCGCGACGCCGACACGGCGATGCGGGGGCTCGCGGAGCGCGCCGTCGACCTGTTCGATGAGCACGTGCGCAAGCCGATCCGCGACACGGCCGGCGACGCCGAGCAGGCGTCGGCGCAGATGGTGCAGGCCTTCCGCGAGCTGTTGCCGGCCGTGACGACGCTCGTGTCGCACCATTTCCGGCGCGTGCTGCTCGAGGCCGCCGAGGAGCACATCGAGGAAGCCTCCGACGCGGAAGCGGCGTCGTGAGCTCGCGGCTTCCCCGGGGTGAGGAGAAGCGGCGTGCGGTGCGCCGGCTCTTCGACACGATCTCGCCCCGGTACGACCTGGTGAACCGCGTGATGACGTTCGGCATGGACGTCGGGTGGCGGCGGGCGGCGGTCGCGTCCCTGCGACTTCCCGGGAGATCGCTCGTCGCCGACCTCGCCTGTGGCACCGGCGACCTCTGTCGTGAGCTGGAACGGCGTGGATACCGGGCCGTGGGCTTCGACTTCTCCCACGGCATGCTCGTGAACGCGCGCACCGAGGCTCCGCTCGTGGAAGCCGACGTGTTGCAGCTGCCGTTGACCGACGCCGCGTTGGACGGCGTCACGTGTGGATTCGCGCTGCGCAACGTGGTCTCGCTCGGCGGGCTCTTCCGGGAGCTGGGGCGGGTCGTGCGGCCCGGCGGGCGCATCGCGCTGCTCGACGCGAGCGAGCCCGAGAATCCGGCCCTGCGCGCGGGGCACGGCCTGTACTTCAACCGGATCGTCCCCGTGATCGGCGGCACGCTCTCGAACAAGACCGCGTACTCGTACCTGCCGAAGTCGATGGCGTACCTGCCGTCGGCCGGCGAGATGCTGTCGATGCTGACGGGGGCGGGCTTCCCGGGCACGGAGCGTCGCCAGCTCTCGGGCGGGCTCACGCAGCTCTTCGTGGGCACCCGCGCATGACCGGCTCGATCCGCGCGACGCCGCTGGGCGCCGCGTTCGACCTGCTCGCGGCCCACGAGCTCCCCGACGGCGCGTTCTTCGAGCGGGGAGGTTCCGGGGTCGCGACCGGCTCGCTCGCTGAGGCGCTGCGTGTCGGCCCGGCGCCCGACCTGCGATCCCTGGCCGATGAGGTGTCGGCGGCGTTGCGTGGGCTCGGTCCCTCGGATCGGGTCGCACCGGTCGCGATCGGAGCGCTGCCGTTCGCCGGAGGTCCGTCGTCGCTGTTCGTTCCGCGGCGCGCCGTGGTGCGGCGCGACGACGGGGAGACCTGGCTCATCGACCTCGCCGATCCCGGCGAGGAGCCTCCGTCGTTCCGCCCGCAGCGAGTGATCGGAGATCTCCCCCACGGGGCGTTCCGCCCGAGGCAGCTGAGCGAGGAACCGCCGAGCGAGGCGTACGCACGCGCCGTCTCGGCCGCGGTCGAGCGCATCGGTTCGAGCGATCTCGAGAAGGTCGTGCTGGCACGGACGGTGCGCGTGGATGCCGGGCGTCGCCTCGACGCCCGCCGGCTGCTGCACCGGCTGAGGGCGGTCGAGCCGCACTGCTACACGTTCGCGGCCCCGACCGATAGCGGCACGCTCGTCGGCGCGAGCCCCGAGCTGCTGGTGTCCCGTCGCGGCGACCGGGTGCGGTCCATGCCGCTCGCCGGCACCGCCCCGCGCTCGGGCGACGCCGACGAGGATCGCGGGAACGCCGAGGCGCTCGTCGCCTCAGCCAAGGACCGCGAGGAGCACGCGATCGTCGTCGATGCCGTCTCTGAGGTGCTTGCCGGGTGCTGCGACGAGCTCACGTTCGACGACGAGCCCGTGCTCGAGCCCACCGCGAACGTGTGGCATCTCGCGACCCGATTCGAGGGAGCGTTGCGCGATCCGTCGCTCACGGCGCTGGATCTGGTGGCCGAGCTGCACCCGACCCCTGCCGTCTGCGGGACGCCGGAGAGGCTGGCGCGCGTGAGCATCGCCGAGCTCGAAGGGTTCGACCGCGGCGAGTACGCGGGTCCGGTTGGCTGGGTCGACGCCCGCGGCGACGGCGACTGGGCGATCGCGCTTCGGTGCGCGGAACTCAGCGGCGAGGAGGCGACGCTGTACGCGGGTGCCGGCATCGTCGCCGGGTCTGTCCCCGAGCAGGAGCTCGAGGAGACCGACCGGAAGTTCCGCGCGTTCCTGGACTCGCTCCGCTGGGGCTGACGATGCATCCTTCGGCTAGGGGAAACGCGCCCTGGTACCTGCGGGTATCGGGTGGCTTCGTGCTGTTGGTCGGCATGGCCCAGTTCGTCGAGTGGTTCTCGTCCGGGACCGTGACGGGGAGCGATCCCTCGCCGATCCCGCCACTGATCGCGGGTGCGATCCTCACGATCGTCGGTGCCGCCATCGTCGCCGGACATCGGTGGGCGTATCCGGTCGTCGTGCTCATCGCCGTGATCGCCATCGGGGCGGGCGTCTGGCTGACGATCGGCGATCAGGGGATCCCTCCCGGCAACGCCGCCGTGGGCTTCCCTCTGGCTACCTCCGGTGCGATCGTCCTCGCGACCGCGGCGACGCCTCGGTCGGTCCGCTGGGCGAGGGGTCGAGATGAGAACGACGTCTCGGTCCCGTGACCGCCATCACGGCGGAGCGGCCTTCGCGGCCCGCCGGGTGAGCCCCAGTCTGCCCAGCTCCAACGAGGCGAGCGCGGCGTGCCGTCCCGATCGCAGGTCGCCCCACGGATCGGTCGTGACCCTCGAGATCCTCGTGTACGGGAAGCGCGTCGCCGCCCGCAACGCCAGGTAGCCCTCGAGCTCTGTGTCACCGGCGTCGAGCGCGCGGCCGAGGGCGCGCCGTTCCCGGGCGAGCGGCGCCCTGATCACCAGCCACACCGCGATCAGGGGAAGGGTCGGGCCGAGCGCGATCACGAGGCCGATCAGGAGCGAGACGTTGAAGATCGCGTCCTTGCTCGCCTCGCCCTTCTGCACGGTCCCCTGGCCGACCGCGTCGATGCGGTCGGCGATCGCCCCGATGCCCCCGCCGATCACCGGGACGTCGGAGAACCCGTCGAGGGCGCCCGCTGCGTCGGAGACGCCCTGGCCCGCTCCGATCACGCCGTCGCTCAGACCGCTCAGCTCGTTCACGGTGCGCCCGAGCGTGTATCCGATCAGGCACCACAGCAGGAGCCAGAGCAGCAGGACGATGTCGATCGTTCGCGACGTGCGGTGAGACACGGCTTCCTCCGGCGATCTCGTAACGTCCGGACCCGCGAATCGTAGGCCGGGCGAGCGCCGCGTCGCGACGGGCCCGCGCAGAAGGCTCAGTCGAGACCGGCGGCGATGGCGCTGCGGAGCTCGGCGCGGCGGACCAGCGACGACTCGGCGTCGACGACCACCTCCACGACCTGCAGGCCACCCGACCCGATCGCAGCGAGCACCGCGGGCGTGAGCTCGTCGGCACGCTCGACGAGGGTGTGGCCCGCTCCCGCCGCTCGCGTCAGCGCACCGAGGTCCGTGCCGTGCGGCGTGACGAACAGGTCGCGGTGCTCCGGGAGCTCCCGCTGGGGCAACAGCGAGAAGACCTCGCCGCCCCCGTTGTTCACGATCACGAGGGTCGCCTCGACGCCGCGGCGGGCGTTCCAGACGATCGTTCCGACGTCGTACAGGTAGGAAAGGTCGCCGAGCAGGGCCACGGTCGACCCCTGGCCGGCGGCGGCGACGCCGAGCGCCGTCGAGACGAGCCCGTCGACGCCGCTCGCGCCGCGGTTCGCGAGCACGCGAAGCCCGGCGCGGGGAGCCATCGCGAGATCGAGATCGCGCACCGGCGTGGAGTTGCCGACGAAGACCATGCCGTTACCGGGCACGCTCGCCGCCACGTCTCGGGCGATCCGCGGCTCGAAGGGCTCGTCGATGGCATCGAGGAACCCGTCGAGCGCGCCGCGGGCCTTCCGGTCGGCGTCGGCCCACGACGACGTCCATTCCTCGGGCGCGGCCAGGACGTGGACCGGTCGTCCCTGCAGCGCATCGGTCAGCACGTCTGCGTCGACGGCGAGCCGCCACGTCGCGGCGCGTTCGGGGTCGGGGTCGAGGTGCCAGCGGTCCGCGACGATCAACCGCTCGGCAGACGCGACGAACGCCTGGGTCGCGCGGGTCGTCGGCGCGGCGCCGAGCTGGATCACGAGGTCGGGGTGGTGGCCGGCCGACCAGACCCCGTCGGCGATCAGTCCTTGTCCCGCGAGCAGGGCCGTGCCGGGCATGCGAGCGTTCGACACCGGCTCGGCCAGCACGGGCCAGCCGAGCGTGCCGGACCACCAGTCGGCCACGTCGGTGACGTCGTCGGGCGACCCGCCGAGCACGACGGCGCCTCGGGCGCCCGAGACGAGTTCGGCCAGGCGATCCGACTCCTCGGCGGTGAGGTCGGCCTCGGGCCGCGGTGGCAGCGACAGGGCCTCGCCGCTCGGATCCGGGAGCTCGACGTCGAGCGACGGGCTCAGGGGCTCCTCGAACGGGCAGTTCACGTGCACGGGACCGACCGGGTCTCCGAAGGCCGCCTCGAGTGCCTCGCGCGCGGCCTGGCGCCACCAGGCCTCCTGCCCGGACGCCTCGGGCACCGGCAGGTCGAGATCCTCGCGCGCATACGCGCCGTAGAGGCCGACCTGGTCGATCGTCTGGTTGGCGCCGGTACCGCGGAGACGCGGGGGCCGGTCGGCCGTCAACACGAGCAGCGGAAGCCTCGATTGCGACGCCTCGACCACGGACGGCATGAGCTCGGCGGTCGCAGTGCCGCTCGTGCAGGCGATCGCGACCGGTTCGCGCGAGTTGCGCGCGAGCCCGACGGCGAAGAACCCGGCGGAGCGCTCGTCGAGGTGAACGTGGAGGGTGATGGCGGGATGCCGCGCGAGGGCCAGGGCGAGCGAGGTCGAGCGGGACCCCGGGGAGAGGCATGCATGCCGAACGCCGCCGCCGACCAGACCGTCGACGAGTGCCCACGCGCAGGCGAGGTTGAGGTCGCCGCCGTCCATCACGCCGTGTGCCAGAGGACCAGCCCGATGGCCGTGAGCAGTCCGAACGCGGCGTGGGTGGCGGCGGTGCCCGTGAGCACCGGGATCAGGTCGCGCCCGACCGCGGAGCCGGCGGCTTCCATCGGACGGATCGCGAAGACCCACGCGCCGAGGCCGAACAAGGCCCATTGCGGCAGGCCGGCGTCGTCGTCGGCGAGACCTACCAGCACGCCGATCACGAGGGTGGCGAACGCGAGCACGACGATCGCCCGGTAGAGGCGCCGCGCCGATCGGTCGCCCAGGCGCACGGCGAGCGTCCGCTTCCCGCTCGCCTCGTCGGTCGGGATGTCGCGCAGGTTGTTGGCCTCGAGGATCGCCACGGCCAGGAAGCCGATCGCCGCCCCGCACCACCACGCGGTGGCCGGCACCGACTCGATCATCACGAACGTCGTTCCGCACGTGGCCATCAGGCCGAAGAACAGGAAGACCATCAGCTCGCCGAGACCGAGACCGGCGTAGGGGCGCGGGCCGCCGCTGTAGAGCACGGCCGCGACCAGCGCGAGCGCGCCGACGAACAGGATCAGCACGGGCTCGGTGACGAGCGCCAGCGCGAGCCCGGCGACCGCGGCGACCCCGAGCGCGGCCAGTGCGGCGACGAGCACCGACCTCGGCGAGGCGACGCCGGACGCCGTCAGCCGGGGAGGGCCGAGGCGCTCGTGGGTGTCGACGCCTCGCACGCCGTCGAAGTAGTCGTTCGCGTAGTTGACCCCGATCTGCAGGGCGGCCGCGACCACGAGGGCGGCCGCGAACCGCCACCAGATCACCTCGCCGGCGGCAGTCGTTCCGAGCACGACCGGCACGAGCCCGGCACCGAGCGTGCGGGGGCGCGCACCGCGCCACCAGACCGACGGCGAGCTCGGGCGCGAGGCCGTCGAGGTCACGGGCGCTTCGGGAACCGCGAGAAGTCGGGCGGGCGCTTCTCCTTGAAGGCGTCGCGGCCTTCCTGCGCCTCCTCGCTCATGTAATAGAGGAGCGTCGCGTCGCCGGCGAGCTGCTGCACGCCGGTTAGGCCGTCGGTGCCGGCGTTCGAGCCGGCCTTCAGCAGCCGCAGGGCGAGCGGCGACAGCGCGAGCATCTCCCGGCACCACTCGACGGTCACCCGCTCGAGATCCTCGACCGGAACGACCGCGTTCACGAGGCCCCAGTCGAGCGCGGTCTCGGCGTCGTACCGACGGCAGAGGAACCAGACCTCCTTCGCCCGCTTCTCGCCGATCTGACGCGCGAGCAGGTTGATGCCGTACCCGCCGTCGAACGATCCGACCCGCGGGCCCGTCTGGCCGAAGCGGGCGTTGTCGGCCGCGATCGTGAGGTCGCAGCACAGGTGCAGCACGTGGCCACCCCCGACCGCGTACCCGGCGACCATCGCGACCACGGGCTTCGGCAGCCGCCTGATCTGGATCTGCAGGTCGAGCACGTTCAGCCGGCCGACGCCGCGCTCGTCCACGTACCCGTCGTCGCCCCGGATGCCCTGGTCCCCGCCGGAGCTGAACGCGAGCGACCCCTCGCCGGTGAGGATCACGACCCCGATCGATGGGTCGTCGCGGGCGAGGTCGAACGCGCGGATCAGCTCCATCGTCGTCTTGGGCCGGAACGCGTTACGCACCTCGGGCCGGTCGATCGTGATCTTCGCGATGCCCTCGGCGGTCTCGTAGCGGACGTCGGTCCAGTCGCCGTCGGGGATCCACTCCAGCGCGGTCTCGATCATCCTGGCGGGTTGTGCGGCGATGTCGTCCATATGACCGTTCACTCCGAGAGTCGGCACTCACAGGATCGAGCAGAGGCTAGCGGAACCGCGAGGCTATCGAACCCGCCGCGCCCGGCGCCAGGCCCGACGCGTCGTCCTCGGTAGGCTCGCAACCATGGCGAGCGCGTTCGACATCGCCCCAGGCGAGCTGCTCGCGGTCGACGTGCCGGCCGGGCCGGCGTGGGTTCCGCTGCTGCACCGGCTGTGGTCGGAGCGCGTGACCTTCCTGCCGCTCGACGAGCGCTTGACCGCATCGGAGCGAGAGCGCCTGCTCGACCTCGCGAGACCCGCGGCCGTGCTCGGCACCGGTGGCGCGCTCACCGTCTACGCGGGCGCCGCGCCGGTCGACGAGGACCTCGCGGTCGTGATGGCCACCTCGGGCACCGGCGGCAAGGCCCGGCTGGTGGAGCTCTCTCGCGGGTCGGTGGTCGCGGCCGTGGCCGGATCCCTCTCGGCGCTGGAGACTGCCGGCCACGGCACCGGGGCGCCGCTGCTGTGCTGCCTCACCCCGGCGCACATCGGCGGGCTGCTGGTCCTCGTGCGGAGCGAGATCGCCGAGGTGCCCGTCGTCGTGCACGAACGGTTCGACGTCGACCGGCTGATGCGCGAGGCCCCCGTCGGAGCGATCGTCTCGCTCGTGCCGGCGATGGTCTCGCGCCTCGTGCGCGCCCGAGCCGATCTGTCGCGGCTGGGCCCGATGCTCGTCGGCGGGGCGCCGCTCGATCGCGACATTCGCGTGGAGGCCGAGGCGCTCGGCGCGACGATCGTCGAGACCTACGGGCTCACCGAGGCGTGTGGCGGTGTGGTCTACGACGGCGTTCCGTTCGACGGCACCGAGGTCCGCGTCGCCGACGACGGTCGCATCGAGCTGTGGGGGCCGACGGTGATGCGCGGCTACCGTCACGACCCGGCGGCGACCGGGGCGGCCTTCGACGTGCGTGGTTGGCTCCGGACCAACGACGCGGGCAGGCTCGACGACGCCGGGCGCTTGCAGGTGACCGGACGGCTCGACGAGGCGATCCGCACGGGCGCCGAGACGGTGTGGCCGAGCGAGGTCGAGCGCGCGATCGCGAGCCACCCGAAGGTGGCCGAGGTCGCCGTCGCGGGCCGGCCGCACCCGGAGTGGGGCGAGCAGGTGGTCGCGTTCGTCGTTCCGCGCACGATCGACGATCCTCCGTCGCTGGAGGAGCTCCGCGACCACGCGAGCGAGGTCATCGGGCGGCACAAGGCTCCGCGCGAGCTGGTGCTCGTCCCCGAGCTGCCCCGCACGCCCGGCGGCAAGATCAGGCGGTCACATCTGGCCTGAGGTCCGGACCGGCTCAGTGACGGGGCTTGAGCCCCGAGACGAGGATGTCGCAGATGTCGGCCTCGATGCCGACGCGCCGCTGATGCGTGACGTCGACGAAGAGCAGCGTTCGTTCGTCGAGCGTGCCGCGGCTTCGCACGAGACCCCCGTACCAGACGAGATCGGCCGTGCGGGTGCTCGTGCCCGGATCGAGGGCGATGCCCGACGATCCGAGCTGGACGACGGTGGCCGTGCCGTCTCGGTGGTAGACGATCGTCGTGATCTCGCTGACCTCGAAGCTCTCGGTCGCGTGGGTGGCGAGGTTGCGCAGCTCGACGGTCGACGTGCCCGTGATCGTGCGGGAGACGACCCTGCCCGTGCGGTCGTAGCGCGTGGTGAGGGTGCGCCCACCCCTGTCGGTGTACGCGACCGGGAAGTCACAGACGTTCTCGATCACGTACCCGTCGGCGGCCGGAAGGGGTTCCACCTTCGTTGAGCCCCCGGCCGCCTGGACCGGGGAGATCGTGCCCACGCCGAACACGACGGAGCCGACGAGCAGGAGCAGGATCGTGGTGCGACGCATCGGGTGGTTCCTTCCTTCGCTCGGGGGGACCGGGCCGCGCGCCCGGTGGATCGAACCCGGTCGGATACTCGCACGCGGACGGGGCCCCCACCACCCCTCACGTGGAAAAGGGCCCGAGTCCGGGAGGGGTGGACTCGGGCCCTTCGTTGTGTGGCGGGCCACCGAGGGGGCGGTGGCTCGCGTTCTGCCCCAGTCATCGGCTCCGAGGCGTTCGTCGCTGCATGCTCGGGCAGCGGTAAACCTGCGTACCGAGGACCGGGTAGGGACTCCGCCGGGGGAGCGAGCCGGAGCCGGGAACCGTCAGACGGCGATCGCGCCGTACTTCACGGCGAACGCCACGGCCTCGAGCTTGGAGTGCACCCGCAGCTTCCCGAGGATGTTCCGCACGTGGGTCTGCACGGTCTGCGGGCTGATGTAGAGCTTCGCGGCGATGTCGTCGTTGCGCATGCCCTCGGCGAGCAGCTGCAGGATCTCGCGCTCGCGCTCGGTGAGGTCGTCGAGCAGCATCGTCGCTTCCCGTTGGATCTCGCGCTCGCGTGCCACCTGCGCCAGGAGCCGGGTGAGCGTGGACGGGTCGATCAGCACCTCGCCGTCGGCGGCGGCCTTGGCCGCCGACAGCAGCTCCTGGGCGGCCTCGTCCTTGCCGAGGAAGCCCGACGCCCCGGCCTCGACGGCCTCGACCAACAGACGGTCGTCGTCGTGCGCGGTCATGATCACGACCTTGGTGCTGGGCGAGACCTCCTTGATCTTCCGGGTCGCGTCGATGCCGGAGAGCCCGCCGCCCTTGAACACGATGTCCATCAGCACGACGTCGGGGAGATGCTCGCTCGAGACCTCGATCGCCGTCTCCGGGTCGTGGACCGGCTCGGCCACCATCGTGAGGGTGCCGTCGAGCCCGACGACGGTCGCGAGCGCGTCGGTGAGGATCTTGTGATCGTCGCAGATCAGCAGCGTGACGGTGTCGCCCTCACCCACGAGCCTGGTCCCTCCCAGCGGGAAGCCGGATCCGCAGCATGGTACCGCCGCCCGGCGCATCCTCGACGGACATGTCTCCATCATGTTCGGCAACCAGACCCCGGGAGATGAAGAGCCCGAGCCCGGTTCCCTGCACCTCCTCGTAGCCGGTCGGACGCCAGTTCGGGAACGTCGTGAACACCTGTTCCCGCCGCTCCTCGGGGATGCCGGGCCCGTGGTCGACGACCGTGAGCAGGGCGTCGTCGCCCTCGCACGTGAGCGTGATCTCGACGGGCCGATCGAGGGGCGAATACGTCGCCGCATTCCGCACGACCTGGCGCACGACCTCGATCAGCCTGGTGCGGTCGCCTTCCACGGAGACATCGTCGTCGAGATCGAGGTCCACGCGGCGGTCCTCCTCGAGGCCGGCGGCTTCGACGCCTTCCCGCACGATCTCGGCGAGGTCGGCCCGCCCCATCTGCAGACGAAGCACCCGGGCGGATAGCTTCATCGCGAGCGAGGCCTCGCTCACGATCTCGAGCATGCGGTCGGCCTCCTGCTCGATCAGCTCCAGGAACTCACGCTTCTCGTCGTCGGGCAGCTGGTCGTAGAACGAGCGCGAGGTGGCCGCGATGCCCTTGATCGTCGAGATCGGCCCCCGCAGCTCGTGCGAGATCATCGAGACGAGCTCGGCCCGCTTCTCCGGATCGTCGGCCGTGGACACGGACCGAGTCTAGGAGTAGGAGTGATCCTCGTCGGGGAAGGAGCCCGCTTCCACATCGCCGATGAAGGTGGTGACGGCAGCGGTGATCGTGCCGCGCAGGTCGGCGTAGGCCTTCGCGAGCTTCGGCGGATGTTCGGTGAGCCCCAGCAGGTCGTTGATCACGAGCACCTGCGCGTCGGTGCCGTTCCCGGCGCCGATGCCGATCGTCGGGATCTGCACGGCCTGGGTGATCTCGACGCCGAGCTCGGCCGGCATCGCTTCCAGCACGATCGAGAACGCGCCAGCCTTCTCGAGCTGCACGGCCTGGTCCAGGATCTTATGGGCGTCTTCCCCGCGGCCCTGCACCTTGTAGCCGCCGAGGCCGTGCACCGCTTGGGGAGTGAGGCCGATATGAGCCATCGCCGGGATGCCGATCTCCGTGAGCCGATGAACGAGGTCGACCTGGGGTCCCTCGAGCTTCACGGCCGTGGCGCCGCCTTCCTTCACGAGGCGTCCGGCGTTGCGAACGCCGTCCTCCATCGAGGCCTGGTAGCTCATGAAGGGAAGGTCGCCCACGACCATCGCGCGCTCGGCGCCGCGCGAGACGGCCTTCACGTGATGGAGCATGTCCTCCATCGTCACCGGCAGCTCGTCGTCGTATCCGAGGGCGTTACGGCCGAGGGAGTCGCCCACCAGCAGCACGGGAACCCCGGCGCCATCGAGGATCTGGGCGGTCGGGAAGTCGTACGCGGTGAGCATGACCCAGCGTCGCTGCTCACCCTTCCATGCCTTGAGGTCGTGGATCGACACGGTCCGGTCGGGCATCGCTCGCGCCTCCTTCAAGTGCACGGCAGTCGTTGCAGTCTAACGTCGAGGAAGCCTCGAGGCTTCTCGGCGGTCCATCGGCGGACCGTGTGTCAGGGGCCGGTGCTAGCGTTCGAGCCGTTCTCGTACACTGCTGGGCGACCCTCAAGTCCCTACTGCTCCCTCTCGTGAGGGGGCCGTCCAGACCAGAGGAGGTGACTGGTTGAGGGAGTACGAAGCCATGCTCATCCTGCCCGCCGAGGCCGACGAGAAGGTCGTCTCGACGGCGGTCGATCGCATCGCCAAGGCGGTCTCCGCCGGCGGTGGTGAGGTCGCCAACATCGATCGCTGGGGCCGCCGGCGGTTCGCGTTCGAGATCGACCACCAGAACGAGGGCTACTACGTCGTGGCCACGTTCACGGCCGATCCCGCGGTCCAGCCCGAGCTCGACAGGGTGCTGAACCTGGCCGACGAGATCATCCGTCACAAGGTGGTCGCGTTGCCGGCCAAGGGGCGACACGCCAAGCGCGCCGAGGCTCGCGGCGAGCAGCCGCGATCGACCTCGGCCGAGGCGGCCACGTCGAGCGCGGCGACCGAGGCATCCGGCGACATACAACCCGAAGCTTCCCCCGCCCCCGCGTGAGCCATACGCGCGACGGGTGTGACACCCACAAGGTGGTGACGTGACATGGCGAGCGATAACCAGGTGACCCTGGTCGGCAACCTGACCGACGACCCCGAGCTGCGGTACACGCCCAACGGGGCCGCGGTCTGCAAGTTCCGGATCGCCGTGAACCGCCGCATCCCCGACGGCGCCGGTGGCTGGAAGGACGCCGAGGCGTCGTACTTCACCGTCAACTGCTGGCGCAGCCTCGGCGAGAACGCCGCCGAGTCCCTCACGCGCGGCACGCGCGTCGTGGTGGCCGGCCGGCTCAACTACCGCTCCTGGGAGAACCAGGACGGCGACAAGCGCTCCGCCATCGAGATCGAGGCCGACGAGGTCGGCCCGAGCCTGCGATGGGCGACCGCCCGCGTCGAGCGACAGTCCCGCTCGAGCAGCAGCTCGTCCGGCGGCGACTGGGGCGAGCGTGTGGCGGCGCCCGTGGGCGGCGGGGGCACCGAACAGGAGGAGACACCGCTGTAATGCCACCCAAGAAGAGGGAAGGCCCGAAGCGCCGTCGCGATAAGGACGACAAGGGCTGGCAGAAGAAGGGCAAGCGCAAGTTCTGCGTCTTCTGCAAGGACCGCGTCGACCACGTCGACTACAAGGACGCGGTCATGCTGCGGAAGTTCGTGAGCGACCGGGGCAAGATCCGTGCTCGGCGAGTCACGGGCAACTGCGTCCAACATCAGCGTGACGTGGCCACGGCCGTGAAGAACGCCCGCGAGATGGCCTTGCTGCCGTATTCGAGCCGATGAAGATCATCCTGCAGCAGCCCGTCGACAAGCTCGGCGATCCCGGCGATGTGGTCGAGGTTGCCGACGGCTACGCGCGCAACTACCTGATCCCCCGCTCGCTCGCCGTCAGGGCTCACAAGGGAGCGGCCCAACAGGCCGAGAACCTCCGGCGCGCCCACGAGCGACGACAGTACGCTCGCAAGGGCGAGTTCGAAGCCATCGCCTCGCGGCTCATCGCGGGCGGGCCGATCGCGCGGGAGTACTGGGACGCCTTCCTCCGCCGCTTCGACCCGGACGCCGCCCTCGAGCACAGCCGCTGGGAGATCGGCTCCGTGGGAAACGACCGCGCGGAGATCCTCCTCACCCACCACGGCGCGGACCGCCCCGCGACGCTCAAGATGTTCCTCGAAGACGGCGAATGGAGAGCGGGCCTCGTCGAGACGTTCTGGGGGCGCCGATGACCCGGGGAGCGATCGCCGTCCTGCTGGGGATCGCGACCCTCCTGCCGGCGACGCCCGCACGCGCCGTG
>Ga0210076_1000144_pt1 | contig 15493 bp, 13 predicted proteins | sample MayberryNW_Catta_3_FD_184876 | JGI IMG/M metagenome (GOLD analysis project Ga0210076, IMG submission 184876) | Wetland microbial communities from San Francisco Bay, California, USA, that impact long-term carbon sequestration -... | ecosystem: Environmental > Aquatic > Marine > Wetlands ... | reverse complement strand
GACCGCGCGTGCATGGTCCAGCTCGGCCTCAGGGTCGCGCAGTTCTACATGCACGAGTCGTGCGGCAAGTGCACGCCGTGCCGCGAGGGGACGCGCTGGATGGTGCAGATCCTCCGCAAGCTCGAGGACGGCGAGGCGGAGCAGGGCGAGCTCGACCTCCTCCTGAACGTCTGCGACCGGATCCTCGGCAACTGCCTCTGCCCGCTGGGCGACGCGGCCGCCATGCCGATCGCGAGCTACGTGGCGAAGTTCCGCGAGGAGTACCAGCGCCACATCGACGAGGGCCGCTGCCCCTTCGGCGGCGAGTCGTCGCTCGCGGGGGTGATGGCCCCGGTCGACCAGCACCACGCCCACCTGCGCGGCCAGATCGAGGTGCCGATCCATGCGTGAGGCGTCCGTTTTGGAGCTGTCCTTCGGGCCGAGGTCCGTCTTCGTAACAGACTGTTACGAGGGTCGCGGGGCCCGTCGGGGCGCTCCGGCCGAAGCGCGGACACCGCTAGTAACAGTCTGTTACTTGCCCTTGGAGCGCCCGGCGTGAGCGCCCCCGAGCTCGTCACCGTCACGGTCGACGGCCGCGAGGTGGAGGTTCCGAAGGGGACCGGCATGGTCGAGAGCGCGCTCGCGGCGGGCGTCGAGATCCCGGTGTTCTGCTACGAGCCGCGGCTCGGGCCGCCGGTCGGCGCCTGCCGCATGTGCCTCTGCGAGGTCGAGGGAATGCCCAAGCTCCAGGCGGCGTGCACGCTCACGGCCCAGGACGGGATGGAGCTGCGCACGGCGCAGTCGAGCGCGAAGGCGGCGGAGGGCCAGCGCGCCATCCTCGAGTTCATCCTCCTGAACCACCCGCTCGACTGCCCCGACTGCGACAAGGGCGGCGAGTGCCCGCTCCAGGACCTGACGTTCCGCTTCGGGCCGGGGACGACGCGGATGCACTTCCCGAAGCGGACGTTCGACAAGCCGATCCCGATCTCGCCGACTATCTCGCTCGACCGCGAGCGCTGCATCCTCTGCTACCGCTGTACGCGCTTCTCGGAGAACGTCTCGGAGGACCTCCAGCTCGTGGCGGCGAACCGCGGCGCGCAGTCGATCATCACGACCTTCCAGGAGGAGCCGTACCGGGCGCACTTCTCCGGGAACGTGACCGAGCTCTGCCCCGTCGGGGCGCTCCTGCCCGCCACCTACCGCTTCCGCGCCCGCCCGTGGGAGATCGACAACGTCCCCACCGTCTGCGGCCTCTGCCCGGTCGGGTGCAACACATGGACGACGACCCGCGAGGGAAACGTGCACCGGATCCTCTCCCGGAACCATCCGGAGGTGGACGACGGCTGGCTCTGCGACAAGGGCCGCTTCGCGTTCGACCACCTGCACGCCGCCGACCGGCTCCGTGAGCCCCTCCTCCGCGTGCGCCGGCGCGGGTTCGAGTCCGTGTCCTACGAGGACGCCGTGCACGAGACGGCGCAGGCGCTCCGCGAGGCAGGCGGCTCCGTCGTCGTCGCGTTCTCGGGCAGCGAGAGCGTCGAGCAGGCCTCTGCGCTCTCCCGGCTCGTGCGCCACGGTCTCGGCGCGAACGTCGCGCTCCTCCCGGACGACCTCGACCCGGTCGTCGACGCCTTCCGGGCGCCGCTCTCGGCGATCCGAGGCGCCGAGGTCTGCCTCGTCCTCGGCGACGAGCCCGTCGTCGAGCGCGCCCCGATCGTCGACCTCTGGCTCCGGGCCGCCCGCCGGGCCGGCGCGGACGTCGTCACGGTGGGACCGGCCGGCTCGATCCCGGCCGCGCCCGGGACGGCGCCCGACGTGGCGGCCGACCTGCTCCGCGACGACCCGCCCGAGGAGCTGCGCGAGGTCGCCGAACGGCTTCGCGCCGCCTCCCGCGTCGCGATCGTCTGGTCGGGCGACGACCACGACCGCGGGTGGCGGGCGGCGGGGCTCGCCGCGTCGCTCGGGCTCGGCGAGGGCTCAGGCGTCTACGTGCTGCCGCGGACGCCGAACGGGCGCGGCGTCTCCGCCGCCTGGCGGGAGGCGGGCGACGGCCGGGGCGAGGAGCCGCCCGCCGAGGGCGAGATCGGCGCGCTCGTCATCTCCGGCGACGAGGCCGCCGACCCCCGCGTCGGGGAGCTCGCGGAACGGGCCCGCTTCGTGCTTGCGACGACGATGTTCACGGGCGACCACACGCTCTGGGCGCACGTGGTCGTGCCCGGGACGAGCTACCTCGAGCGCGACGGGACGACCGTCAACCTCGAAGGCCGCGTCCAGCGCCAGCGCCGTGCGGTCGACCCGCCCTTCCCGGACGAGCTCGAGTTCTTCTCGCGCGTCGGGGCGGAGCTCGGGATCCCGATCGCGCCCTGGGCCGCGGACGCGACGCCGGTCGAGCGGGCCGAGCTGCCGCCGCGCGGGTCGCTCGACTTCGATCCCGAGGTCGCGCTCTCCTCTCCGTCCCGGAACGGCGCCGGACCCGGGCTCGAGCTCGTCACCTACCGGCCGCTCTTCAGCGGCCCCGTGGTCGAGCGCATCGACGCGCTCCAGTTCCAGCGGCCCGAGGCGGAGGTCGAGCTCGCCGCGGCCGACGCGGAGGCGCACGGCATCGCGACCGGAGACCCGGTCACGGTCGCGTCGAACGGGTCGAGCCGCGAGCTCCGGGCCCGTGTCAACCGCCGCCTGCGCGCCGGCGTCGTCCGGATCGCCGACGAGCACGCCGCCGGCCTCGCGGGCCACGTGGAGGTCGCGAAGCGGTGAACGAGCCCTGGTGGATCTCCCTGATCAAGGCGTTCGTGATCGCGAACCTCGTGCTCGGCGCCTTCGCGTACCTGACGCTGATCGAGCGGAAGGTCCTCGCGCGGATGCACATGCGCTACGGCCCGAACCGCGTCGGGCCGTTCGGCCTCCTCCAGCCGATCGCCGACCTGATCAAGCTCCTGCGCAAGGCGAGCTTCTTCCCCGCCGCGGGCGTCGACGTGCTCTACGTGATCGCCCCGGCGCTCGCCGGCTTCACCGCGATCGCCGCGTTCGCGGTCATCCCGTGGGGGCCCGGCTGGACGATCGGCGACTACTACATCTCGGGTGCGGTGGTCGACGTCCCGATCTCGCTCCTCCTCGTCTTCGCGCTGGGGGCGCTGGGCGTCTACTCGTTCGTGATCGGCGGCTGGGCGAGCGAGTCGAAGTACTCCCTGCTCGGGTCGATGCGCACCTGCGCGCAGCTCGTCTCCTACGAGGTCTCCTTCGGGCTCGCCGTGCTCGGCGTCGTCATCATGGCCGGCTCGCTCCAGCTGACCGAGATCGTCCACGAGCAGCAGGCGTCCATGTGGTACGCGGCGCCGCAGATCGTCGGGTTCCTGTGCTTCTTCGTCGCCGGGGTCGCGGAGACGAACCGCGCGCCGTTCGACCTGCCGGAGGCGGAGCAGGAGCTCGTGGCCGGCTACCACACCGAGTACGGCGGCATGCGCTTCGGCCTCTTCCAGACGGCGGAGTACATCAACATGATCACGTTGTCCGCCCTCGGCGTGACGCTCTTCTTCGGCGGCTGGAGCGGGCCGGTCCTGCCGGGGCCGATCTGGTTCCTGCTCAAGCTCGCAATCTTCATCTTCGTCTTCATGTGGCTCCGAGCCACGCTGCCACGCCTGCGCTACGACCAGCTCATGTCCCTCGGCTGGAAGGTCCTCCTGCCGGTCGCGACGCTGAACGCGGTCGTGACCGCGATCCTCGTGGTGGCGCTGTGAGCATCCAGCCGCTGCCGTCGTTCAAGGGCTTCGGGGTGACGCTCCGGCAGATCTTCCGCAAGCCGATCACCCAGCAGTACCCGGAGTACAAGCGCCCGGTGTACCCGCGCTTCCGCGGGCGCCACCGGCTGAACCTCCACGACAACGGGCTCGAGAAGTGCGTCGGGTGCTCGCTCTGCGCGGCCGCCTGCCCGGCCGACTGCATCCGCGTCGTCGCGGCCGAGAACACGCCGGACAACCGCGTCTCGGCCGGCGAGCGCTACGCGCGGATCTACGAGATCAACATGAGCCGCTGCATCTTCTGCGGCTACTGCGAGCTCGCCTGCCCCTTCGACGCGATCACGCTCGGCAACGACTACGAGCTGTCCGAGTACCACCGGGACGACCAGATCTACACGAAGGAGATGCTGCTCGCCCCGCCCGTGAAGCAGACGCCGGTCGCCGAGCGCGAGCCGTACGACACGCCCGAGCCCGTCTGGAAGACGGACAGCTGATGGAAGAGACGTTCGTCTGGATCGTCTGGGTGCTCGCGGCCACGGCGCTCTTCGCGTCGGGCCTCGCCGTCGTCCTCTTCCACAACCCGTTCTACAGCGCGCTCTCGCTGATCGTGAACCTCGCGTCGCTCGCGGTGCTCTTCCTGCTCCTGACCGCGGAGTTCGTCGCCGCGGCGCAGGTGCTCGTCTACGCGGGCGCGGTCGTCGTCATGTTCCTCTTCGTGACGGCCTACCTCGGTGGGCGCGCGGACGCGCCCTTCGCGGGAGGGCGGACGCTTCAGCGCCTGGCCGCGATCGTCGCCGCGGCCGCGATCGCCGTCGAGGTCGTGGTCGTGATCGTGCTCGCCGCCGGCGACCGGCTGAACGAGGTGCCCGAGGTGCCGGAGTCCTTCGGCTCGCCCGCCTCGATCGGGACGCTCTTCCTCTCCGACCACCTGCTCGCGTTCGAGGTGACGTCGATCATCCTGCTCGTCGCCGCGGTGGGCGGGGTCATCCTCGGGAGCACGGTGCCGCCGCACCATCATCCGCCGAGCAGAGGCGAGCGCTGATGGCCGGGCCCGGCATCGCCGCGTACCTGATCGTCTCGGTGATCCTCTTCGCGATCGGCGCGTTCGGCGTGCTGATCCGCCGGAGCCCGCTGATCGTCCTGCTCGCGCTCGAGATCATGCTGAACTCGGGCAACCTCGCCCTCCTCGCCTTCTCGCGCCACGCGGGCAACGAGGACGGGCAGATCTTCGCGCTGGCCGTGATGGTCGTCGCCGCCTCCGAGGCGGTCGTCGGCCTCGGCCTGATCGTCGCCATGTCGCGGCTGCGCGCCGACCTCGACGTCGACAAGCTGACCACGCTCCGCGGATAGGCATGGACGTCGCCGCCTGGATCGCGCTCTGCTCGCCTGCGGTCGCCGTGGGTCTGATCGCGCTCGCCGGCGAGCGGATGCCGCGGCGCACCGCCGGGCTCGTGGCGGCGGGCGCGACGCTCGTCTCGTTCGCCGCCTCGGTCGTCTGTCTCGTCGCCCTCGCGGGCCGCGACGCGGAGGACCGCAGCGAGGTCTCGACCGTCTGGACGTGGCTCTCCGCCGGCGACCTGAACGTCGGCTTGAGCGTCCTCGTCGATCCGCTCTCCGTCTTCATGATGCTCGTCGTCTCGGGTGTCGGCTTCCTGATCCTCACCTACGCGATCGGCTACATGGCCGGGGACGCCGAGGAGCGGCGCTACCACGCGTACAAGGCGCTCTTCGTCTTCTCGATGCTCCTGCTCGTGCAGGGCGGGAACCTGCTCATGCTCCTCTGCGGCTGGGGCATGGTCGGCCTCTCCTCGTACCTCCTGATCAACTTCTGGCACGCGCGGAGGAGCGCGGTCGAGGCCGGCAAGAAGGCGTTCATCATGAACGCGTTCGGCGACGCGACCTTCGCGCTCGCGCTCTTCATCCTCGTCCAGCACACGGGCTCGCTCGACTTCGACGTCGTCTTCGCGCGCGCGCCCGAGGCGCTCGGCGAGTCCTCGGCGCTCGCGATCCTCGTCGCGCTCGGCCTGCTCGGCGGCGCGGCGGCCAAGTCGGCGCAGATCCCGCTCCACACCTGGCTGCCGGACGCGATGGAGGGCCCGACGCCGGTCAGCGCCCTCATCCACGCGGCGACGATGGTGACCGCCGGCGTGTACCTGATCGCGCGCACGAGCCCGCTCTTCGAGCTGGCGCCGTCCATCTCCGACCTGGCGGCGATCCTCGGCGGCGTCACGATCCTCGTCGCCGGGGTCATCGCGCTCGTCCAGACGGACATCAAGCGCGTGATCGCGTACTCGACCATGAGCCAGATCGGCTACATGTTCGTCGCGGTCGGCCTCGGCGCGTACGGCGCCGGGATGTTCCACCTGATGACGCATGCCTTCTTCAAGGCGCTCCTCTTCATGGCCGCCGGCGTCGTCATCCACGCGCTCGCCGGGGAGCAGGACATCCGCCGCATGGGCGGCCTCGCGCACGAGCTGCCCTGGACGTACCGCTTCTTCCTCATCGGCGCGCTCGCGCTCGCCGCCATCCCGCCGTTCGCCGGGTTCTTCTCCAAGGACGCGATCCTCGCGAGCGCGGCGAACTCGGGCGGGCTCGGCTGGACCCTCTGGTCGTTCGGGGCGATCGGCGCGTTCCTGACGGCCCTCTACACGTTCCGGCTCCTCTTTGTCGTCTTCCGGCCGCCCATGTCGGACTTCGCCCGGGAGCACCTGCACAAGGAGCGCTTCGAGGGGCCGCTCGCGATGATGTGGCCGGTCGCGGTGCTCGCCGTCCTGTCCGTGGTGGGCGGGTTCCTGCAGGTGCCGGGGCTCTGGCACGAGGTCGACGACTGGCTCGGGCCGGCGGCCGAATCGATCGAGGAGGCGACCGGGGTCACCGCGTGGTTCTCGGCGCTTGCCGCCCTCGGGCTCGCGCTGCTCGGGATCGGGCTGGCCTGGCGCCTGTACGGCCGGCCGAGCGAGGCGCCTGCGCGTCTGCGCGCCCGCCGCTTCACGGGCTGGTTCGCGCACGCGTTCGAGCAGAAGCTCTGGTTCGACCGGCTGTACGACTTCCTCTTCTACCGCCCCGCCTCGCGGCTCGCGTCCGGGCTCGGCCGCTACGTGGAGAAGCCCCTCTTCCTGACCACGCTGACCGATCTCGGCGCGAGCGTCCGCGGCCTCTCGGGCCGCGTGGCCGCCGCGCAGACCGGGGTCGTGCGCGGCTACGCGCTCATGCTCGCGATCGGCCTGGCCGTCCTCACGGTCGTCTTCCTCCTGGTGTCGTAGATGCTGACGACCGCCCTCATCGTCCTTCCGATCGCCGGCGCCTTCCTGCTCTGGCTGCTCCCGTGGGCGACGGCGCGGGCGGCCGGAGGCCTGGCGCTCCTGATCGCGCTCGCCGAGCTCTTCCTGTGGGTCGTCGCGCTGCAGCGGATCGACTTCGCCTCGGGCGGGCTCCAGCTCGCGACCGAGACGGTCTGGTTCGCCGACCTCGGCGTCTCGTACAAGGTCGGGCTGTACGACTTCTCGCTCTGGCTCGTCGGGCTGACCGCCCTCGTCACGGTCGCCGCGGTCGCCTACGGGATGTGGGCCGGGCGCGAGCGCCCGCGCGCCTACTTCGGTCTCCTGCTCTTCCTCGCAGGCGCCACGGTCGGCGTCTTCACGGCGCAGGACCTCCTGCTCTTCTACGTCTTCTTCGAGGCGATGCTGATCCCGCTCTACGTGCTGATCGGCGTCTGGGGCGGCGTGCGCAGGACGGCCGCGACGCTCAAGTTCATCGTCTACACGATGGCGGGCTCGCTCCTCATGCTCGTCTCGATCATCGCGCTCGGTCTCGCGAACGACACGTTCGACATGACGCGCCTCGCGACGAGCGACAACCAGTGGATCTTCCTCGGCTTCCTCGCGGCGTTCGCCGTCAAGGCGCCGCTCTTCCCCTTCCACGGCTGGCTGCCGGACGCCTACCGCGAGGCGCCGTCCGAGGTCTCGGCGCTGCTTTCCGGCGTGATCTCGAAGACGGCCGTCTACGGCGTCCTGCGGATCGTCCTGCCGACGTTCCCGGAACCGGTCGCCGACTGGCGCACCGTCGTCCTCGCTCTCGCCGCCGTCGGGCTCGTCTACGCGTCGCTCCTCGCCTTCCGCGCCCCCGACGTGCGGGGCGTGATCGCCTACTCGAGCCTCGCCCAGATGTGTCTGATCTTCCTCGGGCTCTTCGCCGTCAACGACTCGGGCCTGAGCGGCGCGCTCCTCCTGAGCGTCGTCCACGGCCTCGTCTCGGCGTCGCTCTTCCTGCTCGCCGGCGCGGTCGAGCGCCGCACGGGGACGGGGGAGCTCGGCCGGCTCGGCGGGATGGCTCGCGGCCGGCCGATCCTCGCCACGTTCTTCATCACGGTCGGGGTGATCGCGCTCGCGGTGCCGTTCTCGGCCGCGTTCGCCGGGGAGTTCCTCATCCTGAACGGCGTCTTCGTGCACGGCTGGGGCTGGGCCGTGGCCGGCGCCGTCGCGATCGTGCTCGCCGCGATGTACGTCCTGCGGCTCGTCTCCGCGGTGCTGCACCAGGATCCCGGGCCGTCCGTGCCGGCGCACGCACTCGACCTACGCCCGGCCGAGATCGGCATCGTCGGCGCGCTCCTCGCCGTGCTGCTCGCGCTCTCGTTCTGGCCGGCCGGGATCACCGACCACGCCTTCGGCGGCGAGCCCGCCGGCAAGGTGACGTCCCTCGTGGAGCGCGGCCGGTGACCGAGTTCCAAAAGCCGGACATCGACTGGGCCGCGCTCTCGCCCAGCCTCGTGCTCATGGCCGCGGCCGCCGTCGTGCTCGTCGTCGGCGTGCTCCTGCCGCGCGGGGCGCGCCGACCCTTCGGCGCGACGGTCGCCGCGCTTGCGCTGATCGCGGCGGGCATCGCCGCGGGCGTCCTCTTCTCCATGGACGACACGGCCTCCACGCTCGTGCGCGACTCCCTCGTGCGCGACCGGCTGGCCGAGTTCGCGCAGATGCTCGTCTGCGGCGCGGGGCTGCTCGCCGTCGGGGTCTCGTACTGGGAGAGCCGCTCCCCCCGCGGCGAGGACGCGCCTCGTGGCCTGACAGACGATGGCGAGCGGGTCTCCGAGTACTACACGCTCCTCCTCGCCGCGGCCGGCGGGATGACCTTCTTCGTCCAGGCCGACACGCTGATGACGCTCTTCCTCGGGCTCGAATGGTTCTCGATCGCGCTGTACGTCCTGACGGCGATCGGCGTCCACCGGCTCTCGTCGCTCGAGGCCGGGCTCAAGTACCTGATCGTCGGGAGCTTCGGCTCGGCGATCCTGCTCTTCGGCTCGGCGCTCGTGTACGGCGCGACCGGCGAGCTCGAGTTCGGCCGCATCGCGGAGGCGAGCGGCGACGCCGACCAGCTCTTCCTCGTCGCCGGCCTCGCCATGCTGATCGTCGGGCTCGCCTTCAAGATCTCGGCGGCTCCCTTCCACATGTGGACGCCCGACGTCTACCAGGGGGCGCCGACGCCCGTGACCGCGTTCATGGCGGCGGCGACGAAGGTGGCGGCGCTCGTGGTGACCGTGCGCCTGCTCGTCGTCGCGTTCCCGGAGCAGCAGGACCTCTGGACGGTCGCGCTCGCCGTGATCGCGTGCATCTCGCTCGCCTGGGGGAACCTCGCGGCGCTCGTCCAGACGAACGTGAAGCGGATGCTCGCGTACTCGAGCGTCTCGCACGCCGGCTTCCTGCTCATCCCGGTCGCCGCGGGCACGGCGCTCGGCGGCCGCGCGCTCCTCTACTACCTCGTCTCGTACGCCGCGCTGAGCGTCGGCTCGTTCGCGGTGGTCGCGGCGCGCGAGCGCGAGCTCGGCGAGGACGTCACGTTCGCGAACCTCGGCGGCTTCGGCTGGGAGCGGCCCTTCCTCGGGCTCTCGATGGCGCTCTTCATGCTCGGCTTCATCGGGCTGCCGACGAGCGGGCTCCTGCTCGGGAAGTTCTACGCGTTCGCGGCTGCCTACGAGCGCGGCTGGACGTGGCTCGCGCTGGCCGGCGTCGTCGCCACCGTGCTCTCCGTGCCGTACTACCTCGGCGTGATCCGGGCGATGTTCTTCAGCCCGGCGCAGCTGCGCGCCGTGCCGGCCGGCGGGTCGCCGCCGCGCGACTGGCCCCTCACGGCCGCGGTCGTCGGCGCACTCGTCGTCTCGATCGGAAGCCTCATCGTCGCCGACCCGCTGATCGACCTGGCCCGCAACGCGGTCGAGTCGCTCCAGTTCCCGCATTGAAGGTCGTCGTCCTGGGCGCGGGGGTCGCCGGCGAGGCGTTCGTCGCCGCCCTCGCACGCGAGCGGCCGGACGCCGAGATCACGGTCGTCGAGCGGGAGCTCGTCGGCGGCGAGTGCTCGTACTTCGCCTGCATCCCCTCGAAGACGCTCCTGCGCCCGCTCGAGGTGCTCGCCCGCGCGAAGGCCGCACCGCCCCTCGCGGACCGCGTCGGCCCGGTCGATCCCGAAGGGGTCTTCGCCTGGCGGGACACGGTGGCCGGACAGGACGACTCGAGCCAGGTCGCGTGGCTGGAGAAGCTCGGGGCGCGGCTGGTTCGGGGCGAGGCGCGGATCGCCGAGCCCGGGCTCGTGCGCGTCGGCGACGAGGAGCTCCGCTACGACCACCTCGTCGTCGCCACGGGATCCGACCCGGCACCGCCGCCGCTCCGCGGGCTCGAGGGCGTCGAGTACTGGACGAGCCGGGACGCGACCGCGGGGAGCGTCGTGCCCGAGCGGCTCGTCGTCGTCGGCGGCGGCGCGGTCGGCTGCGAGCTGGCGCAGTTCTACGCCCGCGTCGGCAGCGAGGTGGTGCTCGTCCAGGGCGGCGCGACGCTGCTCGACCGGGTGGACGCGGAGGCCGGAGAGCTCCTGGCCGACGCGCTCCGCGAGGACGGCGTCGAGGTGCGGACCGACACGCGGCCGACCGACGTCGAGACCGCGGACGGGCGCTTCAGGCTCGCCTGCGAGGGCAAAGGCGCCGGCGACCTCGAGGGCACGCACCTCCTGATCGCCACGGGGCGGCGGGCGCGGGTCGAGGGGTTCGGGCTCGAGAACCTCCCGGTGACGGTCGAGAGGCCCGGCCTGCGCGTGGACAACCGGCTCTGCGCGGCGGAGGCCGTCTGGGCCTGCGGCGACGTGACGGGCATCTCGCTCTTCACCCACGTCGGCAAGTACCAGGGGCGGATCGCGGCGCGCAACGTCGCGGGGGGGGACGTACGGGCGGACTACCGCGCGATTCCGGCCGCCGTCTTCACCGATCCGCAGATCGCGTCGGTCGGGAAGACGAGCGGGGAGGGGGCCGTGCAGTCGACGTGGGGCATCGAGAGCGTGTCCCGTGCGTCAACGTACGCCCGGCCGAAGCGGCCCGGCTTCGTGAAGCTCTTCGCCGACGCGGGCCGCGGCGTCCTCGTGGGCGCCGTGTGCGTCGGTCCCGAGGCGGGCGAGTGGCTCGGCCAGCTGACGCTCGCCGTGCGGGCCGAGGTGCCGGTCGAGACGCTCAGGGACACGATCCAGCCCTTCCCGACGTTCTCCGAAGCGGTGTTCTTCGCCGCACGGGATCTGCCGCTGTAGCCTTGCCCCGATGGCCAACGGCGCGGACATCGACTCGCTCGGACGGCTCGCCCTCTTCGCCGATCTGACCCGTCCCGAGCTCGAGCGCATCACCCACTCCTACGACGAGGAGATGTTCCCCGAGGGCCAGCGCGTCCTGCGCCAGGGTCTCTCGGGCTCGAACCTCTTCGTGATCCTCGACGGCGAGGCCGCGGTCGTGATCGACGGCGTCGAGCGGCTCCGCATCGGCCGCGGCGAGTTCTTCGGCGAGGCGTCGGCCATCCTCGGGTGTCCGCCGACCGCAGACGTCGTCGCGACGACGAGCCTCCGCTGCCTCGTCGTCGCCGCGGGCGACCTCGAACGCTTCCTGACCGACCACCCCTCGGTCGCCGTCCGCATGCTGAAGGTGGAGGTGCAGCGACTCGCCGACACCCTCCAGTGGCTGAACTAGACCCACGCCCGTCGCCCCCGGGCACGTACGACGCCGTCGTCGTCGGCAGCGGACCGGGCGGCCTCCAGGCGGCGTACTCCCTGCGCCGGCTCGGCGTCAACGTCGCGGCCATCTCGCAAGACGAGGCGCCCGGCGGGATGTTCCGCTCGCTCCCGATCTTCGGCCGGCTCCTCTCGTGGTCGAAGCCGGACGCCCCGGCCGAGCGCGGCTCGCGCGAGTACGAGTGGTACGACCACAACAGCCTGCTGGCGGACGAGCCCGAGGCGCGCGCGCTCGTGCCGGCCGAGATGGACCGGACGTGGGCCGTGCCGTCCCGCGAGGAGATGGAGCGCGGGATCGCCGCCTTCGCCGAGCGAGCCGGCCTGCCGTTCCGGTACGGCTGCCGCTGGGAGGCGACGCGGCGCGAGGACGACGGGTCGCTCACGCTCGTGACGTCCGACGGGGAGTACCGCTGCCGCGCGGCCGTGTTCGCGCTCGGCGTGACCGAGCCCTGGAAGTCGGACATCCCCGGCGTCGAGGACGTGCCGCACTACGTCGACACGGGCGAGCCCCGGTCCTACGAGGGCAAGCGGGTCGTCGTGATCGGCAAGCGGAACTCGGGCTTCGAGATCGCTGACGGGCTGCTCCCGTGGGCGCGCCAGGTGCTGCTCGTCTCCCCGCGGCCGGTGCAGACCTCCGTGCTCGCGCTCTCCTCCGTCCGCGTCCGCTACATGCAGCCGCTCGAGGACTGGGGACTGGGCGGCGGGACCTTCGCCCTCGACGCCGCGATCGAGCGAATCGAGCCCACAGGCGGCGGGGTGCGCGTCCACGCAACGGGGACGACGCGCCCGTGCGAGCTCGTCCTCGACGCCGACGCCGCCGTCGCGGCGACCGGCTTTCGGACGCCGCTCCTCGACCTGCCCTCGCTCGGGGTACAAACGGTTGCGCAGGGGCGCATCCCCGCGCTGACCGCCTTCTGGGAGGCCGCCGGCGCTCCCGGCGTCTACTTCGCGGGGAACGCGACGCAGGGCTCGGCCGGCCTGCGCAAGCATGGCATCGGCGCGAGCTCGCCGGCCGTTCACGGCTTCCGGTACAACGCGCGCGTCCTGGCCGGGCACCTGGCGACGACGGTGTTCGGACGGGAGCTCTCCAGGCCGGCCGTCGACGACGTGGCCGGCTTCCTCGGGCACGAGCTGGCCCACGCGCCCGAGCTCTGGGCGCAGAAGGCGTACCTGGCCTCGGTCGTCGAGCTGCACGGCGCGCCGCGCGAGGGCGGCATCCAGCCGCTCGCGCACTTCGTCGACGCGGCGGGCCCGGACGCACTGGCCGCGACCGTCGAGACGAACGCCTCCGGCGAGATCTACCCCGTCGTCTACGTCCGCCGCGCAGGCCGCATCGAAGAGCGGGTGCTCGACCCCGACCCGCTCCACGCCTACGACGGCGCCGCCTACCGGGCCGAGCTCGAGGCGCTCGCGACCGCCAAGTAACAGACTGTTACAAGCGAGGAGGCATCCTCGCGGCCGGCCGTCCGGGGCGAGCGGCGACTCGGAGACGCCCATCTCCCTCCTTCGTAACAGTCTGTTACAAGGCCGGAACCGGGCGCCCCCGAGTACGCTCGCCCCCCGCACGCCGCCATGACCGCCGCTCCCTCAACCTCGAACCCACCGCTGCCCGCGTCGGGACGGACGGCCGCGGCGGTCGCCTGGATCGCGCTCCTCACCCTCCCGCTCGCCGGCCTGCTCCTGCTCGTCGCCGTGCCGCGCCTGGACGTCCACTGGGAGGATCATCCCTCGCACTTCTGGCTCGTCCTCCTCGCCGCGGTCACGAACGTCGTGCTCGCGGTCGTCACCGGCGACGCGGCGCGCCGTCGCGGCGACGCGAGGCTCCTGCTCGTCTCGCTCGCCTTCCTGGCCGCCGCCGGCTTTCTGGGACTGCACGCGCTCGCGACGCCGCAGGTCCTGCTGGACACCCCGAACGCCGGGTTCGTCGTCGCCACGCCGGTTGGGCTGCTCCTCGCCTCCGCCTTCGCGGCTGCCTCGGCGCTCGAGCTCTCGCCCGCCGCGTCGCGGCGGCTCGTGGCCCGCGCCGGGCTCCTCCGTCTCGGCCTCTTCGCCGCCATGGGCGCCTGGGCGGCGGCGTCCCTCGCCGGCGCTGCGCCCCTCGAGGGGGCGCTCACCGAGGAGGAGGCGCGCGGCTGGCTCCTCGCGTTCGCGATTCCCGGGATCGCGCTCTTCGCGCTCGCCGCGGCGGGCTACCTCGCGCTCTACCGCCGCCGGCCCGCGCCCCTCCTGCTCGTCGTGGTCACCGCCTACGTCCTCCTGGCCGAGGCGATGGTCGCGATCGCGGCCGCCCGCAACTGGCACGCGAGCTGGTGGGAGTGGCACCTGCTCATGCTCCTCGCCTTCGGGCTCGTCGCCTGGAGCGCGCGGCGCGAGTGGCGCGAGGAGCGCTTCGCCGACCTCTACCTCGAGGCGACGGCCGGCACGGTGCGCCCGGTGAGCGTTCTCTTCGCCGACCTGGAGGGCTTCACGACGTTCTCCGAGCAGTCGCCCCCGGAGGAAGTCTCGGCAATGCTGGACACGTACCTGGCGGCCGGCATCCCGGCCGTTCGGCGCGAGGGCGGCGACGTGGACAAGCTGATCGGCGACGCGATCATGGCCGTGTTCAACCTGCGGGGCGACCAGCCCGACCACGCCGGGCGAGCCGTCCGCGCCGGGCTCGCCCTCCAGGCCGCCGCCGCGAAGATCGCGGACGCCCATCCCGGCTGGCCGCGCTTTCGGGTCGGAGTCAACACGGGAGCCGCGCACGTCGGTCTCGTCGGGACGGCCGGCAAGCGCGACTACACGGCCCTCGGCGACGCGGTCAACCTCGCCTCGCGCCTCGAGGGCCGCGCGGCGCCCGGCGAGGTCGTCGTCGGCGCCGAGACGTTCCGCGGGCTCCCGGACGGGACGCAGGTCGAGCCGCTCGGCGGCGTCCACGTGAAGGGCAAGGAGACGCCGGTCGAGGCGTACGTCGTCCGCTCGCTACCGGCGCCCGGCGGGCACGGCGGCGACTAGCGCGAGCAGGCAGAGGAGACACAGCCCGAGCGTCACGGCCGCCGGCACGAGCCCGGGACCGCCGACGGAGAGCAGGAGCGGCGAGCGGGCCGCGGCGCCGACGAAGAAGACGACGGCGAGCAGGCCGGACAGCCAGGCCTGCAGGCGACCGAGCGGCACGGGGTCTCCGCCGGACGACGCGTCGACCGACCGCGCGATGGCCGCCAGCACCCCGGCGGCGCTCACGACGAGGCCGGCGAGGAACAGGTAGAAGGTCGCGGAGTCGGCCCCCACCCGCTCCGCCAGCGCGGCGAGGACGAGGATCGCGCCGGCCGGGACGACCGTCCGCCGAAAGGTCTCGCTGGTCGTCTGCGCCATCGCCCCGTCCGTTCGGCTCCGCCCTCTGCGTTCCTGCGTTACCCTCGGTCACGGCCCCGACGAGGAGGAAGGAATGGCAGGCGTCTCGCTCACCTGGCTCGGCCACGGAACGTTCCGCGTCGACACCCCGGCCGGCAGGCGGATCTACGTCGATCCCTGGCTCGAGAACCCCAAGTGCCCCGAGGACGAGCGCGAGCCGGAGCGGGTCGACGCGATCGTCCTGACGCACGGCCACGACGACCACCTGGGGCAGACGGTCGAGCTGGCCACGCGGTTCGAGTGCCCGGTGTACGCCCTCGTCGAGCTCCGCGGGTGGCTCGCGGGCCAGGGGCTCCCGTCGGATCCGATGCAGGCGATGAACAAGGGCGGAACCGTCCACCTGGACGACGTGGCGATCACGTTCA
>Ga0210076_1000142_pt1 | contig 15570 bp, 14 predicted proteins | sample MayberryNW_Catta_3_FD_184876 | JGI IMG/M metagenome (GOLD analysis project Ga0210076, IMG submission 184876) | Wetland microbial communities from San Francisco Bay, California, USA, that impact long-term carbon sequestration -... | ecosystem: Environmental > Aquatic > Marine > Wetlands ... | reverse complement strand
GTCGCCCAACTGCGCGCACCATTCAATTCAAGGCCAATTTGCTACCGTTTGCCCGGCTCTGAACTCCCGTTCTGTGAAGAATCTCTGTCCGTGTTACTATCGCGGATTGAAATCGCTCAAGACGACGTCGATGACGGTGAGCTTGCGCTCCGCTTCGTGCCTTAGCGCCTTTTCGATCGCTGGTTTGATTTCACTTGGTTCAGTTACACGATAGCCGTAGCCACCGTGCGCCTTGCCATAATACTGGTAATCCGGCCTGGGACCGATCTCGGCGCCGTAATGGACGCCGGTTTTCTTCGCCGCTCCGTCGGGAAAATATTTGATCAGGCTCGTTTCCATCGACAGATAGCGGCCATTGTTGAAGACAACGACATGGATCGGCAGGCGGTATTCTTGCGCGACGCCCAGACAAGAGGGCACGGCGTTGTAATGAAAGGCGCCGTCACCGATGAGCGCAAAAACCGGGCGGTCGGGCATGGCGAGTTTGACACCGAGCGCGTAGCTCAAGCCGACCCCGAGGCCGCCGGTGATGCGCGCAAAGTAGGACTGCGCCTGATCGCACGGTATCGCTTCCTGAATCAAGCTGCGATAGACCGTGGTCTCTTCGGAGATCACCGCGTCGGCCGGGAGCGCCTCGCTCAAGACATGACAGAGCCAGCGCGGGTCGATCGGCATATCGTCGGCATGCTTGCGCGCGTCGTCTTTGAGCTTGCCGAAGTAACCGTCGTGCCGTTCGCGCGCTCGCGCCAGACGCTGTTCATACTGCCCGTGATTGGCCGCGACTTGTTCGGACGCCTGCGCTTTTTGCACGAGCTTTTCCAGAGTCGCTGCCGGCGGCGCGACCAGCGCCAGATCGACGTTGTAGCCCCAGTAAGGCAGCCGCGAGTTGGGAAATTCCTCGGCGATGGAAATGACCTTCGCGTTCTTCGGTCCCTTACTTGCCGGATACCACGGCGTGATGGCGTCGACCATCAACACCAAATCCGCCGAGTCGACGAGTTTCGCATCATGATGCTGATAAAGCGCATGGCTGCGCGGAAAATTCACAAACGCCGGGCGGTAAGTTTCCATCACCGGAATCGAGAACAGCTCGCACAATTCCACCAGTCGCTTTACGGCGCGCGGATCGCCGCCAGCGTGCTCGGTGACGGCGACGGGATTGTTCGCGTTGGTGATCCAGTCCAACGCCTTATCGAGGGCGGCGTCATCGACCGCGTCCGGACGAATCACTTCGTTGGCACGGCCGTGGTCGGAGAAACTCACTTCTTCCATCATGCACTCGAACGGAATCCCGATCAGCACCGGCCCGGCCGGCGGTTCTAAGGCAATCTGCACGGCCCGCTCGATAGTCGGCGCGAGCAACTCGGCGGACATGACGCGGTCGGCCCACTTGACACAACCGCGCAGAAGATCGGGCGAGCCGCCCAAATCGGTGAGATCGTGCAGCCATTGCCCGCCGGGGTCGGCGACTTTGGTGTTCTCGCCGTAGGCGGCGATCTCACCGCTGATGATCACCATCGGCGTGCGCTCTTGGAGCGCGGCTCGCAAAGTCATGGCAGCGTTGAGCGGGCCGGCGGTGGCGTGGAGCATGACCACCTGCGGCCGGCCGGTGACCTTGGTGTAGCCCGCCGCCATCGCGACGGCGACAGCCTCATGGCGGCAATTCACATAACCTGGCTTCTTGATTCCCTGCGCCGTCTGCTCGGCCAAGGCTTCCCACACCGGCGGCCACTCCGAGCCGGGCGAAGAAAGAATAAAGTCGATCCCGCTTCGTTGCATCACTTTGAGCATCGCTTGTCCGCCACGCATAATTTCTCCTTTTCTGTATTAACCGCTTACCACGAAGTACCCAGCGTACACGAAGAATTCGGACGTAGGGCGACCGGCGGGTCGCCCCTACAACTTCGCGCTCTTCGCGAGCTTCGTGGTAACATGCCTGCTTCGATTTAATTGGCGCTCTGCTGCTCTAACGCGGCAGTTTTTTGCGCATCTCCGGGAGAAAGCCGTTGGCTTCGAGATCTTGTACGACGCGGCTCGTAATAATTTGCTCAAGGTCGGCTTGCTGAACTTTAGGATTGACACGGGAGAGCAGCCGTCTGAAAGATTTCCATGCCTCGAGGTTGGGCGCTACATCGAGATTGGGCATCTGCAGGCGGGCAACCTTATAAGACGCCTCGATGTCTTCATCCCTGCTCAGCCGAAGATTTTTCTTGAGCGCTTCCGAGACGTCGCGCTTGTTGGCCGGATCTAGGATAAACGCCAGGGAATCGATTATGCCTTTGGTCAAATTGACCATGATTTCATGATTGACCGCCGGCGAATCCTTGGGCGCGCACATGACCGTCAATTGGAAGATCATATTCACCGTGCCCACATCGGCCAACGAACGCGCCCCGGCACGTTTGGCGATATCGGCGTAACTGTAGGGCACCACCATGGCATCGACATTGCCGGTGACGAGCGCTTGGGTCACCGTACCGGTATCGCCAAGCACGCGCATGTTAAGCTTGTATTGATCGGGATCGATACCGAGTGCCTGCAAAGCGCCCATCGTCGACAGCCAAAAGCCGCCGCCAATGCTTTGCACGCCGAAACTCTTGCCGCGCAGATCCTCCAGTGAGTCGATGCCTTTGCGCACGATGAGCTCGCGCGGAATGCGATTATTGCCGGCGGCGAAGCAGGTGAGTTTAAAGCCGCTGACCGACGAATTGAGCGCGCTGCTCGGTGCTGCCCAGACCAGCGGCACGCCGCCCGAGGCCAGGGTGGACATCATGATCGGCCCGCTGCGCGTCTGGAGCACGCGCGGATCGACGCCGTACTTGCGGAAAATTCCTTTCTCGATCCCGACCCAAAGCGGAACCATTGTTTCATTGTGTCCGCCATAGGCAATCAGCAGCGGCCCGGCCGCGTAGCTCTTGCCGGCGAGCACAACAAAACTCAACAGCAAACCGAAGCAGAACAGGAGGCGTAGCATCTTGGCCATCGGATAATTCCTTTCGGTGTTTCTCGGCTGCTACTAGCATACTGGGGAGCGTTTGCACAGGCCAGGCGAGCTTGCTTATATGGCATTCAGAAATGCCGCCCTGCCATTGACAACGGCCAGCGCGAGAGGCATAGAATCCGGTCGCTGAAATTAATTTTACACCGATAGCGGAGGAAAATATGTTAACGAGTTTGACTAGGGCTTTCGTCGTATTCACACTGGTCGTGAGCGGCGGGGCCGCGGCGCTCGCACAGGAGACGATCCCTTTCGTGCCATCGCCGGATCATATCGTGCGACGGATGCTCGAAATGGCCGAGATTAAGAAGGGCGATATTCTCTACGACATGGGCAGCGGCGATGGGCGGATTGTGATCGAGGCGGCGAAAAAGTTCGGCGTTCGCGGCGTGGGCATCGATTTGAATCCCGAGCTGGTGGCTAAGGCGCGCGAGAACGCGGCCAAGGAGGGCGTCGGCCATCTGGTCGAATTCCGCGCTCAGGACGGTCTCACGGTGGATATTTCCGAGGCGACGGTGGTGACGCTCTATATGTTCAAATGGTTTAACAATGCGCTCAGGCCGAAGCTGCAAAAACTCAAGCCCGGCTCGCGGGTGGTCGCTCACGATTTCGACATCGACGACTGGAAGCCTACTCGGGTCGAAACCGTTACGACGCCGAAGGACAATAGCGATGACTACGTCGAGTCACGCACGCTTTACTTTTGGATCGTCGGCGATAATCTCGCCATGCCTTGAGGGTTAAAAATTTCAGGTTTCGGATCGATGACCGCGGAGACGCTGAGAGCGCGGAGCACGCGGAGGAAAGAGTTTTGCAATGATACTCCGAACTCTGCGAACTTTGCGTCTTAAATCTGTTTTTGTGAAAAACCCAAAAGAGTCAGTCTATAAAAGGAGAGCCAGCCATGACAGTTTCATACAATCCACTCGCCCGGTTAGAGATCAAGACTTCCGATGTCGAGTTTCGCCGCGCGCCCAAGCGCACATTGATGGCGCGCCTCTATCAACCGCAGGGCGCAGGGCCGTTCCCGGTGCTGTTGGATTTGCACGGCGGCGCCTGGAACAACCAGGACCGCGGCGCCAATGTGATGATGGACGAGAGTTTGGCGCGGAGCGGGATTTTGGTTGTGGCGATCGATTTGACGCGCGCGCCGGAAGCCCCTTATCCGGCATCCGTGCAGGACGCCAACTACGGCGTGCGCTGGCTCAAACATAAAGCGCGCGAGTGGAACGGCGACCCGGAGACCATCGGTGCGCTGGGCAGCTCCAGCGGCGGTCATGAGATCGAGCTATGCGCGATGCGGCCACACCATCCCGATTACAGCGCGCACAAACTCGCCGAAGCCCCTGAGCTCGATGCCACGCTCAACTATGTCGCCACCCGCTCGCCGGTGAGCGACCCGTATGCGCGTTTTTTGAACGCGGAAAAACTCGAACGTCACGAGATGATGCAATACACCAAGAACTATTTTAATCCGTGGGAAACCATCCACGAAGGCAATCCACAGGAAATTCTCGATCGGGGCGAGAAGGTGACGCTGCCGCCGCTGCTCGTCATGCAAGGCGAGCTCGACGACAACGTACGCCCGGCAGTACAGGAGAAGTTCGTCGCTTCCTACCGCGCCGCCGGCGGCGAGTGCCAGTTTGAAATCTTTGAAGGCTGCGAGCACTTGTGGGTTCGCGAGCCCGGGCCGCAGACCGATCGTGCGCACGAAATGGTCAAACAGTTTATCGCCAGGCAGCTGAAGGCGAGACGTCTGGCGGCATAGAGGCGCGTAGGGGCGACCGGCCGGTCGCCCCTACATTTTATTTTCCGGCGAACCGCCGGTGATCGACCATCAGTCAGCGATCCTGTACGACTTTAATCCCCGCTTTGGCGAAAATCTCGGCGGCGGCATCGTTGCGGATACCCGATTGAAACCAGACTGAATTCGGCCGTTTCGCCAGGACGTCGTCAATATGGCCGGTGACGTCATGAGAGCGGCGGAAGACATCGACCATATCGATCTCGCCAGGGATATCGACTAATCGGCGGTAAACTTGTCTGCCGAGAATCACCGTCGTGTCGGGATAGTAAACCGGCACCGGCACGATTTCGAAGCCGGCCTTCTGCAAGTACATCGGCACGTACACGGACGGCTGATCGGCCTGTGCCTCGGTCTTGATGCCGAGCACCGCGATTCGCCGGGTGGCGAAAATCAGCACGCGGATCTGCTCGGTGTTGGCTAAAACGTTATCCTGCCAGTTCATTGAAACAATCTAGTGTAGTGTCTCACGCTGTTGATACTTTATCCGGTGTATAGCCACCACGAAGATCCTGACGCGGCAGAGTCGCAACTGAAACTCGGAATATCTCGCGCAAAGACGCGAAGGCCGCGAAGGTCGGAGAATAAGGGGCAATAATTGTTCCAAGATAATTCACTCTTCCCTCCGAACTTGGCGTGCTTTGCGTTTTGGCGCGAGTCGATTCCCTTGTTCGAGAATTTCCGCTTTGTTATGTCGAACAATAAATGCCTTCATTTAAGAGTCACTACACTAGCAGGAAAGCGGCGAAGGATGAACCCTTGGCTTGCGATCCGGCCTTGACGCCCGCCGCTGCGCCGTATTAATAGCCAACATTACTGGCGAACGAAAACCAACTTTCGGCAATTCTTGCCGGCAGCAAAGGAAGAAACTCCATGTCTGATTTGAAGAGCGTCGGCGTTGCAGTGCCGCGCGGCGAGGGCAGCGGTAAGGTGAGCGGACAGACCGTCTACGCGGCCGATGTGAAGCTCGCCGGATTGCTCTGGGCAAAAATCCTGCGCAGCCCGCACCCGCATGCGCGCATTCGATCCATCGACGTATCGAAAGCGCAGAAACTCACAGGCGTGCGCGCGATCATTACCGGGGCGGATGTGAAGGGCCATCTGATCGGCAAACAGATCCGCGACATGCCCGTGTTGTGTTGGGATAAAGTGCGTTTCGTCGGCGATCGGGTTGCCGCGGTGGCGGCCGAGACCCCAGATGTTGCCGAAGAAGCGTTGCACTTGATCGACATCGATTACGAACCGTTGCCGGCCGTCTTCGATCCGGTCGAAGCGATGGCACCCGGCGCACCGAAGCTTCATGACGACGTCGCCGGATATGACGGCGCGCCGTTAAAGATTCTCGCCACCGATCTGCACAACGGCCTCACACGGCTTCGGTGGCAAAAGGGCGATGTGGAATCGGGTTTTCGCGACGCCGATCTTGTCATGGAACATACGTTCCATGTTCCCGCGCGCCATCAAGGCTATCTCGAACCGCACGCGGCGACGGTCGCCATCGACCCCGATGGCCGTATTCAGGTGTGGGCCTCGGTGAAGAATCCGTTCAATGTGCGCACCCAACTGGCCAAATGTCTATCGATCGCCGAAGAACGCATCCGCATGATTCCCGTCAATGTCGGTGGCGAATTCGGCGGCAAGGGCGACGGCGTCGATCTGCCCGTGCTTTATTTCTTGGCGCAAAAGAGCGGTCGGCCGGTGAAGATCGTCATGAGTTATGCCGAAGAATTGGCGGCGAGCAATCCGGCGCACCCGACGATCATTACGATTCGCAGCGGTGTGAAGCGAGACGGGCGCATTGTGGCGCGCCAGATCCGCGCGGCGCACGCCAGCGGCGCTTATGGCGCGCTCAAGTCCAACAGCTCGCTTGCGACCGGGCATTATGCCGGCGGCCAATATCGCATCCCGCAGGCCGACATCGAGTTTGTGCAGATTTACACCAACACGGTTCCCGGCGGTTATTACCGCAGCCCGGGCGCGGTGGCGACGGCCTTTGCCGTCGATTGCCACACCGACATGCTGGCAAAGGAGCTGGGCATGGACCCGGCCGAATTCCGGTTGAAAAATTTTATCGTCGAAGGCGAGGCCGACGCTGTCGGTCACGAGCTGCGCCACGTGCGCTTTAGCGAAGTCTTGCAGGGCGCTCTGGATGCCGCAGGTTGGAAGAAGCCGAAGAAGCGCAACCACGGACGCGGCATCGCCTTGTGCGGCCGCCATATCAGCGGCGGCGACACCGGCGTCGTGTTGAGCGCCGGCATCGACGGGTTTTCGATCATCAGCCCGAGCATCGATCAGGGCTCGGGCACGCATACGATTCTGCGCCAGCTCGTGGCCGATCAGATGAAAGTGCCGGTCGATCAGGTGCAGGTGGTCGTTGGCGACACCGATACGGCGCCGCGCGATAGCGGCATGAGAGCGAGCCGAATGACGTACGTGGCCGGCAATGCGATCATGGAAGCCTGTGAAAAACTGCGTGTGCGTTTGCTCGATCAGGCGGCGCGGATGCTGGAGTGTCGCGCGGAAGATGTGGAGTTCACCGGCGGACGGTTTTCGCTACGCCAAGATCCGGGACAGCAACTGGCGCTGCGCCGCGTGGTGACGCAAGCGACCGAACCGCTCCAAGTGATGGTTTACGAGGATTATCCCTACCCCGAAGATATTTCCTACATTTGCGCTCAGGTGGCCGAAGTCGAGGTCGATCCCGACACCGGTTCGGTCCGCGTGCATCGCTTCGTGAGTGCCCACGACGTTGGCACGATCATCAATCCGATTGCCCACCAGGGCCAGATCGACGGCGCGACGATCATGGGCATCGGGCAAGGAATCATGGAGGAGCTGGTGATGGAAGGCGGCAAGATCACCAATAATAATCTCGGCGATTACAAGTTGCCTTCGGTCAAAGACATCCCGGAGCTGAAAACCGTGCTGGTCAAAACTACCGGCGGCGTCGGGCCGCTCGACTCCAAGCCGATCGGCGAGTTCGCCAACAACGCTCCGCCCGCGGCCATCGCCAACGCCATTGCCGATGCGGTCGGCGTGCGCCTGTTCGAGCTGCCGTTGAAGGCCGAGGCGGTCTATCAGGGATTGAAGCGAAACGAACAAGAGCTTTCACCACAAAGAACACAAAGGTTACAAAGTAGATTCAAAGTAGTGTCATAGAAGGTCGCTGGCGCGCCTTTTTTGTGAACTTTGTGCGCTCTGTGGTTTAATCAATTCTTATGCGGGCACGAGCTCCGGGTCGACGGGATACTGCGACAGGATCTCGGCGCCGTTAGCGGTGACGCGCAGCAGGTGCTCGAGCTTCACTGGATAGTGGTTCACTTCCAAGGCGACGATCATGTTTTCCTCGAGCGAGACCATGTATTTTTCCGGGTCGCCGCCACGTAGCCAGGGTGATTCATAAACGCACAACCCGACGCCGTGATAGCCGTCGAATCCCGGCAGCCGCTTGGCCGCGCCTTTGCCAAAGTGACGAAAGGCTTCCGTGCAGGGTCCCGGCTTAACCAGCTGCAGCGCCTCCTGCAGCGAGTGATAGGCTTCTTTGTAGCGCTGCTTGGTTTCGGCTGTCGGCGTGCCGCGGCTGAAGGTGCGGGCAAAGTCGCTGTAATAGCCGCCCGGCCCAGCGACGGTGGCGTCGCAGATCACCAGGTCTCCTTCCTTGACCACGAGATCGGCGCCCATGGGTTCATTGTGCGGGCGAGTGTCGGCGGTGGAAGAATCGTAGATGGAAATGAATTCACTGCCGGCTTCGAACCCCTGATCCATTAAATAGTCGAGCATGACCCGGCTAAGCTTGTCTTCGGGTGGATCGAAGCGGCGCAGTTCTTCGCGCACGAGGTCGTAGCCGCGTGCTTTGGCTTTGGTTGTCCAGCGTATCAATTGGACTTCGTCAGCGGTTTTGACCGCCCGCGCTTGATTGATCGCCGGCCACCCGTCGACCAGCTGAATGCCGGCGTCTTTCAAGCCGTCGACTGCGGCCAGATTCAAGAAATCCACGCCGACGCGCTCGCCGGCCGCGCCGAGTTGCTTCAAACCGGTGACCGCCTGGTTGACGAAATCCTCGGTCGCCACCGGCGGCCGCATGGAAAACATGTAAGCGTCGAAGCGCAGACTGCGGTAATGGGATTTGCGCGACAGTTCGCGCTGGCAAATCAGCGGCTCGCCTTCGGCGGGCACGAGCGCAAAACGCTGGATTCCGGTGGCGCGCAGGCCGAGCATCATGACCGTATTGGTCGCGTAGCGAACGTTCAGAAAATCCGAGAGCAACAGCGCGCCGAGTTCTTGGCCTTTCATCGCCGCCTGCAGTCGCGCCAATCGTTCCTTCGTCAGCCGCTCCATGTCGACGCCGAATGGGGTGAGATCCGAGTGAAACATTTATTCCTCCTCGTGTAGCTAGAGTTTCGCGTACTGCCAATCTTGCCGGCTGTCAAGATGTTCTCCATAGTTTAGAGTCTACGGTCTAGTGTCTCGGGTTCAACGCAAGACCCAAGACCACGCGTCCCGCGCCGGCTTGACTTTTTTGCTTGGATCACGTTGGAAGTAGGGAACAGAGTAGGAGTTATGGATAAAACTTTGCAGGAAATTGTGACCTTGATCGAAAACGGCACCATCGAGCAGCGCTGCGCGGCATTGGTCGTGCTGGGGGCCCTCAAAGCGAACAACGCCGCGGTGGTGAAGCTGGTCGGGACATTGCTCGATCAACCCAATCCGATGCTGAAAGACTACGCGCTGCGCTACTTCGAGGAAGTCCAGCCGAAGAACAACATCCCCCAGCTGCTTAGGATGCTCGACGACGCCGACAAAGAAATGCAAGAGCGGGCGGTGCGCTCGCTCAGCGGCGCCGGCCAGGCGGCGGTTCAGCCGTTGCTCCAAGATTTGGCGGGCGCGAGCCGGGTCTGGCAGCTCAATGCCGCGCGGGTGCTGTGTCAGGTACGCGGCAAGGCGGCGATGAAAGGTTTGCTGCAACTGCTGGCCAGCGGCACCGATGAGTCGAACCGGCTGATCTGCGATCTGATGACGCCGGCGCTGCGCGACATGCAGGCCAAGGAGCTGGACGCGCTCTACGAAGACGTCGAATCCTTTGCGGCGAAGCTCGATGTGAAAGAGCAACGGCCCGCGATCGTTTCCGCAATGCGCTTGTTGGGACAACTGGGCCGGGCCCCGGCGCGGCGCTGGTTGTTTCGATTCGTCGGCGCCGACCAGCATCCGGCCGTGCGCGCGCATGCTCTGGTCGCGCTGCTGCGCTGCCTGCGCGAGCAAGATATTCGCAAAGACGAGTATGCGAAGCTGTTCCCGATCCTCGAAGAGAAGGATTTCAGCGAAGCGGCGCGGCTTACGTTGGATCTGCTCGATGCCCACGAGCTGCCGAGCGATGCGCGCGCGCTGCTCGCCAAGCTGATGCAAAGCCCGCACAGCGACGTGCAAAAATTCGCGCTGCGAAAAATGGGCGATGTCGGGACGCCGGCAACGGTGCGCACTCTGGTCGAACAGTTAGGCGATCCGGACTACCGCAAGCGCGACGTTGCCGCCAGCTCGCTGCGCAAAATCCCGGAGGCTCGAGGGGCATTACTCAAAGAGCTTACGGCTTGCGCAGACGCGAGTAAGGCGTGGAGCATCGCGGAGCTGTTGCCGTCGTTCGAAGGAAAGTGGCGGCAGGACACGTTGGATGCGCTATGGAAGCGGCTGCAGGCTGCGATCGAGAGCGAAGAGCGGATTCACACCGCGTTCCTGCACGTGCTCAAGCGCGCCGACGCCGAGTTCACATACCGCCAGCTCGCTGAACATGGCGCCAAGCTGGTGAAAGCGAAAAAATTCAAAGAAGCCGTCGGATTCTTATTGCCGCTCAAGGATTTTCCTGCGGTCAAGCCGGAGAATAAATTTCACCTCGCTTTGGCGCACCTGAAACTGCACTCGCACACGGTGGCCAGCAACCGCCAACATCCCGCGGTCGAACTGTTCACCGATCTGTATCGGGGCTCGGCCTATCCGGTGTTTGAAACGCTCAAGAAGGAAAAGAGCCTGGCACCGGAAGATCTGTTCGCCCTCGGGTTCAGTTTAGTCGAGCGCCCGGGTCAAGAGCGCGGCTTGGGCATCGATTTGCTCGAACATGTCGCCGAGAAATTCCCGCGGAACAAGATCGGCAAGAGCGCCAAGAACAAACTCAAGCTCACCGCCGGTTGAACACGGGGGCAAGACCGTGATTGTGGCCGTGAAATCCGCACGAGCACGAACACGTCACACGAACACGAATTTCAGCGAGACGATCGAGTGCAACGAAGGATATGAATCTTTTTCAGCTGCCTGCTAGGCTTTCGCGGTCAGCTCCCACCAATTTTTATCCAAGTCGCTGAAGATAAAACTTGTTTTGCCGTTGTTGCTTTGAAGCCCCTTAACCTCGGTGATCTGTAACTCATTTCGCTTCGTTTCAAACTCTCGATGTGCCTGCTCGACTTCCGCGGCTGAACCAAGTTGCAAAGTAAAGCGATTCACCGGCGCCAGATATTGCCGCGGACTACGCTTGAGAACGACGATATACCATGGCGCCGAAGCGTGTTTGATGTACTGGGCGTTGTTGAAACCGGCGGCGATCTCCAAGCCCAAGACCTCGGTATAAAAGCGCCGGCTTCGCTCGATGTCGTCGCATTGAAGCGTGCCGTGGGTGAATGCTTGCGGCAGATAACCGCGGCCGGGAAAATGGTCGCTTGAAAGCGGATTGTCCCAGTGCCCGGCGGTGTGCGAACGGCCATGCAGGGCGCCGCCGGGGTTGTAGTATTCGATCTCGAGGTGATTGCCGCCGGGTTCGCGAAAATAGATCGAGTAAGCGAAGTGGGCGCTTTGCGGTTTGGTGATTTTGCTCAGACGGTATTTTTGTTTATGAGCTTCGATGTATTTCCAGGCGGCTTCGACTTCGTCGTGACTTGCAACGCGAAAGCCGTAGTGGTTATCGAAACCTTTCTCCGGCGCGTTCGGCCCGCCTTCGTGAACGATCAAACGCCAGTCCGTATTCGGGTGCTTGAGCGTGGCTTCGCCAGCTTTTTGCTCGACGATTTCCATCGCCAAAAGATCGGTGAAGACCGGCAAAGTCTCCGCGAGCGAGCGGCATTCATAGTGGCCGGCGATCAGACCTGTCGTGTTCAGCATGGAAACCTCTCCTCGTGTCAAACTTAAATCTCCTACCGAATAGCTGCCAAAATATCAACGTGTCGAATCTGTAGCAATGCCATGGAAGGTTTTGACTTGGGGGGGTTCTTTCTTATACACATGCAACCTTGGTCATAGAGGTGTTGCGAACGAGTTCGCACCGGCTAGTGAAAACCAATATGGGCCGACTCGACCGGAGGACTGCGATGAGAACTCTAAATCTTCTGTTAATCGTAGCATTGTTGGTGTGGGGAATTGCGCCCACTCAGGCGCAGACTCTCGATGAAGTTTATAAGAAAGCTTTGACCGAAGGCGGCACGCTCAACTTCTACGCGACCTTGGCGCAGGTCAACGCGGCGAGCATTCTTCCCGCGTTCGAGAAACGTTTTCCGGGGATCAAAGTCAATCACGTCGACGCCACGTCGGATCAGCTGGCGGCGCGAATCATCGCCGAATCGCGAGGCGGCAAGGTCATCGCCGACATTTTCCAAACGCTGCTGGACGGCGTGATTCGCGTCCAAAGCCAGGGCTTATTCCTCGAGAAACTCTATCCTGAGGCCGCAGCCTACCCTCCGGAGCTGAAAGGCACGACCTGGGTGGCCACCGATTTGATTTACATCGTGCCCGCGTGGAATACGACCAAGGTCAAGAAAGAGGATGAGCCGAAGCAGTTCGAAGATTTCGTCGATCCGCGTTGGAAAAACCAGCTCATCGCCGAGCCCCGCGATTTCCAGCTATTGCTGGGACTGGCGAAGCACAAATACAAGAGCGATGAGAAGGCGGTTGCATTACTCAAGCGGATTGCCGCCAACAACGTCCAATTCCACAAAGGCCACTCGCAACTCGCCGAGCTTCTGGTCGCTGGGCAGGCGGCCGCTTGCGTGACCTGCTATTCGCATCATTACCCAATCCGCAAACGAAAGGGCGCGCCAGTGGATTATATGCTGACCGAAGGAACCGGCGACATCGATGCGACTGCCATCATGAAAAGTGCCCCGCACCCAAACACGGCCCTGCTCTTCGCGCGCTGGACCGCCAGCGAAGAAGGCCAGAAAGTTTACGCCCAGGGCGGGCGTTTGCCGGCGCATCCCAAAGTCGAACCCGTGGAAAAAACCCGCCCCGCGAAGGTCTACCCACTCGGTGAGCAGGACGTCAAGGATTATCCCAAGTACGAAAAGATGTGGAAAGAAGTTTTTGGACTGCGGTGACTGCATTGCAGTCGCAGCCGCGCTGATTCATCGCGGAGGCAGGCAATGACGGATGGGGATTTGATGCGTAAGCGGTTTCCAGTAGTCTCCATCGAAGCGGCGCTACGGTTTGGCACGAACGAAGTTCGGGTAGGTAATCCGGCGCCCGATTTTGAATTGCCCGACCTGCAAGGACGGCGAGTTCGTCTAAGTCAATTTCGCGGAAAATCGCACGTCGTGCTTATGTTCGGCAATCTCACTTGCGGCGCGACAATCACGCAGCTCCGCGCCGGCAAGCCGACGATTCGAACGCTCTACACGCGCTACCGCAAGAGGGGCTTTGAGTTTTTCCTGATTTACAGCCGCGAGACACACCCAGGAGAATTGGTTCCCCAGCCAACTTCAATCGAACAACGCCGAAGCAATGCGCTGCGTTTGCAGAAAGAAGAAAAAGTGAACTTTCCCATCCTTGTAGATTCAATCGACCATCGTGTACGAAATTTGTACCACGGTTGGTCCAACGGAATCTTCGTCGTCAACAAAGAAGGCCTGCTGGTTTTTAAGTCCGCGTGGACTTATGGGCCTGAAGTGGCGCAACTGCTGCACGATCTCTCGGCATGGGAGAAGGCGGAAGGGCGCAACGAACTGGTGCGATTCTGCTATTCGGAAAGGATCGTCGGTTTGCTCCGGGACAGGAGGATCAGTGCCAGCGTTCATCGCCGCGCAGGCCCGCAGGCAGCGCGCGATTTCGCTCGCCTGCTCGAAGAAGAAGGCAAGGTCGGGTAGGCCGATTTTGGATTTTCGATTTTGGATTTTGGATTATCGGAGAAGCCCCGGTGATTTCCTGCTGTCGGTCGGCTAATTCCATTCTCCGTCAAAACCACCCATTTGTGGACGGCAACAAACGGACCGCACTTGCTTCCACGCTCGTATTCCTCGAACTCAACGGCATTAGCTTGCTGGACCCACGAGGCCGGCTCAAAAGATGCCATGTTTTTTATGGCCTCTGACAAGATGGGAAAGGAGGACTTCACGCGGCTTTTGAGAAAGTTGCCTCGACAAAGCCAAACCGGCACTGCTCTCGCCACTAGTTCGTTTCTCAGTCGGTCTCGCCGTCGATTCGATCACGCTGGCGCCGCGCGTCGGCTCTCTGGCGAAGGACCTCCGCTCTGCCGAGCGGATCGTGGTCGCACGGACCATAGAAATCGATGATATCGCCCTCGCTCGGATCCTTGAGCATGGGGCGACCCGAGGATAAAGTCTCCTCTCTGATCGCCGGGAATCGCAAATGACAAAACTGACCGCTTGCGTCCGGGTTTCTGTAGATGACGCCGTCGGACGCCCAGAGAACTGAACTAAACAACGTCATGCTTCCGGTTAGAAGCAGAATTGATCGGATCCTTCGTAAATAACTCATGAGATACTCCTTTTCGAGCCTCGAACCTTCACATTCTCCAGCGATAGTGCCGTTGCTCAACACCTGTCCTGAAGCTTACCAATGGATAGCAAATCACACTCTTGGTTCTCGCACTCCATCTCTTGACTCGATCCGCTCTGCCTAAAACACTCGTCGGAATCGTCAGACTAATCTGCTTACCCGCATCAAGATTTGATTACCAGCTTAAAACTTTGTCGCTTGCTCGATGGGCAGATTCATCCAGGATGAGTCAAAATCGTTTCTGAAGCTTATTCTTGGAATGTCTTTTACTCCCCGCTCACATGCCCAGAGACCGGCGCAGTTCTCGATCAAAGGCTTGTAAATCGGTTTTCGACAACGAGCCGAGCTTTCTTTCGATCATCGTTCCCTTGATGGTTCTTAATATTGCAGTTGCCATAGAGGAAAACAGCAATCCAGCCTCCTTCCACTTAGCGATTCGGTAATCACCCAAAAGGCGTCGTTGTACATTGCTGGTAATGGCCGCCACGATAACCTCTTGCCGCACCCGGTTGTAAGCCACAGAGCTAATCACAATCGCAGGGCGGAGCTTTCTTCCTGATTCATCCGAAAACACAAAACCAACCAAAACCACGTCCCCTCTATTATAAACGGTCATACTCCGCATCTTTCTTGTTGTCCCACAGTTCGGCCAAGATGGGATCTGTCTTCGCGGTCAAGGTCAGCATCGCTTCATTCTCATCGCCGAGGTCCTCACGGAGGCGCTCCTCAATTGCTTCCAAGATGTACTGCCGGACCGTTCGATCGTGCTTCGCCGCCGCCAGCCGCAGACGCCGGCGCAGCTCGGGTTGGACATCAATGCTGATTCTTGGGCGTTTTGCTGAAGGCTCCATTTGTTTTGCCATACGGACTTACCTCCTAAGTTCCTACCCTTGACATAGGGCCGCCATGGTGTCAATGACACCAACGCCAAAATTCCATCTGATGGCCTTGAGCTAACGTTCGACGGAATCGTCACAACGACCGAGCATCGACAAAACTAGTA
>Ga0210076_1000141_pt1 | contig 15610 bp, 14 predicted proteins | sample MayberryNW_Catta_3_FD_184876 | JGI IMG/M metagenome (GOLD analysis project Ga0210076, IMG submission 184876) | Wetland microbial communities from San Francisco Bay, California, USA, that impact long-term carbon sequestration -... | ecosystem: Environmental > Aquatic > Marine > Wetlands ... | reverse complement strand
CGTCCAGTTCTGGAGGTTCCAGGTGGAGCCCTGGTTCGTCGGGTTGATGATCGCGCCCGAGACTTTCCGGTTGTTGATGAGGAATCCGGGGCGGACGAACATCGGGATCGAGGGCACGTCGTTCGCCATGATCACCTCGGCCCGGTTGAGCATGTCGGCGCGCCGCTTCGCGTCCGGCGTGAACTGCGCCTTCTGCAGGAGCGAGGACGCCTTCGTGTTGCAGTAGTTCATGTAGTTCTGGTCGCCACCGCAGCCGTAGAGCCCGAAGCTCGTCGCCGAGCTCGTGGGGCTGGCCTGCCAGGTGAAGAGGAAGAGGTCCCAGTCACCGGACGGGAGCACCTGCCCGAAGACGGTGCCCGACGGGCCGAACCGCGGCAGCAGCTCGATGCCGACGCTCTTGAGCTGCTTCTGGGCGATCTCGAACGTCAGGGCGCGAAGCTGGTTGCCGCTCGTCGTCGTGAAGCGGAACGACAGCCTGCCGACGTCCGGGCAGCTCCAGATCCGGTCGTTCCCCGCCGACGGCGAGGTCGGGCCTCCGGTGCACTTGTTGGCGCGCAGGATGCTGATCACCTTCTTCTGGTCGAAGCTCCACTGCTTCCAGTTCGGCTGGTAGTACTGCTCGAACGGCTTGAAGATGTGGCTCTGGAGCACGGGCAGCTCCTTCGCCGACCCGACCAGGCCCGGCGTGATGTACAGCGCCTGCCGGATCTGTGCGCGGTTGATGCCCGTGATGAGCGCCTGCCGCACGTACTTCTTCTTGAGGGCCGCGTGGCCCCGTGCGCCGAACTGGATGTCCAGGTGCTCCCAGAAGTAGCCGGGGCCCGACTGCACCTTGAACCGGGAGTTCTTGCGGAGGTCGACGATCTGGAGCTGCGGCTGCGGCTCCGTGGCGTCGATCTCACCCGCGTTCAGCGCCTGGAACAGCGACGCGGTCGACGGGATGTAGCGGAAGACGACCCGGTCGACCTTCGCCTTCGGCCCGGCCGTGTACGCGTTGTTCTTCGCCAGCGTGAGCTGCGTGCCCTTTTGCCAGCTCACGAACCGGAACGGCCCGCTGGAGATGTCGAGCGAGTCGCGCCAGAGGTCGTTGAAGTTCTTCCCGGCGAGCTTGTGGGCCGGCATCGGCGAGATGTTCGCCACGAGCCCGTCCCAGGCCGCGTACGAGCGGCCCTTCTTGAAGGTCACGGTGACCGCCTTGCCCTTGACCCGGACCCGTGCGATGTCCTCCCAGCCCTCGCGGGAGGTGATGTCCCACCGCGCGTCCATGATCGTCCGATAGGTCGCGAGGAAGTCGTTCCCCGTGATCTGCCTGCCGTCGCTCCACTTCGCGTTCGCCTTGAACCTGAACGTCACGGTGAGCGGGTTCGACTTCAGGAGCTTGGGGGCCCGGTCGAAGAGCATGGGCTGGAGCTTCGCGTTCTGGTCGTAGTACATCCCCGGCGCGAGCACCGGGCTGATGGCGAGGGACGTCGTGTACGAGTTTCCCTCGGTGAGGTAGAAGTTCAGCGTCGCGGGCTCCTGATCCGCCCCGATGACGACGGTGCCGGCCGCTGCTCGCTGCGGCTCCGCGGTCGCCGCGGGCCCCACGACGAGGCTCGCAGCCGCTGTAAGGGCGATGGCCCCGAGCACGATCGCGCGTTTGCGCATGTGGTCCTCCCTCCTTCGTCGGGCGTCACGACGCCTCGTGGCCGGCGCACCGTCGCGCCGGCGTGCGCATCCTCCGCGCCGAGCGTCGCTTCACCTAGTGAGACGGAGGGCGTTCCCGGTGGGTGATTAGGGTCTCTTCACTCCGCGTCAGCGATCGTCACCGGCTTTCTCGCCGGGATTTCGTTCGTGTCGCGTGTTCGCGCTTCGAAATGCGCTGGTTAGGAAATCTAATCCCCTTGCGGAGATTCGGCCGCTAACGTGACTCGAATCCATCCGAGCCCGCTCAGGCGCCTCCTCGAGCCCCTGCCGTTCCTGCCCGCCGCAGGGGCGCGCCGTGTTCGCTCGCGGCGGAGGCCCTGAGCGCGGTCGGGCTCTCGGCCAGGCCCGAGCACAGCTCCGCGGCGAGGGCCACGAAGGTCTCCAGCTGCTCGCTCCCTGCACGATCTGCGTGCCAGGCGAGCGCGATCTCTCGCGGAGGGATCAGGCCGTCGAGCTCCACGATCGCCGTGCGCTCGTCGCGGGCGTTGACCGCGAGCCTCGGCATGAGCGCCACGCCTCTGCCTGCTGCCGCGAACTCCTGGACCGCGTCGTTGTAGTCCGAGCGCAGGACGATGTTGGGATCGACCCCGGCCTCGCGGAAGCGGTCCAGCGCATCGTCGATGGAGCGCGGAGCCCGGAACGTGACGAGCGGCAGGCGACCGACGGTCTCGAGGTCGAGCGTGGGACGCGGCGCGGCGGCCAGTCGCGAGCCTGCCTGGGCGACGAGCACCCACGGGTCGAGCAGGACGGCTCGGGTGTGGAACGAGCCCGGGGGAAGGGGCAGGAGCGTGAAGGCGACGTCGAGCGAGCCACGCTCGAGCGAGCGCAGGTGGTCGAGGTCGCTGAGCGCCTCCTCCACCTCGATGCGGATGCGCGGGTACCGCTCCTGGAAGCGTGCCGTCAGCTCGGGGAGCAGCCGGGCGCCGACGCTCTCGTACGCGCCCACCCGGAGCCTGCCTGCATCGCCGCCGGCGAGCGCGTCGATGTCGGCCTTCGCGGCGCCCAGCCGGGCCTCGATCGCAGCCAGGTGGCCGAGGAGGATCGTGCCGGCCTCGGTCAGCCCGAACGCCTGCCTCCCGTGCTCGCGGGCGATGAGCTGGGTGCCGACGACCCGCTCGAGACCGGCGATCTGCTGGCTGACGGCCGAGGGCGTGTAGCCGAGCGTCCGCGCGGCGGCCTTGAACGACCCTTCCTCGGCGATCGCCCGGAGCGTGAGCAGGTGGCGAAAGTCGAGCCCGACCCAACGATCGCTCATCCCGAGCCGCCTGTGGACGCCTCCCGTCGGTGCCACGTGGAGCCCGCAGAAGGCGCGCCTGCCCATCGGGCGCGCTGTGACATGTCAGATAGGACGTCTTCGATTCACTTTGGATAGCGACACCTCGCTGGGCGCGGCCGATACGGTGCCCGCGTGGAGCAGGTCGACCTCGGTGCCAGCGGCCTCCGCGTGTCTCGGGTGGGCCTCGGCTGCAACAACTTCGGCTCGCGGGTCGATCTCGCCGGGACGCGGGCGGTGGTCGAGTCCGCGCTCGATGCCGGCATCACCTTCTTCGACACGGCCGAGGTCTACGGCGGGGGCGGCGGGAGCGAGCGCATGCTCGGGGAGATCCTCGAGGGGCGCCGCGACGAGGTCGTCCTCGCGACGAAGTTCGGCTGGGGCCCCGATCGGGGCTTCGGGGGGCCGGAGCACGTCCGGGACGCGATCGTGGGCTCGCTCGACCGCCTGCGGACCGACTACGTCGACCTCTACTACCTGCACAAGCCGGACCCCGATACGCCGATCGGGGAGACGCTGACCGCCCTCGACGAGCTCGTCCGCGCGGGAACGGTGCGGGCGATCGGCTGCTCCAACGTCTCCGCCGAGCAGCTGGCGGAGGCCGACCGCGTCGCGCGGGAGCTGGGGACTGCGCGGTTCACCGCGATCCAGAACGAGTACAGCCTCCTGAAACGGGACGACGACATGGACGTCCTCCCGCTCTGCCGCGAGCTCGGGGTCGGCTACGTCCCGTACTTCCCGCTCGCGAGCGGGCTCCTCACCGGGAAGTATCGTCCTTCCGAGCCGGCGCCGGAGGGGACGCGCCTCGCCGGCCGCTCCATCGACGAGGAGCGCCTCGCCCGGGTCGAGGTGTTGGCCCGCTTCGCGGCGAGTCGCGGGCACCGCCTGCTCGAGCTCGCGATCGCGGCGCTCGCGTCGACGCCGGGCATCGCGGGGATCATCGCGGGGGCCACGAAGCCGGAGCAGGTACGAGCCAACGCCGCCGCAGCCCGGTGGCAGCTGAGCACCGACGAGCTCGACGCGCTCGCCTCCCTCTAGGCGCCCTCCGCCAGAGGCCCCGGACCTGTCGTAGGGTTCCCGGCACGAGCGAGGAGGGAGCGATGCGGGTTACTGCGCTCATGTCTGCGGCGGCACTCGCACTGGTGCCCGGCTGCGGAGGCTCCGAGAGCACGCCGCTGCCGCAGGGCGCCGACCCGGTCGAGCTCGACGCGGCGGACTTCTCCGCCGAGATCGACAACGACTACTGGCCGATGCGTCCGGGGAGCCGGTGGGTGTACCGCGAGACGGACGCCGACGGTACGGAGCAGCGCGTCGTCGTCACCGTTACCGACGACACGCGCACGGTGCTGGGCATCGAGGCCCGCGTCGTGCACGATGCCGTCACCGAGGACGGAGAGCTGGTCGAGGACACGTTCGACTGGTACGCGCAGGACGACGAGGGGAACGTCTGGTACCTGGGCGAGGACACGAAGGAGTACGAGGACGGGGACGTCACCACGACCGCGGGGTCGTGGGAGGCCGGCGTCGACGGGGCGCTACCGGGCATCGTCGTGCCCGCCGATCCGGAGGCCGGCATGCGGTATCGGCAGGAGTACTACGCCGGCGAGGCCGAGGACTCGGCGGAGGTGCTGGGCATCTCGGAGCGCGCGGAGGTCCCGTACGGCACCTTCGACGGGGTCCTGCTGACGAAGGACTTCACGCCGCTCGATCCCGACGTCCTCGAGTACAAGCTGTATGCAAGAGGCGTCGGCCCGGTCCTCGTCCTGGGGATCTCCGGCGGTGCCGCGCGCGAGGAGCTGGTCGAGCTCTCGCTGCCGTGAGGCACCGGGCACGGGCAGAGTAGGGCGATGCTCCTCGCCGAGATCGCCCGTGCCTCGAGCGACGTCGCAGCGACCTCGTCCCGCCTGGCGAAGGTCGCGCGCCTTGCCGAGTGCCTGCGCGCCGCTGGGCAGCCGGACGAGGTCGGCCTGGCTGTCGCCTACCTCTCGGGCGTGCTGCCGCAGGGGACCGTCGGGGTGGGCTGGGCCGCGTTGCGCGAGCTCCCCTCACCCGCCGAGCCGCCGCCGACGCTGGAGCTGCTCGACGTGGACGCCGCGCTCACGGCGATCGGCGGGCTCGTGGGGCCGGGCTCGCAGGCACGGCGTCGTGAGGCGCTCGACGAGCTCTTCGCGCGGGCCACGGAGGCGGAGCAACGCTTCCTCTCCGGCCTGCTGCTCGGCGAGCTCCGCCAGGGGGCTCTCGAGGGCGTGACGACGGACGCGCTCGCGAAGGCCGTCGAGGTCCCGGCGACAGCAGTGCGCCGCGCGCTCATGCTCTCCGGGGATCTCGCCGAGGTGGCGTCGTCCGCGGCCGCAGGCGGGCTCGACGCGCTCACGGCGTTCCGGCTCACCGTGCTCCAGCCGCTCCAGCCGATGCTCGCCCAGACCGCGGACGACGTCGGGTCGGCTCTCGAGCGCGTTCGCCCCGCGTCGATCGAGTGGAAGCTCGACGGCGCGCGGATCCAGGCGCACCGCGCCGGCGACGAGGTGCGCCTCTACACGCGGAACCTCGCCGACATCACCGAGCGCGCACCGGAGATCGTCGGGGCGGTGGGCGCACTACCCGTAGAGGCGGTGATCCTGGACGGAGAGGCGATCGCGCTGCGGGAGAACGGCCGACCGCAGCCCTTCCAGGTGACCATGAGCCGGTTCGGGAGCAGGGCCAACCTCGAGCAGCTCCGGGCCCGCGTTCCGCTGTCGGCGTTCTTCTTCGACTGCCTCCACCTCGACGGCGAGGACCTCGTCGACCGCAGCGCGAGCGAGAGGCTCGCGCTGCTCGAAGGGCTTCTTCCCGAGGCGATGCGCGTCCCGCGGGTCGAGGCGACGGACGCAGCCGAGGCGCAGCGCTTCCTCGAGGACGCGCTCGCCCGGGGCCACGAAGGAGTCATGGTGAAGTCCCTCGCTGCGCCGTACGAGGCGGGGCGGCGTGGCGCGGGCTGGCTCAAGGTGAAGGTCGCGCACACGCTCGATCTCGTCGTGCTCGCCGCCGAGTGGGGGAGCGGGCGGCGCCAGGGGAAGCTCTCGAACCTCCACCTCGCCGCCAGGGACCCGGCCGGAGGGTTCGTGATGCTCGGCAAGACGTTCAAGGGGCTCACCGACGACCTGCTCGCGTGGCAGACGGAGCGCCTGCTCGAGCTCGAGACCGGGCGGGAGGGGCGCGCGGTCCACGTCCGGCCGGAGCTCGTCGTCGAGATCGCCTTCGACGGCGTGCAGACCAGCCGGCGCTACCCGGGCGGGGTGGCGCTCCGGTTTGCGCGCGTGAAGGGCTACCGGCCGGACAAGCGACCGGACGAGGCGGACACGATCGACACCGTGCGAGCGATTCACGACGGAGCGCCGGTCTGACCGCCGCCGGTCTCGGGCGATCTGCTGGCGTAGACTCGCGCTGAGCCAACCCACGTTCGGAGGTCGACATGACGCAGTACGGCACGCTTCGGTTCTGGGCGCTCGTGCTCTCCATCCTCGGAGCGCTGAGCGTGATCATGGCCGCGGTGGGAACCATCATCTGGGCGGTCGAGGTGGACGGCTTCTGGCAGACGATCGGCGTGCTGCTCATCGGCGGTCCGATCTCGATCTTCCTGGCGACGCTTCCGATCGCGCTCGCCCAGGCGTTGCGGGCGTTGGCGGACGTGGGGGACACGGTCAGCGCGCGCTAGCGCCATGGCGGACGCCCTCTCGAAGAACTTCGAGCGTCCCGACGACGTCGTCGAGTTCCCGAACATCCGGACGCGGATCGTCGAGCTCGGCGACCTCACGGTCGGAGAGCTCGTCTCCCAGCCGGGCTGGCGCTGGTCCAAGGACATGCGTCCCGTGATCGGCGGGGAGTGGTGCCAGGCGCGCCACGTCGGATACGTCATCTCCGGGAGGCTCGGCATCGACTTCGACGACGGCACGCATCTCGAGATCGGGCCCGGCCAGGTCTTCGACATCCCTCCAGGCCACGACGGCTACACGCTCGGCGACGAGCCGTGCGTGCAGGTCGAGTGGACGGGAATACGTGCATGGGCCGGCTTCCCGACCGGCATCCACAGCCGGGTTCTGGCGACGCTGCTCCTGACCGACCTCGTGGACTCGACGGCGCTCGCGGCCGAGCTCGGGGACGCCCGCTGGCGCCAACTCCTCTCGGATCACTTCGAAGGAGCCAGAGCCGAGCTCGAGCGCTTCGGCGGGCGCGAGGTGACGACGACCGGAGACGGGATGCTCGCCACCTTCGAGGGGCCGGCACGTGCGCTCCACTGCGCGGCGGCGATTCGGCGACGGGCTACGAGCGCCGGCCTCCAGATACGCGCCGGGATACACGTGGGCGAGGTCGAGCTCGTCGGTGAGGACGTACGCGGCGTCGCGGTGCACGAGACCGCTCGGATCATGGCGACGGCAGGCCCCGGCGAGATCCTCGTCTCCGACCTGACGCGTGCGCTCGCGGGTGCCTCGGGCCTCGCGTTCGAGGATCGCGGGACGCACGAGTTCAAAGGGCTCGCGGGCGAGTGGAAGCTCGCCGCCTTCGTCGCGGAGCCCGAGCCCGTGCCGCGGTGACGTCGGCCGTTCGAGACGAGCGGCCGCTGATCTACGCCGTCGATCCCGACGCGGCGGCGCTCGAGCGGATCACCCACGAGCTCGGGCGCTACGAGCGCGACTACCGCGTCGTCTGCGTCGCCTCCACCGAGTCCGCGCTCGAGGAGCTCGAGGCTCTGCGCGACGAGCGCGGTCGCGTGGCGGTCGTACTCGCTGCCCGCGGTACGGAAGCGCTGCCCGGGGAGGAGCTCCTTGGGCGCGTGAGCCACCTGCACCCGCATGCGAAGCGGGCCCTGCTCATCCCGTGGGGAGGTTGGGCCGACGACGACACGGCGCAGGCGATCCGCGCGGCGATGACGTCGGGGCACATCGACTACTACGTCCTCAAGCCGTGGACGAGCCCGGACGAGCTCTTCCACCGCCTCGTGTCGGAGTTCCTGCAGGAGTGGAGGCGCGCGACCGAGGGCCGGCTCGAGCTCACGGTCGTCGCCGATCCCTCGTCGCGGAAGGGCTACGAGCTTCGCAACCTCCTGGCACGCCACGGCGTCCCGCACGCGTTCTTCGCCAGCGACACGGACGACGCCCGCGAGCTGCTGCGTACCTGCGGGCAGAGCTCGTCGCCCGAGCCGGTGGTCGTGCTGCCGGACGACTCGGTCCTCGTCGACCCCTCGCGGGAGGACCTTGCCGCGCACGGGTACCACGTTCCGACCGCGCTCGACGATCCCGGGACGTTCGACGTCCTCATCGTCGGCGCGGGGCCGGTGGGTCTGGCGGCCGCGGTGTACGCGTCGTCGGAAGGCCTACGCGCCCTCGTCGTGGAGCACGAGTCGATCGGGGGCCAGGCGGGGTCGAGCGCGCGCATCCGGAACTACCTGGGCTTCCAGCGTGGGGTGAGCGGCCGCGATCTCGCGACTCGCGCGTACCAGCAGGCCTGGGTGTTCGGGACGGAGTTCGTCGTCCTCCGCGAGGTCACGGGTCTGCGGAGCTCGGCCGGGGGGCACGTCGCCTCGCTCTCCGACGGAACCGAGATCGACGCCCGGAGCGTGGTCCTCGCCATGGGAGTCGAGTACCGCCGCCTCGGGACTCCCGCTCTCGAGAGGCTCGCGGGGTCGGGAGTCTTCTACGGGGCCTCGCCCTCGGAAGCGCGTCAGTTCACGGGCGGCCACGTGTTCGTCGTGGGTGGAGCCAACTCTGCCGGTCAGGCCGCGGTGCACCTCAGCCGGTACGCGTCGTCGGTGACCCTCGTCCACCGGGGAGCGTCGCTCGAGGCGGGCATGTCCCGGTACCTGATCGACGAGATCCGCTCGAAGCCGAGCATCGAGGTGCGGCTCACCACCGAGGTCGTGGACGGCGAGGGTGACGACCGGCTCGAGCGTATAACGCTCCGCGACGGAGACGGGAACACGGAGACCGTGGCGGCCGATGCCCTCTTCGTCCTCATCGGCGCCCGTCCCCGCACGGGCTGGCTACCGGACGAGATCGCGCGGGACGACCACGGCTTCGTGGTCACGGGCCACGGCGAGCACATGTACGAGACGTCCGTCCCCGGGGTGTTCGCCATCGGTGACGTGCGTGCCGGGTCCGTCAAGCGCGTGGCCTCGGCGGTCGGCGAGGGATCGGTCGTGATCCAGCAGGTTCACCGGTATCTCGAGGAGGCGCTCGCGCGGCGCTGACGGGCCGCGCTCAGCCGACGTCGTCGCAGGCATCGGCGTTCTCGAACGCCGTCTGCAGCTCGTCCTGCGCGTCGCCCGTTCGGATCGCCTTCAGCATGGTCGAGAAGGCGGCGTTCATGGACGAGAGCGACGTCGTGATGTCCTGCACCGCTCCGGGGAGGTCCGTGATGCCCGAGACGTCCTGGATCGAAGCCTCGATGTCGGCGCTGTCCTCGTCGAGGGTGGTCGCGAAGTCGTCGATCGCCTGCTTCGCCTCGTCGCCGGACTCGGTCTCTGGTGATCCCAGCGAGCGGAGGTCGTCGCCGAAGTCGCTCGTCGCGGACCTGATGTCCTCCGCTGCCTGCTCGAACGAGTCGCGATCGAGCGAGCTCAGGCTCCGAAGCTCGTCGGTGGCGTCGGTGATGGAGTCCGTCCACGTGGTGATCGCGCTACAGAAGCCCTCGGCCCACGCGGCGGTCGGGTCGGCGGAGGCCTCGTCGTCTCCGCCGCAGCCCGCCGCGACGAGCGCGAGCGAGGCGACGAGCAACGCGAGTGCGGATGCGCGCTTCACGCGCCGAACGCTACCGGCTACCTGCGGCCCTCGCTCGGCGATCCGCCGGCTGCGACGGAGCTTCGCGCGACGTTCTCCCGCACCTGGACGAATGGCCAGGTCGGACCTGGCCGAACCGGTGGGGACGCACGCCACGCGGTCGCCGCTCACCGGTTCGAGGGATTCCCATTCCCCCATTTGTGCCGTTGACTCCGTGTGTGGAGACGGACGAAGGGAACGCCGTGCGCCGCTGCTCGCTGAAGGACGAGGGCGGCCAGGTCCTCGTGATCACGGCCGTCGTGGCGAGCATGCTCATCGTCTGCGTGGGGCTCGTGGTCGACGTCGGCCACGCGATGCTCGTCCAGCGGCAGCTCCAGGCAGGAGTCGACGCGGCGGCGCTCGCCGGCGTGCAGCACCTCCCCGACAAGGCCCAGGCGGAGGCCGTCGCGGTGCAGTACAGCGCGACCCCGGGGAGCAAGAACGCGGTCAACACCGTCGACAACGCGACCACGACCGCCGAGGCGAAGTGCCTCCAGGGCGTCCCGGGCTGCAACCGCCGCGACGGCGGCGTGAACGGGATCGTGGTTCACACCAAGTCCGACGTCCCCACCTGGTTCGGACGGATCATCGGCCTCACCAAGATGACGGTCTCGGCGACTGCGACTGCGTGCTCACCGTGCAGCGTCAAGCCGCTGGACGTGATGGTCGTCCTCGACCGGACGGGCTCCATGTGCCAGATCCAGGGCAGCAACGACCCGGCCTGCACGGACCTCAACCGGGCGAAGGTCGGAGTCCAGACGTTCCTGACGTTCATGGACCCGACCATCGACAAGGTCGGCCTCGCGCTCTTCCCGCCCGCGCTCGACCAGAGCTGGGTGGCGGATTGCCCGTACACCCCCTGGAGAGGGACCAGCAACCCGAACGCGCCGCCGCTCCCCAGCCTCGACGGCAAGTACTACGGCTACGACGCCTACTACCCCTGGTGGATCCCCTTCCAGAACCGAACGCCGTCCCGCTACGTGGTGGCCAGCCTCGAGGGCGCCGACGGCTTCCCGGGTGACGACTACCTCGTCCAGGACCTGGTGACCGGGGAGTGGAACCTCAACAGCCAGTCCGCGGTCGTCCAGCGCCTGGGCTGCGCGCGCGGCGCGGGCAGCACCAGCTATGCGCTGTCGATCGAGGAGGCGCAGGAGGAGCTGAACCGGAACGGGCGCGGCGGCGTGCAGGACGTGATCGTCTTCCTCTCCGACGGCGCGGCGAACACGTCGCCGATGAACCTGCCGACCGGGCACTGGACGAACAACCCGACCAACTTCAACCGCCCCTGCGGCACGGGCGTCCAGTCGGCGGACCGCTCGAAGCAGGCGGGCACGATCCTCTACACCATCGGCTACGACCTCGGGACGTCCGGCGGCTCGACCGAGCGCTGCCAGCGCCCGGACTCGAATGGCCACCAGGACACGAGCAGCCCGGTCGCGGAGTCCTGTGGCACGTGGGGCTGCAACGCGGCCGACGCGCTGCGCGCGATGGCGAGCCCGTCCGACCCGACCAACCCCAACAGCCCGCCCAACTACTACTTCACGCCCGACGGCACGACGCTGAACCAGATCTTCACGCAGATCGCGATGGACCTCTCGGGATCGCGTGGCCGGCTGATCGACAACTCCACTCCCGATCTCGTCACCCCCTAGGCCGACGACGCGCGGCCGCGACCCAGGACACATACATGCCAGTAGCCAGCTCCATCAGAAAACGGTCGCGCGGGGAGGACGGTCAGGCCCTCGTCGAGTTCGCGATCGTCCTGCCGCTCCTGCTCCTGATCCTCCTCGGCATCGTCCAGTTCGGCACGGTGTTCCGCGACTACATCGCGCTGACCGACGCGACGCGCGTCGGCGCGCGCCAGGCGTCCGTGGCGCGGTCGATCCAGCCGGCCTCGCAGCGGGTGCCGACCGTGATCGCGCGCGTGCACAAGGCCGCCGTCAACCTCGACGCGAACAAGATGACCGTCGTCGTCGAGCCGGTGGGGGTGGACGGGGTCACCCCGGGCTGGGAGGCGAGCGGTGACGTCACCGTGCGGTCGACGTATCCGTTCAAGGTCGATCTGTTCGGGCTCGTCTTCTTCACCGGGACGCTGAAGAGTCGCACCACCGAACGCGTGGAGTAAGGCCGTCGAGGGCGCGCAGGCGCCCCGGCCGCGTCGCCTAGACGACGTTGTGCTCGGGGCGCGGCGCCCGCCTGTCGAAGCGCTCGACGGACAGCGGCGCGACGTCCACGAAGGGCTCCCGTCGTAGCACGAGGTCGCGCACGATCTCCCCCGCCGCGGGCGCCTGCAGGAACCCGTGCCCCGAGAACCCCGTCGCGTAGAGAAAGCGCGAGACGCCCGGTGCCTCCCCGAGCAACGCGTTATGGTCGGGCGTGACCTCGTAGTAGCCCTTCCACCCTCCCGCCATCCCCATCTCGAGAAGGTGCGGGAGGCGGCGCTCCGCGACCGCGGTCACGTGGTCGAGCCACGAAGGATCCGTGGGAGCGTCGAATCCCGGAGGCTGCGACCGGTCGGCCATCCCGAAGAGGAGCCCCGGTCCCTCACGGTGGAAGTAGAAGCCGGTCGCGAAGTCGATCGTCATCGGCACGCGGGCCGGAAGGTCGGGCACGGGTGCGGTGAAGCCGATCTGCCGGAGCACGGGCTCCACCGGGAGCTCGACGCCGACCATGCTCCCGAGCTCGGCCGACCACGGTCCCGCCGCGCAGACGACGGTGTCGGTCTCGACCGCGCCCAGCTCGGTACGCACGGACTGGATCTCCCCGCCCGAGACGGTGACTCCGGTAACCGCGCACCGGGTGAGCACGGTCGCGCCGTGCCTCCGTGCTCCCGCTGCGTAGCCCTGAACCACCGCCTCCGGGCTCGCATGCCCGTCGAGCGGCGAGTATGTCGCGGCCAGCACGCCCTCGAGGCCGGCGAGCGGGGAGAGGGCCGCGGCTTCCTCGAGCGCGACGAACCGGCTCGGCACGCCGTGGGCGTTCTGCAGGTCGACGCCGAGCTCGAACGCACGCACGTCCTCTTCGCGGTCGAGGAGGAAGAGATAGCCCACCTGCTTCAGGTCGATCTCGGCCCCGGGGCGCTCCGGGAACCGGGCGAACGCCTCCAGGCTGCGTCGCCCGAGCGCGATGTTCAGCGGGTCCGAGAACTGCGCGCGGATGCCTCCGGCGCCACGGCTCGTCGACCCGGACGCGAGCTCCTGCCTCTCGAGGAGCAGCACGTCCACGCCCGCCTCCGCGAGGTGGAACGCGACGCTCGTGCCGACGACCCCTCCGCCGACGACGACGACCTCGGCTCGCGCCGGGAGTGCGCTCATCGGCGCACGAGGCTCCTCAGGAAGAAGAGGAGGTTCGCGGGGCGCTCCGCGAGGCGTCGCATGAGGTACGGGTACCAGTCGGGGCCGAAGGGGGTGGCGACGAGCACCGTGCAGCCTTCCGCGAGGAGCTGCCGCTGAAGCGCGGGGCGGACCCCGTAGAGCATCTGCAGCTCGAAGCGGTCGTCGGCGATGCCCTCGCGCGCGGCGAGCGCGCGGACGTGCCGGATGATCCGCTCGTCGTGCGTTGCGACCGCCACGTATGCGCCGGCACGCAGTGCTCTCTCGACGAGCCGCACGTAGGCGACGTCGACGTCGCGCTTGTCCGGAAGCGCAATCTCCGGCGGCTCCAGGTACGCCCCCTTCACGATGCGGAGGTTCGGCCGGAGAGGCAGCAGCCGCTCGAGGTCCGCCGGCGTGCGACGGAGGTACGACTGCAGGACCGTGCCGACGTTCCCGTGCCCGGCGGCGCGGAGGCGCTCGTAGATCCGGAGCGTCGCATCGACGTACGCGGACTGCTCCATGTCGATGCGCACGAACGAGCCGAGGCGCCCTGCGTGCGCGACGAGGCGCTCGACGTTCCCGTACGCGACCTCCTCGTCGAAGGAGAGCCCAAGGTGCGTGAGCTTGAGCGCGACGTTCGCCTGCAGTTCCTCCGCAGCGATTCGGTCGAGCACCGCCTCGTACTCGGCGACGACCGCGGCGGTCGCGTCGGCGCTCGGAATGGCCTCACCGAGCAGCGTCGTGTTCGATCGGAACCCTGCGCGGTCGAGGCGGCGCAGGACGTCGATGCACTCGTCGAGCGTCTCGCCGGCGACGAAGCGTGCTGCGCCGAGTCGCATGCCGTAGCGCCGGACGACCCGCTGCAGCCTTGCGCTGTCCGCCGCGCGCAGGATCGCCGCACGGGGGAGGGAGGAGAGAGCTGAACGGATACCGGCCACTAGTCCAGCGTCACCGAGATGCTCTCGCCGATCTCCACGAGCGCGTAGTGGCCTGAGGCGACCGGACCGGGGTTGACGACGAGCGTTGCGCCCAGCGCGTCCTCCGCGCGCGACTCGTGGATGTGGCCGCAGAGGACGAGGTCGGGCTGCTCCCGTTCCACGAGCGCGCGCAGCGCGGAGCTACCGACGTGCGCGCCGGAGCGGAGGCGATCGCAGGCGGTCCCGAACGGAGGCGCGTGAGGGCAGAAGACGCGTATTGCGCAGGCGGCGATCTCGGCGAGCCCCATCGCCGCGCGGCGGCCGACCTCCTCGGCCGGGAGCTCGTGCGGCGTGTGGAGCGGCGTGAACGGCGAGGCGGAGACGCCGGCCAGTCCCACGCCGTCGATCCTGACGCCCCGACCGTCGATCGACACACCGAGCTCGACGAGGCGCTCGTCGATCGCGGGTGAGTCGCAGTTCCCGGCCACGGCCAGCAGGCGGGGGGCGAGCGGTCGCCACAGGTCGACGGCGCGCTCGGCGTCGTCCGGCGTGCCGAACGTCGTCAGGTCGCCTCCGACGACGATGAGGTCGACGTCGCCGGTCCCGGAGAGCGCCCGGGGAACTGCGTCGAAGCGGTCGTGAACGTCGACGACGTACGCGAGCCTCACACTCCCCGCCTCGCCTTCCTCGCACCGGGGTCGCCGAGCGCTCGCCTCATGGGCCACGACCTTAACGGGGCAGGCGTGCCGCCGGTTCCGGGCCAGGCTACGACCCGACTTGGCGCTCTCCGCGCGGTTGGGCGCTCAGGCGGCAGTGCCGCAGTCGAACGAGTCGCGTTCGACGGAGATCTCGGGATGGCGCCTCGGAAGCGAGGCGGGCTCGAGGGCGCGCCGCTCCAGCTCCTCCGAGACGACGCGCTCACCCACCACTGCGAGGGCGGCGAACACGGAGCCCGGACTCGCGCTGCCCCGCACCTCCGCGAAGAACGTGGGGAGCCAGCGCCCCGCATGATCGCGGAGGAATGCCTCCGCGACCTCGTCCACGAGCTCGGCCTCGGGCTCCTCTCCCGCCTCCGACTCGAGCAACCGCTTGAGCTCCAGGAACGAGAGGAACTCGAGCTCGCAGCCGAGATGGTCGGGCCGCTCCGACGTTGGACCCTGCGCCTCGGCGCCGAAGGCGCGGTAGAAGCCCGCGATGTCGGCCATCTGACGTCCCTGGCGCAGCGGATCGACCTCGTAGCTCCCTTCGTACGGTGCGACGGCAACCTTGCCGCCGAAGAGGGACTGGTACTCGGCGCGAAGATCGTCGTGGCGCGCCGCCCGGAGCGCGGTGAGCAGGCCCGTGATCTCCGGCGGCCCGCCGATCCCGAGCACTCCCTCTGCAAGCGCCTCGACCTCTGCAAGGGTCTCGGAGGTCGGGGGAGCGAAGCCGAGCGAGAGGAGCCGCCAGAGCGCGGCCCGGGCCGCCGAGGACTCGACCACGGTCGTGCTCACGGGCGCGTCCCGGGCTCGAGCGCGAGGAGGAGCGTGGGGAACCGGGGAGATCCCCACGCTCGGGGGAGGTCGAGAGCACGTGGAGGAGTCTCGATCTGAACCACGTGCGTGACCGGTCCGCGGGCGCGGCTCACGC
>Ga0210076_1000140_pt1 | contig 15621 bp, 13 predicted proteins | sample MayberryNW_Catta_3_FD_184876 | JGI IMG/M metagenome (GOLD analysis project Ga0210076, IMG submission 184876) | Wetland microbial communities from San Francisco Bay, California, USA, that impact long-term carbon sequestration -... | ecosystem: Environmental > Aquatic > Marine > Wetlands ... | reverse complement strand
TTTTCCCGCCGTTTCTAGTTCTCGTGATGAGATTATTTTAGGTTATCGCCGGCGACCGAAGCGATCATAGCGGTCGTAGGCGTAGGATCGGCCGAAGACGCGATTCGGGTTGGAACGTATTTCGTCTCTCAATCCCGGGCGCCGTCGTAGAAAGCGCGCGAGATCTTCGTGCTGGTCCAAATATCTCCTGCTGTTTACCAGATTAGGATTGGCCCTCAGATCGGCGGAGACTCTGGGATGATCTCGCAAAAATAAATGAAATTCCCGGACATCGTCTCGGAGACCGCTCCAAGCCGTCCCAGGTACGCTGAGAAGCGAGATCGAAAGCGCGAGCACGGTGGCGAGTGAAAATATGGATTTAGAGTTTGCAAAGACCTTCATAAAACCTCCTTTCAGTCACTTGGACGTGCGCGCCTGCGGTTTGTTAAACACCGACGTGAACAGGCGGAAAATTCGAGGCTTAAAGAGGCAGTAATCTAACTGACGAACAGATTTGCGCCGTGGGTCAGCCGGCCGTCGAGCGCTCTTCTGCCGGGAACCGCTGCTCTAAGAACGGCCGAGTAGGGCGAGGGGCCGAACCGGTGCAGCCAATCGACCAGGGGACTGGTCGCCTCGCGCGGGGTGAGAAATTCCAAACCATGGGCGCCGGCTTTGTAGCGTAAGCCCTCGGCAGCGAGATCGGCAGCAATAATCTTTTCGCCTTTCGCGCCGAGTAAGGCGCTGTACCATTTTTCAGCTTGTGCCAGTTCGGCCACCGCGACGATAATTTTCTCAATACCGATGAGGTTGATTTTGTGTTTGAACTCCTGCGGTACCCGTTCCGTGCGCGGCGTGAGATCTTCGATTAAAAATGGCGCGACGCCGCGATGTGTGCCGGTCGCGAGCGAGAGCAGCCATTTCAGCTCGTAGCCGTCCGGCCGTTTGCGCGACCAAGGAACCGGATCATTGATGGCGACACCGCTGCCCTTGAGTGTTTTGGTGTCGCCGCGCAGATCGTCGGTTTGCAGGCAGAAGTCGACCAGCCGCTCGCCTTTGCTCAAAGCATTCCACCAGCGGTGATCCACCGCCTCGCGATAGAATGCGATGAGCTCGAGATAAGAGCCGTCTTGAAAAGAAATCAACGCGTTGTGGCTGCCGACCGGGTGTTGTCCGCCGAGAACGACGGTGAAGCCGAGTTGTTCATAGTTTTTCGTCGCTTGCTCTAAATCTTTGACAACGATAACCAGGTGATCGATTCCTTGAATCATGCGCGTTGAGGTGATGAAATTCGCGGCGATTTATTTTATAGCGGGGACTACTTCCTCAAGGAATCGTTTAAGATGCTTGTGCTGATCCCATGACGTCATGCGCAGGGTGATATGCTCGATACCGGCGGCGTAATACGCTTTCAACTCGTCGATGCACTGCTGCGGGCTTCCGGCGGTGGTGAAACCTTCGACGAATTTCATGCTGAAGTTCGACGTATAGTATTTGTCGAGAAATGCTTTGCTCTCATCGAGAGCGGCCTGCCGGTTCTCATTGATGTTGATGTTGTGGTAAAGCGCGCTGCCGATCTTGGACGGATCGCGGCCTTCTTCTTTGGCCATCGCCAGGATACGAAGCCACTGCGATTTGAATTCTTCCGGCGTTACTTTGTTGGTCATCCAGCCGTCCGCGTATTTCGCAACGCGCCGCAAGCCTCTTTCAACCGCAGGCGAAGGTGCGCTGGCGCCATCCTTCCATGTGAGGCCGGTGGGATTGCTGGCGATCCAGATCGGCATGGGATTTTGCACCGGCCGCGGCTGGATGGTGACGCCTTCAAATTGATAATACTTGCCGTTGTGCGATGCTTTTTCTTCGTGAAAAAGTTTTTTTAGAATGACGATCCCTTCTTCAAGGCGGCCGACGCGCTCGGTATCTTTGATGCCCATCACGGCATGTTCCAGGGCCTGGGCCGGGCTTTGTTCATTGGGACCGCCGAGACAGACTGCCAGCCATGACCGTCCGCCGGAAATCACGTCCAGGCTCGCCCACTGTTGCGCGAGCAATGCGGGATGACGGTGTGGAAAGGTGGCCATGCAGCCGACGGCCAGTTTGACGCGTTTGGTGGTCGCCGCCAACGCGGAGAGAAGGGTGATTGATTCGAGTCGTGGTTTTGCGAGCAAGCTGTCGCCGACCCAAACGGCGCTGAAGGCGCCGGAGTCCTCGCCGCGTTTGGCCATATCGAAAAGCTCGGAAACCGTCACCGCGCCTATAATCACGCCGCGATTCGCCAGTGTCAGTCCAATCGAAGCCATAGAAATCGCCTTTCAAAGCAACAGCTTTAACCGTCGCGGTATATAACACAGCCAACCCGCCAATGCTAAAGAGCCGAACCTGAGTTTAACCGCAAAAATTTAGGGCGGCATAGCCAGAATGAAAATCCGGGAAAAAGTTCACCACGAAGGTCCCAGCGCGGCGAGCCGCAACCAAAGGAGCACAAGAGGACTGACCGCAGAGCCACAGAGGTCGCGGAGTTCGGAGTTTTGCTTCATAAAATTCTTTTCTCAGCGTACTCCGCGTCGCCGCGGTGAATTCTCTTTTGGACCGAGATAGTTTGGATGACCACTGGAAAATTTGCGCGAGCCGCGAAAACTTTCAACGATAGCCATACGAAGAGTTTCGTTATATGCGCTGCGCACACCGGCTAAGTTCCCAGTCCCGACGGAACGCACTACATCCGGGCCGTTGTTCGTAGAATCGCGAAGCCACGAGAGTCGCGAGCGAAGCAACCGCAACCAAGCGCAACCCTCCATTGGTGTCATTTCGACCAACGGAAGAAATTTTTCTCTATCACAATTTTGACATGACATCTCTGTGCGAACTACAAAGCGCGCAGTCTTACTGCCTCCACTTTCGGTTCTCTGTTGAACATGGCGCGAAAATACGCCGCATCCGGCTCGAAAATCGGCTTTCCACAATTGGACTTAGCTTTAGGGGCATGTTAGTCCTCGACCGGAAATAATTCCATCGACGGGAGACCGAGATGAAAGCGAGCTTTCGCGACTACATCAACACACTACGCAAAAATGACGAGTTGATCGAGGTCGGTAAACCTGTCGATCTGCGTAACGTGGCGGCGCTCGTTGCTCAAGCGGACAAAGCGCTGCTGTTCAAGAACGTGGCCGGGTATTCGATGCCGGTGGTGTCCGGATTGCTGCAGTCGCGCAACCGTATCGCGCTCGGGATGGGCGTCGCCTATGAAAATATCGCGGACAAGCTCCGCGGTGCCATGGACAAACCGGTCAAACCGAAGCGGGTCGCGAACGCCCCGGTTAAAGAAGTCGTTGTGACCGGCAAGAAGGTGAACGTTTACGATTTACCGGTGCCGGTATTCTCGATAATGGATGGCGGACCGATGATTACGGGCGGGGTTGTCATTGCCGAAGACCCCGAGCTCGGCATGAACGCAGGCATTTATCGGCTGATGCTCAAGGAAAGAAACACGACGGGTATCGACATCGTCACGCCGAACAATATGCGCAAATTCGCAGAGCGCGCATTGGCGCGAAAAAAACCGCTGCCTATTTCCATCTCCATCGGGACTCATCCCTTTGAACTTGTCTCCTCGACATTCAAAGCCAATCTCGGTGTGAACGAGCTGACGTTCGCCGGCGGTTTGCGCAATGAGCCGTTACGCCTCGCCGACGGAGAAACCGTGCCGGTGCCTTGCATCGCCGATGCCGAGATCGTCTTGGAAGGTGAAATTTTGCCGGAGGGATGGGTCCATCCGGAAGGACCGTTCTGCGAGTTCAACCGGCTCATGGGCGGACTGCACATGAATCCGCGCGTGCGCATCAAATCAATGATGCACCGCAAGGATGCGATGTATTACGCGCTGCAAATGCCCTGGGAAAACATCTGGATGAGCGCGCCGATCTACGAGGCCGCCGCCAAGCGGGTGCTCTTCGAGGCGGGAGTGCAGACGACCGCGATCAATGTCACGCCGGGCGGCTGCTGCCACTGGCACATCGTCGCTTCGATCAAGAAGCAACCCGGCGACGGCAAGAACGCGATCCTCGCGCTTCTAGCGATCGCCGACATCAAGCACGTGACAATCGTCGACGACGACATTGACGTCTTCGATCCCGTAGACGTCGAATGGGCGGTCGCAACGAGAGTGCAAGCCGATCGCGATGTTCTCATCGTTTCAAATGCGCGCGCCAAGCCGCTGGATCCGTCCTTGCCATTGCCCATTCATGGCAAGATTCCGACGACCGCAAAAATGGGAATCGACGCAACGATCCCGGAAAATATTCCGGCCGAACGTTACAAACGCATCGTTTATTTCAATCAAGGCAAAGTGGATTTGGAAAAGTACCTCGGTCCGGTGGAAGACGGAAAAAAAACAGCCAGCGCCGTGAGCGCCGCAGAAACAGCCGACGAGTTGTGCGCAAGGATTATTGCCACGCTCGAGAAGTCCCACTGCTTCTTTGCCGATCTCTTGGAAAAATTTTCCAGAGCCGATTATAAGGCTGTCGCTAGCGCGGTGGCACGCTTGTATGAAGAGGGCAGGATCGTTCAAGATAAGGAGGGAAAGTTCGAATTAAAGACGGGGTCCGGCAATAATTAAAATGCGTGCCGGTCAGGAACCGGGCGATGGGGAAAGAGCATATCGTCACAGGCTGAGGGAAACCGCTCTAGGCGTGGGGAAGTCTCAGAATCTCGGGTAATGAAAATGCTGGGGTAATGGATCAATGCATCAAAAGAAAGTCTTTAGCAGGGTAAGTCACTCCGTTACGGCGTGATCATTATGGGCTCACAACCAGATACAATATCCGAGTTGAGGCGGCTCTAAAACCCGCTGTTCCGCCGCCGCAGACGAGAATTGGAGCGGATCATGGTCAGATCGTCCCGGGAACGAATAAGGCATTGATGTCGAGCTCGCGTTTCATCAGACCTTGCTCGATTTGATAGCGATTCAGAGCTTTGAGGCTGGTTATTTCCGTTGGCCCAAGAACATAGGCGTAGGGATCTTCGCCGAGAACCTCCTTTTCCTTATCATAGCCGGCGATTTCCTCCGCGGTCATATACTGAGAAGAAAGTTTTCGTGCTTCGCGAAAGGCCTCGGTCAGCTTTATCGCCAGGTCGGGGTAACGCTGCACAGCTCCATCAGTTATGGCAAGCGTATGCATGATCGGATAGATCCGGCTTTTTCGCACATAGCTGATGATTTCTTCTGTGTTCTCGAAGAGCGACCTGACACCGGGGAATTTTTCCATTCCGCGAGTCGTCTCTCCGCCGCCAAAGATTGCCGGATAACCCGTATCGCCTGGAATGATCACCCCGCCTAACCAGCCTTCGGAGAGAAGCTTGCCGAGGTGCGGTTGATCTTGCCCGAACTGAACAGGTTTGGGGGGCCGTTCCACCTCGACTGGCAGCTCATAGCCGATAAATAGCTCGTGTCCCGAGACGTACCATTGCATGTCGGTTGTCTTGAGTCCGTACTCCTCGTAAAGCAGGCCGCGCGACCAGACGTTCGCGGTCGCGCCGTAGCGTGACAGTCCTATTTTTTTTCCCTTGAGCTCGTCCGCACGGCGTACGGTTCCTTCCTTCACATATATATTGCGATGACGCGGCCCGCGGGTGAAAAACACCGGCAGGGCGTGAAACCGTCGGCCAGTTTCGCAGGTGCGCATGAATGTCGCCGTGGAAAACTCGCAAACATCGAACTCGTTTTTTTCGAACCGATGGTGCTGCTCGCCGGGCGAAAGCGAATCGTGAATGACCTCGATACGATAACCTTCGACCGCGACCTTGCCGTCGATAATCGCCCTGGTGCGCGCTTCGGCGGAAATACCTATTGTGATTATCGGCTTATCCATCGCGTGACGTCGGTATAACCTCTGTTGAGCGAGGCTATTTCTGCGGTTTGAACGGTTTTGGTGTTTTCCTCGGGTCTTCGTTTTCAGGCAAGCAGAAATAGCTCATGCTCGTATTGTTGCCGATGAAGGTCACGCTGTTATCGGCGAAGACAGCATCCTTGAACTGGCGCCAGACGTCCAGTTTCTCTTTGATGCTGGCGGCGCAGCGTTGCTGTGTCTGGAATCCGGGCGCGGGGTTCCACGTATCCGCGGTAGGACTTTGGGTTCTGATCCACATCGTCCATGTCAACACGAACACCAGGCCGTATTTTTTCATACGAACGCTGCTCCTTAATATTTTCCAGCTGTATTCTTGGACGAATACACCGCAAATTTCATCATTAAACGTGCGACATGAGAGCCGCCGTTGTTCGTTACCATTTTTTACCTTTGTTTCACAAGCTTTTCTCCAATCTCGTGAGTTCCACGACAGTCTCTGATCTCTCTTGACACATAGCTCCGCTGAAGGATACGAGTGTCAATAAACCGATGCCAGGGAGGTATCCTCAAATGGCGAATCCTTACGAAGTCATCGATGCTGACGGGCATATCACGGAAGAAGACGCTCAGCTCAAGAAATACATGCCGGAAAAATATGTAAAACGCGTGGCGACCTTGACGCCGCGCGATAGTTGGGACCGATCGTTGAGCGGCAGATTGGGCACACGTGCCAAAGACGCCACGAGCTGGCTCGATGCTATGGATCGCGGTGGTATTTCGACGGCAGTGCTTTATCCCACAAACGGGCTGAGCGTCGGCTGGATACGCGAGCCTGACGTTGCCGTTCAGTATTGCCGGGCCTGGAATGATTTTTGTTCCGAAGAATTTCAGAAAGTTAGCCCGCGCCTTAAGTGCGTCGCGTTAGTGCCGTTTCAGGACGTTTCGGAGGCCGTTAAAGAGCTGCGCCGAGCGATCAAAGAGCTAAAACTCGTCGGACTGATGTTGCCCGCTGTGGGACTGCGCTTGCCGCTCGGCCACGAGAGCTTCTGGCCGATCTACGAAGAAGCTGAAAAGCTCGATTGCATGGTAGGCGTGCATGCCACCGTGCGCGGGCCGCATTATTTCGCCGGCGATATGTTCGATCAGTTCATTGAAGTCCACACCTTGTCGCACTCGTTTGCGCAGATGCTCCAATGTTGCAGCTTCATGTTCCGCGGCGTTTTTGACCGGTTTCCGAAATTGCGCGTGGCCTTCATGGAAGCGGGCTGCAGCTGGGCGCCTTATTGGTTCGGCAGGATGAATGAGGAGTGGGAAAAGCGCGGCGAAGTCGAAGCGCCTATGTGCAGAAAGAAACCGACCGATTACTTGCGCGAAGGCCGAATTTATTTTCATGCCGAAGATTACGAGCCGCAGATCGGCGCTATGACCGAGGTGCTCACGCATAAGGTGATTTACTACGCCTCGGACTACCCGCACTGGGACACGGAGTTTCCAGAAAACATCGAGCATCTCGGCCGGCGCAAAGACCTCAACGACGAAGCTAAGCAGTGGCTCTTTGCCGAAACCGCCAAGCGCCTCTACAACCTGCAGTGAGACGAAACGATGGCCGCCAAGCGCAAAATCTGTTTTACCGGCCCCATGCGAATCACCGTCGCCGAAGATATTCTGCGTAACGCCGCTTGCGAGTTAGTGATGGGAAAACCTCAGGACGAGTTTCGAACCTTCCGTTACGAGCGCAAGGAATTGGTGAATCTCATCGGCGACTGTTCGATTGTGTATCCGTCGGGCAGGGACATCGTCGGCGCCGATATTCTCGACTCCTGCCCGGACCTCCAGGCGGTGGTAAAATCGAGTATCGGCATCGAGACCGTCGATGTCGATGCGGCAACGGACCTGGGCATCCTGTGTTGCAACAGCCCGACCCCGGAAAACTATTTGGGAGTCGCGGAAGCGACCATGGGGCTGATGGTGGCCCTGTTCAAGCGGCTCAAGTTCAACGAAGCGTTCGTTCGCAACGGTGGCTGGAAGGAATTACAAAACCGCGGCACGCTCATGCTTGGAAAAACGATTGGCATCATCGGCGTCGGCCGCATCGGCCAAAATGTCGCAAAACGGCTCGGCGCCTGGGGCATGAAAGTTCTCGGCTACGATCCCTATGTCCGACAGGAGACCGTCATCGATCTCGCTGTCAAAATGGTTTCGTTGGAAGAACTCTTGCGGCAATCCGATCTGGTCACGTTGCACGTGGTGTTGACCCGGGAAACACGCGGCATGCTGGGCATGCGCGAATTTAAAATGATGAAACCGACGGCCTTCATCGTGAACACATCGCGCGGCCCAGCGTTAAAAGAAGCAGAGTTGGTGCAGGCTTTGAATGAAAAAGTCATCGCCGGGGCGGCCTTGGATGTTTTCGAGGAAGAGCCGCTGCCGATGGGAAACTCGCTGCGCCAGGTCGATCCGATGCGGCTGATTCTCACGCCGCATAGCATCGGCGCCAATCCCGGCTCGGGCGAGGCAGGCCAGAAGATGGCGGCGCAAACCATGCTGGCGATTCTCGACGGAAAGATTCCCGACACGGTTGTCAATCCACAAGCTATCGATCGTTGGAAAGAGCGTTTTTGGAGCTAATTTGGCCATCTCACGTTTGATCAGGCGAATCGCATAATCTAAAAGTTGCGGAAGGATTTTTTGACAAAAGGTTCTTGAGGGAGTTAGAAGAGACGGGTTTTGTTAGAGAACTCTACGGCTTGCAATAAAACATAATCGGGTCGCGAAGGAGGTCATTCTTGAGAAAAGGCATACAAACGCTCGTCGTTTTGGTTGTAGTAATGGGTGGCTGGGTGGCCGTAGTTCGCGCGGCTGCGGCACTGGACAAATTGATCGGTATCCATTCGGCGCGGGTCATGTCGCAATCTATGCCGTGGATCGCACAGGAATCGGGCTTGTTTAAGAAACATAATCTCGATTTCAGCTTGGTGTTTATCTCGTCCTCCGGTATCGTCACCGCCGCATTACTGGGGGGTGACGCCGAAATGACGATTACGGGCGGCGTCGGGAACGTTGCTGCTTACATGCGTGGTTCCACAGACGTCGTTTTTGTCGGCGGCGTCAAAAATACGATGACCCAAACTTTAGTCGCTGGCGGCAATATCAAAAAGCCCGAAGACCTAAAGGGTAAAAAGATCGGCGTCAGCCGCATCGGCGGCAACTCGCACTATTTTACCATCCAGGCTCTTCGGCGGTTCGGCATGGATGCCAGTCGCGATGTGCAGTTCATTCAAACGGGCGGCGATCCCGAGACATTTGCGGCGTTTGTCAGCGGACAGATTGATGTCGCGAACCTCACGCCGCCCACCGACGCGCTCGCGATCGCCAAGGGTTATCATTACGTGATTTACGGTCCCGATTTGAAAATACCATACGCTGCCACCGCCTTCGTGACCAAGCGCTCGGTGATCGCCAAGCGGCCGCAAGTCATCGGTAATTTCATGCGGGCCATGGCCGAAACCGCCAAACTGATGCACACCGACCGAGAGTTCGTTTACAAAGTGCTTGGCAAGTACCTGCGCGTTACGGATCGGAGCGTGCTGGATTCGGCTTATAATGCGGAAATCAAAGTGCTTGAGCCACGCTTGACGGTCAAGGCGGAATCATTGCAAGCGATCCTCGACGAGCTCGCGGCGACAGACCCGCGAGCGAAAAAAATCAAGCCGCAGGAGATGATCGATAATCGCTATCTTGATGAAATGGAAAGGAGTGGATTTTTCGATGCGCTTTGGGCTAAGAAGTAAAGTAATGCTACCCCGAATAATTTACCTCTTTTTGGTCTGGCAGGTTGTCGCTCCGCTAAGCCTCCGCGCCGCGGATAAAATGACCGGGATTCATTCCGCCCGGGTAATGTCCCAATCCTACCCTTGGATTGCCGAAGAAGCCGGATTGTTCAAGAAGTATAACCTCGATTTTCAGCTGGTTTTCATCGCTTCTTCCGGGATAGTCACTGCCGCATTACTAGGCGGTGATGCGGATATGACCTTGACCGGCGGGGTCGGCAATGTCCGCGCTTACGTTCAAGGCTCCACCGACCTTGTTTTTGTCGGCGGCGTTAAGAACACCATGACCCAAACGCTGGTTGCAGGCGGCAATATAAAAAAACCGCAAGACGTCAAAGGGAAAAAGATTGGCGTAAGCCGCATCGGCAGTAACACGCATTATTTTAGCATTCAGGCGATGCGCCGCTTCAACATGGAACCGGGGCGCGACTTCAGTTTTGTCCAAACTGGGGGTGATCCGGAGACCTTTGCCGCGCTTGTCGGAGGCGGGATCGACGTTGCTTGCCTCACGCCGCCGACGGATGCACTGGCGCTCGCGCAGGGCTATCACTATGTGGTTTACGGGCCTGATCTAAAGATTCCCTACGCGGCAACGGCTTTCGTGACCAAGCGATCCGTGATCGCAAAGCGCAACCAGGTGATCGGGCAGTTTATGCGGGCAATGGCGGAGGCTTCCAAGATCGCCCATACCGATCGTGAATTCGTCTACAAGGTTCTAGGAAAATATCTGCGGGTAACCGATCGGAAAGTGTTGGACTCGGCCTATAATGCGGAGATCAAGGTGCTCGAGCCGCGCCTGGTCATCAAATCGGAAGCGCTGGACGCTATACTTGAAGAAGTCGCTCAGATTGATCCCCGAGCAAAAAAAGTAAAAGCTCAAGAACTAATTGACAATCGATATCTGGACGAAATGGAAAAGAGTGGCTTTTTCGATCAACTGTGGGCTAAGAAATAGCCTGGAAGGAGTACGCTTATGGAAGAAACAATAATCTCGTCGGACTCTCATGTGATCGAAGTACCGGACCTATGGGAGAAGGGGATGCCGTCGTCGTTCAAAGAGCGTGCGCCGAAGGCGTTTTTCGATGAAAAACGCGATGCCTGGATGTTCGGGTCGCCTGAGGTGCCGATTCAAGCCGTCGGCGGTCTTTTCATGGCCGGCCAACGGCCCGAGCAACTGGAGAGTTTTCGCAGGGCAGGTTTTTCCGTGGCGCGCCCGGGCGGCTGGGATCCGATCGAACGGATGAAAGACATGGTGACGGACGGCGTTGCCGCCGAAGTGCTCTATCCGAGCTTAGGACTCGGACTCTACTGCATCGATGATGCGCCGCTTCAGGAAGCGCTTTTTCGCGCCTACAACGACTGGGTGATCGATTACTGTCAAAAAGTGCCGGATCGTCTTTACGGCATCGCGCTCATTTCCATGTTCAATATCGATCATGCGATCGCCGAGATGGAGCGCTGTAAGAAGGAAGGCGTCGTCGGCACGATGATCTGGCAGGTGCCGCACCCGAGCTTGCCGTTCACGTCCGAACATTATGAGCGTTTCTGGGCGGCATCGCAGGATCTCGACTTGCCGGTGCACCTGCACATTTTAACCGGCTTCGGCGACAGCATGCATCGCCAGACCAGCCACGGCATCAAGCGCTATCGCATCGGCGTGCAGCAGACGCGCGAGATCGAGGACGCGCTTTTCGACATGATCTTTTCGGGCGTCTTGGAACGTTACCCCAAGCTCAAGATCGTCTCGGTGGAGAATGAAATCGGCTGGATGCCGTTTTGGCTGGGCCAGTGCGACAAAGCGTACAAACGGCACCGACACTCGGAAAAAGTGCCGATGACAAAATTGCCCAGCGAGTACTTCGCCGAGCAGATTTACGCGACATTTTTTAATGATCATGTCGGCGGCAAGCTTTTCTCGTGGTGGGGCGTGGACAACTGCATGTGGTCCAACGACTACCCGCACCAGAACTCGACATGGCCGCATTCCCGTGACGTGATCGCGCGTGATATGGCTAATCTGCCGGCCGCGGATCGGGACAAGTTGCTCAATACCAATGTGCGCAAGCTCTATAAGCTCAACGCGCCGGCATCGGTGCCGAAGGCGGCCTGATGCGCGCGCGATCAATGCGATTTAATCCAAGGTGAGGAGAGATTTATGCAATTGCGGGAAGCCATCAAAGTTTTGGACTCGGACGCGCACGCGCGCGATCTCGATAACGAGATCAGACCGTACCTGCCCGAGCCTTATCGTAATCAGAAAGCGTCTTTCATTCCGAGCGAGCACTACGATCGCAATTTGGGCGGCACACTCGGTAAGTCGGGCGCCAGCGTCGAAGAGCGTTTGGCGGCGATGGATACGCAGCAGATCGATACCGCCGTCATGTTTCCGACCAGCGGCCTGGGTGTTGGCCGGGTGCGCGATACGCAGTTTCAGACGGCGCTTTGCCGGGCCTATAACGACTTCATCGCGAATTACTGCAAAGTATCGCCGCGCTTGAAGGCGGTGGCGAATCTGCCGGTGAACAACCCGGCCGAATGCGCCAAAGAGCTCAATCGCGCGGTGACCAAGCTGGGGCTTTGCGGCGGTATGCTGGCGGCCCAGGCGCACAGAAAAAATCTCGGCAGCCCGGAATTTTATCCGCTTTATGAAGAGGCGCAGCGCCTGAATACGCCGATTTCGATTCACGCCTTCGGCGGCGATGAGCCGGGCAGCGAAGTTTTCGATCAGTTCATCTGTTTGCACACCACCGGCCATCCGTTTCCAGTGCTGCGCCAGCTCACCGCCATGGTGTTTGGCGGTATTCCTGAAATGTTTCCGAAGCTGAGAATCGGTTACCTGGAAGTCGGCTGCGGCTGGCTGCCTTATTGGGCCGAACGGATGGATGAGGAGTGGGAGAAGCGCGGCAAAGTCGAAGCGCCGCTCTGCAAGAAAAAACCGAGCGAGTATCTATTCAGCGAAAATAGCTACTATGGCTGCGAGCCGGAAGAGAAGATGATCAGCTACGTTGTCGGCGAGATCGGCTCAAAAACGCTCATGTATGCTTCCGATTACCCGCATTGGGACATGAGCTGGCCGGAATCCGGCAGCATTCTATGGAATCGTGAAGACCTATCCCTGGATGCGAAGAAGGATCTCCTGCTCAACAACGCCAAGCGGTTTTATAATTTGTCCTAGTGGCAAATCCCCCTATATCCCCCTTTTTCAAAGGGGGACTTTCTCTTTTTAATTAACCCCTCTTTGGAAAAGAGGGGTAGGGGAGATTTGAGGCGGGGATTAGGTGAGTTGAGGAAAACTTGCAATGTTGGTCTCCTCAGAATGCGCGGAATGCGCAAGCACATTACTGAAACTCGAACTTTTCACCGGATGAGAAAGAGGAGTTTATAATGATTCAAACCAAAGGACTGACGGGCGCGCAGTCGATGCTGCGCGTGCTCGCGAAAATGGGCGTGGAGAAAATTTTTGCCTCGCCGGGCTCCGAGTGGTCGCCCGTCTGGGAAGCGCTGGCCGAGCCGGGTGTCGAAGGCATGCCGCAGTACTACAGCACGCGCCACGAAGAAGTGGCCGTGGGGATGGCCAGCGGCTATGCGAAATCAACCGGCAAGCTACCCGCCGTCATGATTCATACGACAGTGGGTTCCCTGCACGCGACCATGGGCATGCGCGCAGCCGTGCGCGAGCAGGTGCCGATGGTGGTTCTAACCGGCGAGTCGGTCGGTTTCGGTGAAGACGACGGCCCGGATCCAGGAGGTCAGTGGCTGGGTCATCTCTCCAACATCGGCGGGCCCGCCAAGTTGGTTGAGTCCACGGTGAAGTGGAGCTTCGGCATCAACAACAAGGCGATCTTGCCGGCAACGATTCAACGCGCTTGCCAGCTCGCCATGGCGACCCCCAAAGGGCCGACGTTCGTTTCTCTGCCGATGGAATATCTCTTCGCAAAGATGATCAGAGACGTGCCGGGGGAATTAGGTTTTGCGCCGGGCGCCACCGCGGATGCCAAGGGGATCGAACAACTCGCGCAGCTTTTGGCCGGCGCTAAAAACCCCGTCATCATTGCAGAAGACGCAGGCCGCACGGAAAAGTCGGTGCACTGCCTGGTCGAGATCGCCGAGCTGCTGGGTTGCGCCGTGTGTGAGACGCGGAGCACGGGCTCACTCAACTTTCCGCGCGCACATCCCTTGCATGGCGGCTATGATCCGAAAAAAGTCGCGGCCGGAGCGGACGTCATATTTTTGCTGTCCGTAATCGCTCCGTGGCATCCGGCGTCCGTTACGCCGGCGCCGGAAGCGACTGTCGCGATACTTGACGAGAACCCTTGGCGGCACGATATGCCGTACTACGGCTATCAGGCTGATCTGTGTCTGAGCGGCGAGATCGAGAGCTCGCTCGAACAGCTTTTAGCCGCGCTGAAGAAGAAAGTCTCCGCCAGCGATCCCTCGCGCCGGCAGCGGGCTGAAGAGATTGCCAAGAAGAATAACGCCCAGAGAAAAGCATGGCGCGATGAGGCGGCAGCGTTGGCGAGCCAAAAGCCGATGGACACTCGTTGGGTAGCCCATGAGATCAGCCAGGTGCTGCCCGCAGACGCGATGGTAGTTGAGGAAACCATCACGCACCGTTTGGCGCTGCACCGCTATTTAGATGCCGTGAAGCCGGGCTCGTTTTTCAACGGATGCATCGGGGGTTTGGGCACCGGCCTTTCGACCGCCCTTGGCGTCAAGGCCGCGAATCCGAAACGACCGGTGGTCTGCATGATCGGCGACGGCTCGTTTAACTACGATCCTGCCCCCGCAGTTTACGGCGCGGCGCAGGAGCACAACCTGCCGTTCTTGACGATCATGTTCAACAACCAGGGTTATTTGTCGCAAAAATCAGGAATTCCCAAATACTACCCCGACGGTTGGGCGGTGCAGTCCAAGAATTTTTCCGGATTGCACATCGTGCCGTGCCCCGAATACTCGCAGCTCATGAAGGCATTCGACGGCTATGGCGAGAAAGTCGAAGAGCCGACGGAGGTGCGCAAGGCGGTGGAACGCGGCCTGCGCGCCGTTGCCGGCGGACAGTCCGCGCTGCTCGATATAAGGCTAAAGACCGTCGAGGAGATCATCGAGCGCGGCGAAGGATAGTTCATACACGACGGCAATAATAGTAGAAAAGGCAGCGTCGGCCAAGGCAATGGAGGCCTGGCCGGCGTCGCCGTTTTAGGCCTGCAACATTCCAATCCTCATCTTGTTGACCCCCGCCGCGCGGATGGATTAGATAGAAGTGGCTGTTGTTGCGAAGAAGTGGCGCGCGTCATCACGGAGCGTTTGGGCTTGCGCATGCGGGAAGGAAAATGACCGGAGGTACCTCTATGAGCGGTAATTTTCATGACCAACTGGCGGCTACACGCGACAAGAAGCATAGCAAGAACCATCCGTTCTTCGAGCTCTGGGCGCAGGGCAAGCTTACCAGGGAGCAGACCGCGTTTTACTGCACACAGCACTATCATTTCGTCGGCGAGTTCTTGAATTGGCTCGCCTATCAAGGCTCGCAGATTCGCGAGCGCGATGTGAAAAATTATTTGTTCGAGAATCTGGGCGACGAAGAGAACCCCGAGGATCGCCACCTGGATATGTTGAAGGACTACGTCGCTGCGAGCGGCGTGGACCGGGATAGCGTTGAAGGGTCGATTCTTCTTGCCGCGACGGAAGGACTGCAAAACTGGGGCTGGCGGATGGTATATCAGAAACCTTGGCCGGTCGCGCTGGCCGGTATGTTCATCGGCCTCGAGTCCCAATTCTTGGATATATGTAAAAAGATCGTTCCGGCGTTGCATCAGCATTACGGCTTTAAACCTCATGCGCGCGAGATTCGGTTCTTCGAAGAACATATTCATGCGGACGAGGTGCACGGGTCGAAAGGCTTCGCTATCGTCGAAAAATACTGCAACACGCCTGAGCTTCAGACCGCGGCGTTAAAACAAGTGGAAGAA
>Ga0210076_1000139_pt1 | contig 15662 bp, 11 predicted proteins | sample MayberryNW_Catta_3_FD_184876 | JGI IMG/M metagenome (GOLD analysis project Ga0210076, IMG submission 184876) | Wetland microbial communities from San Francisco Bay, California, USA, that impact long-term carbon sequestration -... | ecosystem: Environmental > Aquatic > Marine > Wetlands ... | reverse complement strand
TGGCCGTCTGTTGCTCCAGGGCCTCGGTGAGGTCGCGATTGCGTTCCTGCAGTTCCTTAAACAGCCGCACGTTTTCGATGGCGATCACGGCCTGGTCAGCGAAGGTCTCAAGGAGAGCGATCTGATTTTCGGTAAAGGGACCAGGGTGTGACCGGTTAACTCCAATGGCCCCAATGGGACATCCATCGCGGAGCAATGGCGCAGCCAAGACAGCACGGACCTCTGCAGCGCGCACGTCGTCCTGCCGGTATTCAGCATCCTGTCGTACGTCGGGTATTTGAATCACCGTGGAATCGAGAACGGCCCGCGTCATCCCGAATTGCCTTGTTGGGGGCGTCGGGAACATCCGCTGCATGGCCTCGCGAATTTCCGCTGAAATGTTGTACTGAGCGACTAGGTAGAACATCTCGCCATCATATCGAACAACGCTCGCCCCCGAACCCTCGCAGAGTCGGGCGGCGCTCTTGACGATAGTATCGAATACCGGCTGAACGTCCGTCGGCGAACTGCTAATGACAGAAAGTATCTCGCTCGTGGCCGTCTGCTGCTCCAGCGCCTCGGTCAATTCGCGATTACGCGTCTGCGATTCCTTGAACAGCCGCACATTCTCGATCGCGATCACAGCCTGGGCGGCGAAGGTCTTTAGAAGGCTGATCTGCTTCTCCGAGAAAGGCCGGACCTCTAGCCGGCGAATGAGAATAGCTCCTATGGGAATGCCGTCGCGTATTAGCGGCATACCGAGGATGGTTCGAGATCCGTCCCTCGCTGCTTCCGGATATTCAATCTCGCGCCCCTGCTCCAGGTCATGAACATGGATCACGTGTCCATCCGAGACGGCGCGACCAGACACTGTTCGGCGATTAATGGGTATTATCTCAGGGACAGGAAGTGGACCATACGAGGCCTCTAGGTGCAGGGCGCTGTCGTCAATTAGCCGCAGTTGTGCATCGGTCGATTCACACAACCGTGCGGCGTTTTCTACCACCACGTGCAACACTGGCTGGAGATTCGTCGGGGAACTGGCGATGACGCCCAAAATTTCACTCGTCGCGGTCTGTTGCTCGAGCGCCTCCTTAAGCTCGTTGAACAGCCGCACGTTCTCAATAGCTATCACCGCCTGGTCGGCGAAAGTTTCCAGCAGTTTGATTTGCGCCGGGGTAAAGGGGCGCACCTCGGTACGACGTGCGGTCAGTGCGCCAATGAATTCCCCCTGCTGACGAAGAGGAGCGGACAAGAAAGTGCACCAACGACCGAGGGGACCTATCGTCGACCAAGTGGCGGACCACCAAGGATCACGTTCGTTCTGCGCCCGGACGTCGGGAACGTGGAGCGCGCCATGCTCGCGCATCCAACGATAGTGTGGCTCATCAACACTGATCTCGCCGTGGGTAATAGGTATGGGACCAAAATGAGCGCGCGGGACAAGCATGGTTCCCTCTTGGAGTCTCAGCACCACGTCATCGATGCCACAAACCCGTGCTGCGCTTTCGACGATGGCATCGAGCACCGGCTGTACATCGGTCGGCGAGCGGCTGATGATGCCGAGCACCTCAGACGTAGCAGTTTGATGCTCCAGGGCTTCGCGCAGTTCCGCGTTGCGCTCCTGGAGTTCTTTGAAGAGCCGCACGTTCTCAATGGCGATCGCGGCCTGGTCGGCGAAAGTCTTCAAAAGTGAGATCTGCCTGTCAGTGAACGGACGGACCTCTGGACGGCGAATGGCCACCACGCCGACGCAAGTGGCTTCGCGCATCAACGGTGTGACAAGTACTGTGCGAGCCCCAGTAACTGACTGTCTGCTCTTGGAATCCGGAAACTCTGTATCCATCTCCGCCGCCAGATCGTGAACGTGAACCGTTTCTCGGTCCACTACTGCCCGGCCGGACGGCCATCCGCGACCGATCGGCGTCCCTTCGCCATGCGGTGGCTCGGGCATTTGCCCAAAAACGGCCACCGACATCAAAACATTCCCCTCGACGCGCATGATGCGCGCGTCCTTTGCCTCGCACAACCGCGCTGCGTTCTCGGCAACGGTATCCAGCACTGGCTGAATATCCGTCGGCGAGCTGGCGATCACACCTAAGATCTCACTCGTCGCCGTTTGCTGTTCCAGTGATTCCTTGAGCTCTTGGAACAGCCGCACGTTCTCGAGTGCGATCACCGCCTGGTCGGCGAAGGTTTCGACCATTCTGATCTGCTGTTCGGTAAAAGGCTCGACTTTCAGCCGGCGAATGTGAATTAATCCTAACGGCTTGCCGTCCTTCAGCAACGGCACCGCCAGAGCGGTGCGAACTCCGACGGCTATTCCTCGCTGCCTGGCGCCCGGAAACTCGGCTTCGGCGGCCCTGAGGTCGTGAACGTGAAACGTCTTCCCTTCTCGGACCACTCGCGCAGCAACCCCGCCGCGCCCGATCGAATCAGGCTCGCCAAGCTCATGCGCCAAACGAATCGAGCCAAAATGCGCAACAGGAACTAAGGCATCGCCGGCGACCCGCCGGATAACAGCATCGTCTGCGCCGCAAAGCCGAGCGGCATATTCTGCCATGGTATCCAGCACCGGCTGAAGATCTGCCGGCGCGCGCGCGATCATCCGGAGGATCGCGCTCATGGACGCCTGCTGCTCCGCGCCGTCGCGAATTTCTTGCGCCTGAGCGGCGATGATCTTCTTGAGCGCCGCGACAGACTCGCTCGGAGACGAAGAACGCCGCTTCACGGAGGATTTCTTCGGTGCCTTTTTATTCATCGGCAAAAAAACCCGGCTGGGAACCCCCCAGTCCGGGTTAGTCTAGCTCCATATCCCAGGCGCGACCGGGATCCACCAGTCTGCAAACTATTGAGTGGTCGGCACTATGTTTAGTTGAATTGGAGCGCCGGCGTCAAGGACGATCAAAAAGCAATAAATCTTCACCACAGAGGGACAAAGCTCGCAGAGTTCGGGTTTTTTTTCTCGATAGAATTTTTTCTCAGTGCACTCCGCGTACTCTGCGATGAGTCATTCCTTGAGCTTCGGATTTCGTGCTCGAATTTTGACTTCTCTCAGGGTTCTAAAAACCCTTCCGCCGGAGCGGAATAGAGATCGGACGTCACGTCGGTCACACCCGGCACACTTTTCACCAACCGGACGACGGTCTTCTCCAACCCGTGGGCGACTCTACCGGTGACACTGACATGGCCACCTTCGGCGCGAACTTCAAGCGCCGATCCGTGTACGTTGGGTGCCGCAAACACCGTGGCGTGGACGCGCGACGCAAGAGCGAGGTCGTTGAAAGCCTGGTTTGATGCAGGCGTGACCTGGTATTCGCGGAGCTTCGCCGCCTCCACGATCAAATGCTTCGCCCCTTCTCGACGCATCCTGCTCATATTGAGAATCAGATCAAAACGATTGGGATCGCGCCAGTCCGCGCCAAACATCGTCATCAGCCGCCGGCTGCGCGCTTTATCGACCTCTTCGATATACTGGCGCGCGCCGGCCTCAGTCAGACCCTGCCTTGCACGGACTTGTTTGATGCGAAATTCGATGGGCGCCGTCAAAAGTACTTTCAGCACATGCCCGATTCCGGCCAAAAGCTCGTGCCCTACGTGGCCGTGGTAGACCAAGCTCCCATCACGGGCCAGCTCACAGAGCGCAGCTTGGAGAGTGACCCGGTAAGGTCGTAAGTCTTGCAACAGACGCTCCCACCAGTGGGGGCCCTGTTCGACGATCTCATTCAGTTTTGCTTCGGGTATACCATAGCGCCGGCTGGCCTGGACGAGCACCTCCCGGCCGACGCAAGGATAGCCGAGGGTTTGAGCCACAGTTTCGGCCAATTCCTGACCTTCGCCGGAAGCACCCTGATAAATCGTGATAATCGGCATGACAACTACCTCCTTAGCACATTCGCACGAATCACGCGGCAGCCAGTTTTCCTAACGTCCTTGAGTTCGCCCTGCGTGGACCGGTGTCGCCATTTTCCGGAAAACGGAACGTTTGGTGATGTTGTAGCTCCTTCAGACACGTAGAAGTATCTTCACGGGTAGGGAAGGCTGGAGTGATATCACACCGGGAACTTCTGTCAACAAAAGGTGGTGCTCAGTTTAGACGAGATCTCTCAATCCGTTCGATATGATAGATCGTCCAAGTCGTTGTCACTCCGAGCGCGCAGCGAGGAATCTACATCCTTAGGTTTAGCCTGAAGGCCGCCACTTGCTATGCAGGAAAGCTCTGGCCGAGGAAGCTTAGAAGGCTAGGGCTCGAATCAAGCGGCCCTCCTGCTACCGAGGTGTATCAATTAGTTTACTGCGTGTAACCAAAGTAGACGTCGGAAGCTCAACCAACTGCAGAAGTTCCAGCTCATCGCTCTTCACCGCAGTCTTCTTAGACTGCTTTCACGCAATTCCCTTCTCAATTCAACGACACATTTCGGATGTCCCGCTCTCCGATTCTTGGCACACGATTTGCCCTTTCACCTAGCGACGCCCGCAACGTTCCAGAAGGAGGGATCCAGATGAAAACCGAGCTTCCACTGCTTCCTTCGGTGATTGTGGCAGTCACCATAGAAGTCACCGAAGCCTCGAAACACCGCCCTAACCGGTTACCCCATTGACAGGATGGAGCGGGTACCATGTTTGTCTTGCACCTCGCCTCTTTCGGACTCGTAACTCTCTTAGCCTCGAACCTGTACGCAGCTTCCGTCGCTCTTTATGCGGGAACGTTCGATCCCCCGACTCGGTCTGAAGAACGTATCATCCGTTGCGCTTTAGGTGATCTCGAGCTCTCGCAGGAATGTGAGCAAGTCGGCGAAGAGATTTCTCGCGTGCTGATTTTGGTCAACGAAGACGGCGAACAAGACAATCTCGCATCGACAAGAGAACGGCTGCTCATGGTCAAGAAAGCATTTCAAGATTACCAAGACCGTGTCGAGGTTCTGCCTTCAACGCCGGCTCAAACGGCGCAGCGATTTGGCGCCTTGCTTGCCGATCCAAGCGTTGACCAATTATTCCACATCATTGGTCCGGAGCGTCTTTTAAACTTGGATCCTGTTCCGGCGGGATATCAAAGTAAGATCATTCGGGTTCGATTTCCGCTCGAGCACGAGACCAGCTTCCAAACACGCACGTTGTTACATGGCCAGCTCCTGTCGGGCTCGCAAGAAGTCATTGCGAGACTCGGTCTGTACCAAACTCTAGATGAGGATTTAGCGGAGTTGCAAAAGCTATTGTTCGAAGAAGGTTGGCGGACTTTTTTAACTGACCTGACTTCCGCCTGCCCGACTATTCTGACCGAGGAGACCTGCGACCGGGTCGCGTCGAAATGGAGGAGTGTGTCGGTCGTAAGCGATGATCAGACAAGAAAGATGGAGCGGAGCGGTTTTCCAAAAAAAGATGCGCTCGTCTATAAGCCACGGCAATCCCAGGATCGCTGGGCGGAAAAATTTGCGAAAACGGCGGCGAGATTTCTCGAAGAGTCCGATAGTTACGAGCGATTCAAACAGGTTGCCGAGGATCTGGTGGCTAAAAGGGTACAGGGCTATCCGTACGGCAAACTTCCTCATCTGAGAAGGGTTTACGTTCACAATGATTTCTCATCAGTTCAGTCATTAAAGGTCATCACGCGTGCCGTCCCATGTTCGGCCCCGGACGGGCCGTATCATATGGATATGGAGCGGTACTTGGCTGACCGTTTTCCAAGAGCTTTTGCACGATTTTTGACTGACAAATTGCGCCACAGCTCCAGCCTTCCCATCGAACTTTACGTGCACAATCATTCGATCGACGACGCTTATGCATTCCATCGTCGAGAACAGTTTGACACGTTTTACTTTCTTCAAACCCGGCGAGGTCAACATCATCGCGATATACATCTCGCCGTAAGAGCGGAACCGCGCGCGTATCGCGTCGTCTTAACCGGCGTACGCGGCAATAACCGGCAGGCCAATGTCCTATGCCAGATTCATCGGACTGGTATTTTTGCACAATACCGGTTCGTGCAGGCTAATCAGGCGCAGCCTTTGTTTGTCTTGAATTCTCAGGGCCTGTCCCTGAGGCTCGATGAAAATGATTTGCTACTTTTCGGATTTAAAGGGAACTGGTCGAGGATGCTTGCGGCGCTAAATTGGGAAAAGACCCCTCTGGTAAAGAAAGGGTTGGATATCGACCTCTTCACCCATCCGACAACCAAGCGGAAGCTGATCATTGCCCGCAATGTTTACGGTGACGATACCGACATCATACTGGAGACTTTCTACAACAAAGGCTTACGAAGGGTCGTCTATTTGGGCAGCGCGGGAGCGATCGCGGACTATCAAATTGGCGATGTGGTGATTCCCAACGAGTTCGTCAGTCGCAACTCCGATCCGATACCATTTCCGGACAATTTCGCTTACGAGCTCTGGCCTGAGCTGTCCTCGCTGTTAACCGTGCATGCACGGAAGAAACATGGGTGGGTACCGACGCTCTTTGATGAAACTAAAGATCTCTTGCTGGATTGGCGCGCAAAGTCGATTGGCGCCGTGGATATAGAGGGATTGCATCTCGCAAGATTTGCTCGGAGCCGTCCCGATCTCAAAATGGCGATCTTCTTCGTAATCAGCGACCAGACGTTGGGTGAAACGACCATCGAGCAGACCAACGCTCACCGCCAAGTCATTGATGGTTCGGTAAATAAACTCATGGCGCTGGCTCTTCGTAAACTGCTGGAGCCCCCGCAATTCGTGTTTGAAGGCACTCAGTCACACAAGACTCCCTTGAAAAACCAGCCGGCCGCCGGGATCCATCAGAAGAGCACAGCGCCGGACAGAATCAGTGCCGCCGCGCAAATGGAATGAAGTAGCACCGGCCCAAAGATGCTCCCTGAACGCTCTCGCACTACACCGGACGCCAGGCCGAAGGTCAGAGCCGCTGCGACAGTGACCAATAACTTATTCGTATGGAGCTCGCCGTTTGAGAAACCCCAGAGCAGAAGTGCCGACGCCGCAGCATAGACTGTACTCGAAATAAGAGTAGGCCAGGAGCGCCACCAGTGCCCCACGCTTCCTTGTATCGGGAGGCGTAACGCAAGAGATCCTAGGATCACACCTCGGAAAAGCAACTCGGCTGCGATCGGAAGAAGTAAGGCGAACGAAGCGGTGAATTGGCTCAGGCTGTGCGAGCCGATCCCATAACCGAGCGATCCAGGCGTCCAGACCCCACCGGTCAGAGCGGCGATGAATACGGCGGGGAGCGCGGTCAGCCAGCGAAAACCGCTAGGTGCTCGCCAACCATAAAGTCCCGGAGCCCGGCGAGCTTTCCACCAAAATAGAGCGGCCGCCGTGACCGGGAGAATAACGACCGACAGCAGCAGCGTTTCTGGCGCCACATAGCCACGCTCGCGAAGCCGGTTGGCGATGACCATAAACGTCAGTGCTGGCAACAAGCCCATCAAACAGAGAAACACTGCGCGTGGGATTTCGGAGATGACATCAAGGATGGTCGGCTGTCGGAAGGCGTCCCGTACCGCTGCAACGATCTGATCCGGGATCAGACCTGTGCCACCGTCACGCGGAGAAGCGCCAATCTCCGCTGAGCCGCCCCAGCGGTTTTGCGAGCCACGTCGCACCGCCGGGTCCAAAAGATTGAGCCGCTCGTAGGCCCGTTCAAGCGTTGTTGAAAGCGCGCGATCGACTTGGCGCACATCATACGACGACGGAGCATTTTGCAATATCAATACGCCCAACCGGTCCCCGTAAATTTTTCCAAGCCGCCGTTCGACTTCGTTAATGCCAGCCTCAGAACGGCAGACGACGACAACCGATCCGTTTGCGATTTCGGCTCGCGCGAGTTCATCCATCTCAGGCAGTCCGTCAAAATCTTCCGGCGAATAGATCAGTCGGTCGAGGGCCCGGAGCCGGTCGGCGATGTAGTCCAGCAGATCGATTTCAGCCCACTGTCCGTAATGCTTAAATACGAGCTCCTGCTGCTGTAATTCTTTCAACATTGTGGAGGTTGAACGGAGCAGGTCCCGAGGAAGCGCGGATAAGCAGTGCGCGTCGGCACCGTGAGCATCAATGACGCCTTCGAGACGCAACAGGGGTATCACCCTGGCAAGCACTTCAGAGTTAGCCGTGAGACGAAGGTGATTTAAGAGCACCCAAACGGCAAAAATGGTGTCGAGGTCGCCATCGTTTGCCAACACTACCCAATCGCGCGCTCGGAGGTCGGCAAGCTTGCGAGTCAAGATGATAGCCTGTTCGCAAGTAGCCAAGGAATGAATCGATCCCTGCTGATGGTCGAGGTTGTAGACTGCCTTCTCAAAGTCCGCAAATGGCGCGCCTTGCGCTGCGCCGTCAAGAAAAATAGTTCCGGACGGGTAATTGCGCGCCTGTTTGGCAGATATCTGCACTCGGCGTACGTCGCGAACCGTGACCGTGGGTGCTTCGACGCATGTAAGGACTTTTTCCTTGGCGTCGTTGCTGAGCCGGTACCGATCAGGAACTGCTGACGTCTCGACCCGCTCGGCTGACGGCTGTTTCGGTGCGGCGTCGACTGCTGGCTGCTCCCAGCTATCGTTCTTCGTGGCGGATTTCTGCGGGGTGTCTCTCGTCAATCCCCAGGCAAGCTCGGGTATAGATTTATTTGCTAGGCGTTCACGCTCCAGCAGCAAGGTGCGAGCTTCGTGGAGAGAGCGACATCGGAGCAATGCGTCGCGCACTTGATGAAGGGAATCATCAGATTCTTCTACTGCGGGCGAAAACATGGCCTTTAATTTGTGAATATAATCGCTGTAACCTCCAGCCCTCGTTGGATTGTATTCCCAAACAGTCTGCCAGGGCATAAAACCGCCTAAAGCAAGGCGTACGAGTTCAATAGAGGGCGCTGGCATACCTGCGACCAATACAACCGCCCGTTCGCCGCTTTCGAATTTGATCTGCTGGAAACGTTTGCGTTCCGTAAAGTGACGGAGAACCCGTAGGACGGGGCCAATTCCTGTTTCCATGCCGAGCATCACCTTCGCTCCTTCGGTTTGTCAGAATTTAATAAAGTTCGTGGTTGTGAGAGACAAATCTTGTGCAAGCTTCGCTTCGCATCTTGGACGGTCGGCGGGTGTAGTCCATTGAAAATTCCATCGTCTTTCTTTCTCGGCCACCCGGAATTCAGAAAACGCAAAGATTGCTCAATGCCGATTGTTCGCGGCCATAAAACAACCTTTGGATGATTTATCAACGCGCTCTAGTTACACCGGACTAGAGTGAAAATGTATTTCTTGACCTTGTTGTTACCGAATTGTCTGTGCTGCTTCTAGGGTCGCCTACCTGGCCAACCCACCGACTCTACTTGTCGGCCCCCAACAATATCCAGAGCAATGATTATGCCCTACCCGTCGTCTTCAGAGGAGTGGCTAAAATACACAAATGGGGGCATCCCGCAGGGCAACAGATGACAATAGTCCGGCGATAAGAACACGGATTCGAGTAAAGTTGTGCGAAAATGTGCTCTTTTCCCAAGCAAACCCGCGATCGGAGCAAACAGCAGGAATCCTGGTAGAAGACCTGATCCACCACCGGGGTCGAATACTGTGACCCCATTCGACTGAGCCAACCTCTCCAAAAACTCTGATAGTCTCGAGTTTGATCCACCAGCGTTCGACGATCAGCGGCTGATTGACGGGCGAGCCGGACTGGACTCGACGTAGTCCATTATGACTAAGGTGAATATCCATCAGGCAAAGACGCAATTTTCCCGACTGATCGATCTGGCTGCCGCCGGTGCAGAAGTGATTATCGCAAAATCAGGGAACCCCGTTGCTCGGTTAGTTCCTTACACATCGAAAGACGCCGTACGTCGGCCCGGGAGCCTGCGTGGCAAAATTCGCATCAAGAAAAACTTCGACGAGCCCCTTCCGAAAGAGCTGCTGGCGCACTTCCAAGCGAAGTCGTAGACCGTGCGACTGCTTCTCGACACGCATGTCCTTCTTTGGTGGTTGTCCGATGACCGCAAACTAGCGAAAAACGCGCGCGATCTTATCATCAACCCCGCTAACGACATGCTGGTGAGCTCGGCGTCGGCTTGGGAAATCTCGATCAAGGCAACGTTGGGACGACTCGAGATAGAACTGGACGATCTCGCGGATGCGATTGTAAGAAACGGGTTTCGGCCGCTGCCGATTGATTTGCAACACGCCTAACCGCCGGCCGCCTGCCCAAGGTACATCGGGATCCTTTCGATCGCATGCTCGTTGCGCAAGCCAGCGTCGAGGAACTGCGAATTATTCCGCACGACCGGGTGTTTGAGCGCTACGGGCTTAGGGATGCAGGATTGCCGCCGACCATCGTGTGAGTCGGTCTCCGATCTTCGCGCCTTGCGCCTTTGCGGGAAAATATTTCTTTTTCCGACTCGGATGATCTCCCGCCAAGGCGCAGAGACGCCAAGGTAGGATTAAAAAAAGGGGGCACGGATTACCGTGCCCCCTTTGATTTAGACTGGCCGCAATTCCTTTAATGGTGCGCGGCGGCTTGTTCGTCCAGGGATAGATTGATGTGATGATGCGATTTGGATACCGGGCCAATGCCTTTGATGATGGTCTGCCAGTGGTTTCCCTCATCCTCGCTGTAGAAGACGTCTCCGTCCGTGGTGCCGGCGAAAATCGCATAGCCGCCGTTCCAAACATCCATTGCCATGCCTTCGATGTTGGCGCGGATGTGATCGGGCAAGCCGCCGGTCAAAATATCCCAGCTCTTGCCCCCGTCGCGACTGCGTGCGATGCGCGCGTCCGCGGTGTGCAGTTTTCTCCAGGTGCCGGGGCCGGTCTTGGCGCCCGCGACGAACAGCAAGTTCGGATCGCCGGGATGGACGAAGAACGGATCGACGTAGCCGATGCGAAAATCTCTCGGCGTCATGCTCTTCCAGGTCGTGCCGCCGTCGCTGCTGACACAAAAACCCGCGGGTGTTTCGGGACCGCAATTGGTCGTCGGCGCGGTGCCGTAGAGCTTGCTCGGATCGTTGGTCGGAATCAGCACGCGATGCGCGTCCGGATTGATGCTGTCGATAGTCGTCCAGGTCTGACCGCCATCGGTGCTGCGCAGAAAACCGCCCACTTCGACGGCCACATGGATAATCTTTGGATCCTTCGGGTGAAAGGTAATGCTTTTTGCATGAGCCTGGTGTGGCGGTCCGGGAAAGGTCCATTTTTCGACGCCCGGCACTTGGCGCAAGCCCGGCAGCTCCGTCCAGCTTTTGCCGAGATCGTCACTGTAGAACAGATGCGCGGGCTGGGTACCGGCGTAAACGCGCGGTTTGCCATTGACCACCTGGGTGGCAAGCGAATAGATCTCTTTGTCGCCGATGCCGTTATCGCGCCGCTCCCAAGTTTTGCCAACATCCGAGCTGGCGTAAATCTCACAACTATAAGTCCCGCCGAAGAGCGTTTGGGTGATGGGCTCGAAGATGATCGAGCTAAAGTGCTTGCCCGGAACCATCGTCCCCTGACTCTCCCAGGAGCCGTTGCGCTTGTGAAACGCGAAGATGCCGTCTACGGTGCCGACCAGTAAATGATCCTTTGCCGCCTCGCCTTCGGTGAGTGACTGGCCTCCAGGTGACAAACATACGAACATGGCGTCCTCCTTTCCTAGTTACCCGATTCCTTTGTGGTAAACGAATGTACAACCTAACCGTGCTTCACTCTACTTAAGGTTCCGCCCTCTCGTCAAGGCGGTGCATCACGAACCCGATCATCGACGGCACGTCAGCGCACGCCGTGACAATAAACACATGCGCCGGTGAGCGAATGGGCCAGCACTAAATTGGCTGGATCTCGTTCGATCGCTTCGCGAGCCAGGCGGATGTCTTGTCTGAATTTGGCCAGGTTCATGTCGATCAAAGGGTGATTCGATGGCCAGCCGGACTTGTCCAAGCTGCGCAACGCCGCATCCATCCCAGCGAGATCGGCAAGCATTTGCTCGCGACGATCTTGAGTTTTTGCCGCGTCGATATCGCGATCCAGCTCGCGAACGTGATAAGCCAACCGCCACATCGCGGAGTGCAGTTGCTCGCGTTCGATGTATCGAAAATCCGGTGGGTAGGTATATTGCCGCAGCCAGCGGGCGAACCCGGCGCAGCCTTGTAGCTGCGCGCAGATATAGAGTAGAACCATCAAACGTCCGGGTGATTTCATGGTCCAAAGAGCAAGCGCTAGATTCGTGCTTTGGAGCGCGGGGAGGCCTTACGCTACATGCTTAGCTGTATCGATGTCGGTTCCATGTCCGATCAGCAACCCTCGGACGAAAAGCTGCAAGCGCTCGCGCTCGCTCTCCTGCCACTGAATAAACTCGACGCCGGCGCCGCCTTTGCGCGTGCTGCGCACAAGCGCGGCGTCGATGATCACTGGCGGCAGTTCGCCGGAGATTTGCAATACCAGCCGCACGACCTTTCCGATGGCAAGAGCGCTGCCAGTTGCGAAGCCGCAGCCACCCATCGAAATATTGAGCAGGGTTCCGTCCCCCGTAAGTCCCTCGCCGCTGAAAGTGACCGGCAGCTTCCTTTCCATGCGTTGATACTGGCGGCGATCCTCGCGGACGCGGCTATAGCGAACGCCCCATCGCAGAGAGCGGAAACGGTGGCCACAGAGTTGGCATTTGAATGGATACACGTAAAACAGGCTCAAAATGGCTTCCAGCCAACCCGCTCTCGCTATTCGCCGGACAAAATCGCGCGCGCAGCTCGGACATTTTACGCTTGCCATGAAATCTCTTTCATTGGGCTACCTGCCGTTTGGCGGAAAATTGAATACTCCCCGTTCGCGCTGAGCACGCCAAACGCGTCTCAACATCAACTGCTTTCTTCTTCGCGACTTTGCGCCTTTGCGCCAAATATTCCGATCATTTTTGGTTGCGGCTGCGTCGCACCGAAGAACCGTCACTCGGTAAGCACTTGTTTCATGCGCTCGGCAATCTCAGGCGGCTGTGAGACGATTTCCTTGGCGAATTTTTGCAACTCCTCGCCAAAATCGGGATTGGTCGCGAACTTTCTTGCTCTCACGTCAACCTGAAACGCCGGGTCGGCCATGGTTTTTCGAAAGCCATCGCGCAAAATTGCCAGCCTGTCCGCCGGCACGCCCGGCGGCGTGATAAACGGCCGTCCCAGGTCGCCCGATGCCAAAATGGCCGTCACCAGAGCGCGGGTGTTCGCCGGGGTCTTGTACTCGTCCATCAACTCATGGAGGGTCGGCACGTTCGGCATTTTCTCGTCGCGCTTGCGTCCGGTCTGCAAAAGAATCCGGACCCGATTTTCCCGGCGCCAGGTGGTAAACGGTTCGCGCGCAAAAAAGGTTGGAATGCTCAAGGCGCGGCAGACCACTTCGCCGCGTTCGAACGCCAGATCCTGCTCAGCACCGCCGCGGTATCCCATGACGACATTAAATTTGGCGCCGAGCGCCTCTTCGAGCAGCTTGGGAATGAAGTGCCCGCTTGTACCGCTGCTCGTCGCGGAACATTTCGGGGCATCTTTGGATTTGCGCACATCATCGATGGTTTTGTAGGGCGTGTTGCTGTTCATATAGAATAGCCACGGCGTGTTTTCCGTCGAGCCTACCCAGCCGAACTTTGCCCAGTCGAACTGGACCTCCTTTTTCCCTATCACCTGATCGAGATAAAGCGAGCCACCGATCGCGCCCATGGTAAGACCGTCCGGCTTGGCGACATTGTAGATATGATTGGCCGCGATCCTTGATCCTGCGCCTGGCATGTTCTGCACGAGGAATCCGGGATGACCCGGGATGTGCTTGTTCATGTGCGCGGCCAATAAGCGCGCCCAGATGTCATAGCCGTCCCCGTTCTGGTAACCGACAATGATCGTGATGGTCCTGCCCTGGAAAAATGGTGCCTGTGCATGCGCGCCGATGACCGACACGAAAACAATGGCAAGAGTGAATAGCATTTTTCTCATGCGACACCTCTCCTCTTGATGAAGGCCGAGTTTGCCCACAGGTTGCCCTTGTGACCGTCGGCTTGATCACGAACGGCTTGGATAGGACAACGAGTCTCCTTTAACTGACTGCACCGAATAGCGAGGCTATCTTAGATCGGACCCGCCGCAAGCGGCAAGAGATCAACGAGCCAGACTCCAAAAACTGTGTGAAATCCAACTCTCGAACTGGCGCACTCCATCCCGTCCCTGGCAAATTATTTTTTTGCTGCTGCCGGTTTTTTCCCGATACCGTTAAGCAGTTCGCTACAACGACGCCCTTGCCTCTAAATGGCGCGCACACTATCCGATGACCTTCGTGGCTGTCAATGCCACGGTCAGTCATCGAACTAACGAAGGTTCTTTAGCTGAAAAACCGGTTAATCTTTGAAGCGCGCAACCCAGTTGGAGAAGGATTCGAGGAACTTTTTTATATACTGGCGTGTGGTTACATCGGCGAGCTTGCCTGATGAATCGAACAGCGGCGCTGCTGAAGGAATCTTGATCTCCGGCTGGGACATCACATAGGTGTCGGTAAAGACAAAAGACTGGCGCAACGCGTGCTGCGCGCGAATCGTACCGCCGAGGCCGGGCGAGCAACCCATGATCGCTGCGGGTTTGCGGTTCAGCGCAGACTTGCCGGCCGGTCTTGATGCCCAATCAATGGCGTTTTTGAGCACGCCGGGAATGCCGTAGTTATATTCCGGTGTGGCGATCAATAACGCATCCGCATTGCCAATGAAAGTTTTGAAATCAGCGACCGATTCTGGATCACCCTTCTGAAAAACATCGTCGTTGTACGGCGGAATATCGCCGAGGCGAGTATAGACTTCGATTTCCATGCCCGCCGGCGCTAATTCCACCGCAGCGCTCAGCAAACCTTTGTTAAACGAACCCTCTCGCAAGCTGCCAGCAACCCCTGCAACACGAATAGTCATGCATCCTCCAGACAAAGTTAGTGCAAAATTTATAAGGCGTGGACGGCGGCAAGGTCAACCAGGCCGGTCCTTTTGAACTCTTGAACGCTTGAACCGATTGAACAGATGAATCCGAAACGACATGAACGTTTTGAACGGCTGAAACAATTGGAACCCTAGTCTTAGTTGAGATATCCGCTGCCGCCCCCCTCGGCTGCCGCCAGGGCGAGATTATGGCGCACCGCGTCTAAATAGGGATGAATTTCCAGCGCTCGTCGAAAGCAGATCGCGGCTTCACGGAACTGGCCGATCGACATATGACAGAGACCCTGCCCGGAAGCAGCGCCGAAGTGATTCGGATTCCGGGCCAAAGTTTCCTGGCAATCGGTAATCGCAGCGGCAAACTGTTTCATCACGTAGCGTACGGTCGCTCGCTTATTCCAGCCTTCGGCAAAATCTGGAGCTCGCTCGATGACCCGACTGAACAAAGTCTCCGCTTCGGCGAGCTTGTGCTGCTGCATCGCTTCGACCCCGGCGCGAAAAATCCGCTCGGTTTCGGAATCCCCGGCGCGACACCAGGTTCGCCAGAGAATCGCTTCCGCCGTAGCGGCAAGCTCCCGATCGGCGCCTTTGAGTGCAGCGAGCGCATCTTGTTCGTTGGTGGGGTACATGGGAAAAACCCGTTCAAGGTTCAACGTTCAAGAGTTCAACGTCGGATCTCGAGCAGTTTCCTTTGAGCACCTCGATACTCAACTGCCCTTCCTTCGAACGGTTGAACCTTTGAACTTTTGAACGAACTTAGATGTGTCGCTTGATCCACCTCGCCGCCTTATCGAC
>Ga0210076_1000137_pt1 | contig 15747 bp, 12 predicted proteins | sample MayberryNW_Catta_3_FD_184876 | JGI IMG/M metagenome (GOLD analysis project Ga0210076, IMG submission 184876) | Wetland microbial communities from San Francisco Bay, California, USA, that impact long-term carbon sequestration -... | ecosystem: Environmental > Aquatic > Marine > Wetlands ... | reverse complement strand
TCCGAGTGCTGCCCACCGCGCGGCCGGACGCGTGGGAGGTGCAGGGGCGCGGCGAGCTGCAGCTCGCGGTCCTCGTGGAGCTCATGCGTCGCGAGGGGTTCGAGCTGTCCGTCGGCAAGCCGCAGGTCGTCACGCGCGAGATCGACGGGATGCTTCACGAGCCGGTCGAGCGGCTCGCCATCGACGCGCCGGAGGAGTACGTGGGCGTGATCACGCAGCTGCTGGCGCTGCGCAAGGGGCGCCTCGAGCAGCTGGTCAACCACAAGACGGGCTGGGTGCGCATGGAGTACCTCGTGCCGGCGCGTGGCCTCATCGGCTTCCGCACCGAGTTCCTGACCGAGACGCGTGGGACCGGCATCCTCCACCACGTGTTCCAGGGCTACGAGCCGTGGCACGGGGAGCTAAGGACGCGGCCGACCGGGAGTCTCGTGGCGGATCGCCGCGGGCCGGCGACCTCGTTCGCGCTGCTCAACCTCCAGGAGCGCGGGCAGCTCTTCGTCACGCCCGGCGTCGAAGTCTACGAGGGCATGATCGTGGGCGAGAACGCGCGCGCAGGCGACCTCGACGTCAACGCGACGAAGGAACGAAAGCTCACGAACACGCGCTCCTCCTCGGCCGACGAGCTCGTCCGGCTGATTCCGCCGCGCCCCATGTCGCTCGAGCAGGCGCTCGAGTTCGTGGCGGACGACGAGTGCGTCGAGGTGACGCCGGCGAGCGTCCGCCTCCGGAAGCTCGAGCTCTCCGCCCAGAAGCGGCAGACCGCAGCCTCTCGCAAGGCCCGCGGTCTCGCTCCCGTCTCCTAGCGGCCGGGTCAAACACAGCACCGCGCGGCCGCGAAGCGAACGCCTTCAGGGATCTTCGCGCGATCGGGATCCGCGCGAGCGGATCCCGATCTTGCGCACCAGCAGCCAGCCGGGTCGGACACAGCACCGCGCGGCCGCGAAGCGGACGCCTTCAGGGATCTTCGCGCGATCGGGATCCGCGCGAGCGGATCCCGATCTTGCGCATCAACGCGAGCGGATCCCGATCTTGCGCATCATCGCGAGCGGATCCCGTCTTGCGCATCAACCAGAGCGGAGCCCGGTCTTGCGCGTCAGCTAGCTGCTACCACTTCGAGTTCCGGCGCCGGCGGCCGGAGTACACGAGCTTCGGGCGCGCCGAGCGGAGCCCGGCCTCCTCGAACTGCTCGCGGTGCCCGAGCCGGCGGGCGACGTGGCTCGTCTCGGCCTGCTGGTCCGGGAGGACGAACGTGATCGCCTTCCCGCTGCGCCCTGCTCGGCCCGTGCGGCCGGTGCGGTGCACGTAGCTCGTGTGCTCGGCCGGCGGGTCGTAGTTGATGACGTGCTTGATGTCGTCGAGGTCGAGGCCGCGAGCGGCGACGTCCGTCGCGACGAGCGTCTTCACCCTGCCCTCCTCGAACCGGGCCAGCGAGCGCTCCCGTGCCTTCTGCGACATGTCGCCGTGCATGGCGACCGCGTCGACCTGCTGCCTCGCGAGCTTCTTGACGAGCTGGTCGGCTCCCCGCTTCGTGCGGACGAAGACGAGCGTGAGCCCGTCCGCTTCCTCGAGGTGGCGGACGAGCGTCTCGAGCTTCGTGTCGAAGGTGACCGAGACGAAGGAGTGCTCGATGTCACCCGGCTCGTGGTGCTCGGGGGACCCGTCGAAGCGCGAGGGGCTGTTCGTGTAGGCCCTCGCCAGCTCGCCGACGGCACCGTCGAGCGTGGCCGAGAAGAACATGGTCTGGCGGTTGCGCGGCAGGCGGCGGACGATCCGGTCGACCTGCGGCTGGAAGCCCATGTCGAGCATGCGGTCGGCCTCGTCGAGGACGAGGACCTTGACCTGCGAGAGGTCGACGAGGCGGCGGGACGCGAGGTCCTCGAGCCGGCCCGGCGTCGCGACGAGCACGTGTGCCTTCGCGGCGCGCTTCGCCTGCGCGGGGAGTGGCACGCCGCCGTAGACGGTGGCGACCGAGAGCCCCTTGACGGGGGCGACGAGCTCGAACACCGAGCCGACCTGCGCTGCCAGCTCCCGCGTGGGTACGAGGACGAGCGCCGACGGGCGTGCGTCCTGCGTCGACCCGCGCTCGACGATCGGCAGCGCGAATGCGAGCGTCTTGCCGGATCCCGTCGGCGAGCGGGCGAGGATGTCGAGACCGGCGAGCGCGTCCGGCAGGACGAGCTCCTGGATCTCGAAGGGATGGGTGATGGAGCGAGCGGCGAGCGCGTCGACGACGGGCGCCGACACGCCGAGCTCGCGAAAGGACTGGTGGGGCATAGAGTTGTTCGACTCCTTTACGGGTTCGAGACTTGCCTACCTCGAATCACCCGAAGGAGGAACGAGAAGCTCATCTCACCGGCCGACACCATTGCCGACCGTGCGCACACGGTAGCAGCCGCAACCGTTGCGGCGCCTCGAGCCCTTTCGGTGAACACGAGCGCTACGTAGTTCCACGAAGCGCGGATCCGTGCCGCCCGCGATGGACGCTGGCCCCATGCGGGTCACGATTCGCCGCATCGAGCAGGGCGACGAGAGGAGACTCCCGATGGCGGACGACAGTCTTTCCGTGACCGACAACCGTACGGGGCATGCGTACGAGATCCCGATCGCAGACGGCGCGATCCGGGCGACGGAGTTGCGGAAGATCCGCGTGGACGACGACGACTTCGGCCTCATGAGCTACGACCCGGCGTTTCTCAACACGGCCTCGTGCCGCAGCGCCGTCACCTTCATCGACGGCGACGTCGGCATCCTCCGCTACCGCGGCTACCCGATCGAGCAGCTCGCGGACGGGAGCACCTACCTCGAGACCGCGTACCTCCTGCTCTTCGGCGACCTGCCCACGCGCGACGAGCGCGACGCGTGGGTGGACGAGATCACCCACCACACCTTCGTCCACGAGAGCATGAAGCGGCTCATGGAGGCGTTCCGCTACGACGCCCATCCGATGGGCATGTTCGTGTCGGCCGTCGCCGCACTCTCGACGTTCTATCCGGAGGCGGCGGACGTGGACGACGCCGAGAACCGGCTCCTGCAGACGAAGCGTCTGATCGCCAAGGTCCCGACCCTCGCCGCGTGGGCGTACCGGCACAACCGCGGGCTCCCCTACGTGTACCCGGACAACGACCTGGGCTTCACGGGCAACTTCCTCTCGATGATGTTCCGCATGGCGGAAACCCGGTTCGAGCCCGACCCGGTGCTCGAGCGCGCGCTCGAGGTCCTGTTCGTGCTCCACGCCGACCACGAGCAGAACTGCTCGGCGAACGCGATGCGCTCGATCGGCTCGAGCAAGGTCGATCCGTACAGCGCGCTCGCCGGCGCGGCGGCGGCGCTGTACGGGCCGCTCCACGGCGGGGCGAACGAGGCCGTGCTCCGCATGCTGGCCGAGATCGGGGACGTCCGCAGGGTTCCCGAGTACGTCGAGCGGGCGAAGGCCGGCGAGTTCCGGCTGATGGGCTTCGGCCACCGCGTGTACAAGAACTACGACCCGCGCGCGCGGATCATCAAGGACACCGCGGACGCCGTCTTCGAGGTCACGGGCCGCAACCCGCTGCTCGACGTGGCGCTCGAGCTCGAGCGGATCGCGCTCGAGGACGAGTACTTCGTCTCGCGGAAGCTCTACCCGAACGTCGACTTCTACTCCGGGCTCATCTACGAGGCGCTCGGGCTGCCGACGGCGATGTTCCCGGTCATGTTCGCGATCCCGCGGACGGCGGGGTGGCTCGCCCAGTGGCTCGAGGGCATCGTCGACCCGGAGCAGAAGATCGCCCGCCCGAGGCAGCTCTTCGTCGGCGAGGACGAGCGCGACTACGTCCCCGTCGGCGACCGGGCCCTCCGGGAGCTGGCCGCGGTCTGAGAGGAGGTGGGGGCGGGCCGTCCGAGCGGCGGTTCGCCCTCACCGCCTGCGGGTCAATGCGTCGCCGCGAGCGCGGCGGCGCGGTCGCGCTCGGTGATCGCCCCCACGCGGTCGAAGAGCGCCGCTGCTCCGAGCCGCTCCTCGCGAGCCGCGTCCTCGTCACCGCTCTCGAGGAGCACCTCGGCCAGGAGCCGGCGCGACCAGCCTTCCTCCCACGGCGCGCCACGCTCGGCGAAGCCGTCCGCCGATCGTCGCAGCAGCGCGGCAGCGCTGCCCTGGTCTCCCGCCGCCGCCGCGAGCCGTCCTTCGAGCCGGTCGGCGAAGTAGGGGAGAGCGAGCGCCTCGGAGATCGCGGCCTGCTTTCGGGCGGATGCGACGATCGCCGGCGCCCCGTCCCAGTCCGCCTGCGCCGCCACGATCTCGCACAGTGCCTCCAGCGCCGGGGGTGCCCGCAGCTGCGCGCGCGGATCGAACCACCCTCGTGCCTCGTCCGCGCGACCTCGATGCGCGAGGGCGCGTGCCGCGAGGGCCAGCGCCGCCTCTCCGTCCACGCCGTATTCGTCTCGGCTGGCCGCCTCGCGGAACTCGTCGATCCGGTCCAGGTAGGCGGACGCCTCCGAGTGCTCGCCGCGGAGCTCTCGCACGAACGCGGCAGCCGAGTGCGCCTTGACCGTGTACCAGAGGATGCGAGCGCCGACCGTCTCGGCCTGGATGCGCTCGAGCTCCGCCTGATCCGCGAGCGCGCCTTCCCAGTCGCCGGTCATCGCGCGGCTCCACACGCGCCAGGCGAGGCCGTGCACGTACTCGCCGGGGTCGATGCCACGCGTGCGCTCGATGCAGGCGGTGGCGTGCGCGACCGCCTCGTCGTACAGGCCGACGTACGTCGCGCTCCACGCTCCCATCTGGAAGGCGTCGCCGATCTCGGCCACGTCGGTGAGCCGCGGCACGAGGTCGATCCGGCGACGGCCGAAGCGGAGGTACTCCCCGTAGCGGCCTCTGGCCAGCAGGAGCGAGCCCACCGCGTCCAGGCTGCCGGAGAGCAGGTTCGGGTCGTCGAGCCGCTCGGCGATGGCGAGCGCGGCCTGCGCAGCCTCCTGGCTGCGGCTCTCCGCCTCCGGGAACCCCCAGACGAGCTCGAACCCCCGGCTCATGAGCAGGAGGGCCTGCCAGACGCTGTCCGCATCACCCGTCGCGGCGAGACCGCGATCGATGAGCTCCTCGAGCTCCACTCCCGTCGGGTGTTCGCGCATCCCGCCGTACCAGCGGGTGGCCTGCACCGCCGCCTTGGCCGTGAGCCGACCCGTGGAAGCCGGATCCTCGCCGGCCTCGGCCAGCGCGTCGACGTATGCGCGCCAGGCGTCGTCGCCCGCGTGCGCCGCGGCGGACAGGTCACCCAGGGCCTCGAGCGCCTCCACCCGCTCGGGCCCCGCGGCCGAGAGGCGGACGGCCTGCCTGCTCAGGTACTCGGCCTGGGCGAGCGCGAACGTTCGCAGCGCGCGGCGGGAGGCGAGGAGGTAGTTGCGCCGCGCGGACCGGCGGAGAGCGTCGTCCGCCGAGAGCGCGTACGCGACGTCGTAGTGATGACCGAGGATCTCCGCGAGCTCCTGCGAGCGTGCGCCGGTGACCGCCTCGATCCAGCCGGCGACGCGCGCGTGGGCGCGTGCGCGCTCGCGGCGGGGGAGGCTCTCATAGGCAACGTCTCGCGTGAGCACGTGCTTGAAGGCGTACTCGGTCTGACCGGCGATCGTGCTCGCGAGCCGCTCCAGGACGAGCTCGCGCTCGCAGAGCGCCTGCAGGACATCGTGCGGCTCGGCGCTTCCCAGCAGGTGCCCGACTGCACCGGACCAGAAGACGCGCCCCACGACCGCTGCCTCCTGCAGCGCTCGCCGCTCGGACGGCGAGAGCAGGTCGATCCGCGCGAGGATGACGCCCTGCACCGTCTCCGGGATCTCGAGCTCGGCTACCTGCCCGCGCACCTCCCAGCGCCCGCCGGCTCGCTCGATCCGGTGCTCGTCCACGAGACGGCGGACGATCTCCTCGAGGAAGAACGGGTTTCCCTCACTGCGGGCGAGGATGCTCCGGCGGGCGCCCTCGGGGAGCTCCTCGCTCCCGAGCAGGAGAGAGACGAGGCGCGCACTCTCCTCGTCGGCGAGCGGAGTCAGCGCGACCGAGGAGTAGTTGTGCTTGCCCCCGCCCCAGTACGGACGTGCTCGGAAAAGTTCCGGGCGGGCCGCGCAGACGAAGAGGACGGGGCCTTCGACGTGCTCCGCGAGGTCTTCGAGCACGTCGAGCATCGTCTGATCCGCCCAGTGGAGATCCTCGACGACGACGACGAGGGCCTCCGCGGCAGCCATGTGGGTCAGCAGCGCGCGCCACGCGCTCACGAGCCGGTGGCGGGCTTCGCGGGGGTCGACGGCGTCCTCCTCCCCCGCCCGCTCGAGCCCCAGCGTCGAGGCGAGCGCCGCGGCGGTCCGGTCGGGGTCGACGGTCACGCCCGCTGCGACCGCGTCCACGAGCAGCGTGATCTTCGCGAGCGCTGCCTCCGGCGCGTCGTTCTCGAGCACCCCCGCCTCGGCCGCCAGGATCTCGCCCAGCGGGCGCAGAGTCACGCCCTCGCCGTACGAGAGGCAACGCCCGACGAGGAGCTTCGTCCCTTCCTCGAGCGAGGCTGCGAACTCCTCGAGGAGGCGGCTCTTTCCGACCCCGGGGTCGCCGGTGACGGTGACGAGGTGCGGCGCGCGCTTCGCCTCCACTCGGTCGAGGACCGAGCGCAGCACCTCGAGCTCGGGCTCGCGGCCGACCAGCGGGGCGACGACCCTCCCACGCGCCGCCTCGGCGGGCCCGAGCTCGCCCGCCACCGTCCAGGCGGGCACCGGCTCGGCCCTGCCCTTGAGGGGGAGCGCTCCGAGGGCGTCGAGCGCGAACGCGCCGCGCACGAGCCGTGCGGTCGTCTCGCCGACGACGATCCGGCCCGGCTCCGCGGCCTCCTGGAGACGGGCGGCGAGGTTGACCGCGTCGCCCGTCACCAGGAGGTCGGCTCGGGGCGAGCCCGCCGCGATCACCTCGCCGGTGTCGATCCCGATCCGGACTTCGAGCGGCTCGCCGGGCTCGCGCTCCGCGTTCCAGGCGGTGAGACGGGAGAGCATGCGGCGGGCCGCGCGTACCGCCCGCAACGCGTCGTCCTCGCGCGCGACGGGCACGCCGAACACGGCCATCACCGCGTCCCCGACGAACTTCTCGACCACGCCGCCCTCCGCCTCGATCTCCGCCGTCATGGCGTCGAAGTAGCCGAGCATGAGCTCGCGGACGTCCTCGGGATGCATCGACTCCGCGCGCGTCGTCGAACTCACGACGTCTGCGAAGAGGATCGTGACGAGCTTCAGCGTGTCCGGCACGGTCTCCGCGGAGTGCACCTCGGCGCCGCACGTCGGGCAGAACCGTGCCGCATCGGGCAGCCGGGTTCCACAGCTGACGCAGAACGCCATCGCCGCCTCAACTGTCCGCGACCGGACGCGCGGCCGCATCCGCGACTTCCCGCATCGCGGCTGCCTCTTCTTCCTCAGGCCGCGCGCGTCCCAGATGCCCCCGGCATGAATCGAACATGCGCACGCGGTTTAGGAAACCGCTGCTCTATCCACTGAGCTACGGGGGCGCGTCGGGAGGGTAGCGCCTGGCCGCGCCGCTTCAGGCATGCAGCCAGGCGCTGGCGTACTCGTCGCCGTACGGCATCCCGCTCGTCCGGTGCGCGTCCGCGACGGCCGCCGCATCGAAGGGCGTCCTGCGGAAGTCGACCGAGAGCCCGCCTCCGCCGGCCGACACGACTGCCCACGCCGCCCACGGGTCGAAGCGAACGCGCTCGGGATCCTGGTCGTGGTCGTAGCCGAGGCCCACGCTGCCCGGGTTCAGCACGAGCGTCGCGCCGATCCGCCGGACGTACGGGAGGTGGATGTGGCCGCAGGCGACGAGGTCGGGACCCGTGTGGTCGAACGCTGCCCGGAACTCGTCCTCCGGCGCGCTCGGGAGGACGACCGGGTCGTACGCGGCCGGCGTGGCGTGGCAGGCGAGGAGCGTCCGCCCGTCTCCGAGGTCGAGCGTGACGGTGGGTTCCCAGGCGGCGATCCGGTCGCGCTGCGCCGGCGTGAGGTGCCCATAGGTCCACTCCCGCACGGCCAGCTGGCGCTCGGTGACGGTCTCCGACGATCCCGAGGCGGTCGCCGAGTCGAGCACGAACGCGTCGGCGTTGCCGAGGACGACGGGCCATCCGCGCTCGACGACGAGCTCGAGGCACTCGTCCGGCTGCGCGCCGCCCTGGCAGAGGTCCCCGAGGCAGACGACACGGTCGATCGCCTGCGCGTCGAGCTCCGCGACGACGGCCCGCAGCGCGATCGCGTTGCCGTGGACGTCGGAGACGATCGCCGTTCGCGTCATGTCGTGAGCCGCCACCGGGTGTCGAGAGGCTACCGAGCGACCTACGTACTTCTGGGAAGGCCGATCGGCATGCCCCCCGATGCCCGCAGCCGCGCCCTGCTCACACGATGCGGTGAGGAACCATGGAAGCGCGACGGCAAGACCAGGTGGCGGTGCGCGACGCGCGCGAGCCGGTCAACCTTCTCCTGCGAGACCTCCACGCACGACCCGAGGGACTGTCGACCCGCGAGGCCCAGCGACGGCTCACCGCCTACGGCGCGAACGAGCTGGCGCGGCAGGGCGGCTCCCGCTGGCCGCGGCAGCTCCTGCGGCAGGTGACCCATCCGCTCGCGCTCCTCCTCTGGGTCGCGGCGGTGCTGGCGTTCGTCGCGGGAATGCCGCCGCTCGGGATCGCGATCGTCGTGATCGTCGTCTTGAACGCCGGGTTCGCGTTCTTCCAGGAGCGGCAGGCAGAGCACGCCGTCGAGGCGCTCCGCCGCTACCTGCCCCTCCGCGCGCGTGCGCTCCGCGACGGGAGCCTCCAGGAGGTCGAGGCCAGCGAGCTCGTGCCCGGCGACGTCGTCGTGATCGAGGAGGGCGACCGGATCTCCGTCGACGCGCGGCTCCTCGAGGGTGCGGTCGAGGTCGACCTGTCGACGCTCACCGGCGAGTCGCAGCCCGTCTACCGCTCCGCCGAGCTCGTCGACACCACCGGGCCGCTGATCGAGGCGCGCGACCTCGTCTTCAGCGGTGCGAGCTGCGTGGGCGGGGAGGCTCGTGCGCTCGTCTACGCGACCGGCATGCAGACCGAGCTCGGCCGGATCGCCGCGCTCTCCCAGCGGATCGAGGAGGAGCCGAGCCCTCTCGAGGTCGAGGTGCGCCGCGTGGCGTGGCTCATCGCGCTCGTGGCGGTCGTCGCCGGGCTCCTCTTCCTGCCGGTCGGCTGGCTGGCGGCGGGCCTGCCCCTGCGCGACTCCTTCGTCTTCGCGATAGGGCTCATCGTCGCCAACGTCCCCGAGGGGCTGCTGCCGACCATCACGCTCTCACTCGCTGTCGGCGTCGCCGCCCTCGCGCGGCGAGGCGCGCTCGTCAAGCGCCTCTCGGCGGTGGAGACCCTCGGGTCGACCACCGTCATCTGCACCGACAAGACCGGGACGCTCACGGAGAACCGCATGCGGGCCATGCGGATCTGGACGCCCCTCGGGGAGATCGACCTGGAGCGCGAGGGCGAGCTCGAGACCGCGATGGCCGGCAACCCGGTGCTCGGGTTCCTCGGCCGGACGATCGCCGCCTGCAGCACCGCGGAGCTCGACCCGCAGCGCACGGGGAAGTCTCGCGGAGAGGCGACGGAGGTCGGGCTGCTCGAGGCCGCCCGCGCGCTGGGGATCGACGTCGCCGTCACCCGCCGGGAGCACGACCGCCGGAAGGTCTACCGCTTCGACCCGAAGCTTCGGCTGATGTCCACCGTCGACGAGCGCGAGGACGGCGGGATCACGGTGCACTCGAAGGGGGCGCCGGAAGAGGTGCTTCAGCGCTCGACCATGATCGGCGGCCCCGACGACCACGTTCCGCTACAGGACTCGGATCGGGACGAGGTCCTGGCGGTGCTGGAGCGCTGGGCGTCGCAGGGACTGCGCGTGCTCGCGATCGCCCGACGCCGCCTCGAGGACGGCTCCGAGCCTCCCGCCGACCGCGAGGACGCCGAGCGGGACCTCTGCCTGCTCGGTCTCGTGGCGTTGTTCGATCCACCCCGACCCGAGGTCGCCGACGCCGTCGAGCGCTGTCGGCGTGCCGGGATCGGCATCGTCGTGATCACGGGCGACTACGGGCCGACCGCCGTGGAGATCGCGCGGAGGGTGGGCATCGTCGGCGACGGCGCGACCGTCGTTACCGGAGCGGATCTCGAGCGGATGAGCGAGCGCGACCTCGACGACCTGCTGCGGGACGGACGCGAGCTCGTGTTCGCGCGCGCTTCGCCGGAGGCCAAGCTGCGGATCGCCGACTCGCTGTCGGACGAGGGGCACGTCGTCGCCATGACCGGCGACGGGGTGAACGACGCGCCCGCGCTCCGCCGCGCGGACATCGGCGTCGCCATGGGCCTCTCGGGCACCGAGGTCGCCCGCGAGGCGGCGACCTTGGTTCTCACGGACGACGACTTTTCGACGATCGTCGCGGCCGTCGCGGCGGGGCGCCGCATCTTCGAGAACGTCCGCAAGTTCGTCTTCTACATCTTCGCTCACCTCACGCCCGAGGCCGTTCCGTTCCTCGTCTTCGCCCTCTCCGGCGGCGCCATCCCCCTGCCGCTGACCGTGATGCAGATCCTCGCCATCGATCTTGGGACGGAGGTCGTGCCCGCCCTCGCACTCGGCCGGGAGCAGGCGGAGCCCGGGCTCATGGAGCGTCCGCCACGCTCCCGCAAAGAGGGGGTGATCGACCGCGCGATGCTCGTCCGGGGATGGCTGTTCATGGGAGGCATCGAGGCCGTTCTCGTCATGGCCGGGTTCTTCGCCGTGCTCCTGGGTACGGGGTGGAGCCCCGGCGACCCCGTCTCGAGCGGCGATCCGCTGCACGACGACTACGTGCGGGCGACGACGATGACGTTCGCGGGCATCGTCGCCTGTCAGGTCGGGACGGCGCTCGCCGCCCGGACCGAGTACTCCTCGCTGCGGTCGATCGGGTTCTTCACGAACCCGCTCCTCCTGCTCGGGATCGCGTTCGAAGTCCTCTTCGCCGGGTTGCTGATCTACGTGCCCGCGCTCCAGTCGGTCTTCCACACGGCGCCCCTCGGCCCCGTCGAGCTCGCTGCGCTGGCCACCTTCCCCGTGATCGTGTGGGGCGCCGACGAGCTTCGCCGCTACCTGGTCAGGCGCTCGGGCAGCCGCGCCGCGTACCAGTCTTCCCAGCAGTCGTCCGGGCTCTCGGCCGCGTAGTCGCGGTCGAGCTGCACGAGCGCGTGCACGAGGTGGCTGCGGATCGGGCGCGTGCCGAGAAGCGCGGCCAGCTCCGACAGGTCGAGCAGCCAGCCCGCGTACCACGACGCCCAGTCGGGATCGTCGCCGTCGGTGATGCGGTAGACGACGTGGTGCGTCTCGGCGGCCTCGTGGAGCAGCTCGGCGATCCGGGAGACGTCCTCCGTACCCATCGCTCCGCGAAGACTAGACTCGGCCGCGGTGAAGCGGAACTGGCTGCTAGCCGCCATCGTCGTCGGGATCCTCGTGATCGTGGGCGCGGCGATCGTCGCGCGGCTCGCCGACGACGACTTCACCTCGGTGGACACGACCGAGTGGGCGGACTCCGTGTGCTCCGACCTCGGCGAATGGCGGAGCGCGATCACCGGCCTCGCGGACGTTGGCGGAGGGGAGCTCACGCCCGAGTCGCTCGAGCAGAAGCTCGGCGACGCGGGCGACGCGACCGACGAGCTCGTCGACGACCTCCGGCGCCTCGGCCCGCCGGACGTCGAGGCAGGGGGCGAGGCCGAGCAGGCGCTGGACGACGCGGCAGAGGGGCTGCAGGACAGCTTCGATTCCCTCCGTGCCGACGCGCAGGGGGCGCTCGACGCGGACACGCCCACCGACTTCCTGCAGGAGCTCGCTGCGCTGGCGCCTCAGTTCCAGGCGCTCCTCCAGCAGGTGCAGGACACGGTTGCCTCGCTCCAGTCGGCGTCGCTCTTCGGCGAGGCGTCGGCCGAGCTCGAGCAGGCCTTCGCGGACGCGGAGTCGTGCCAGCAGCTCCGCGCCGAGGGTTAAGAACACACACAGCCGCGCGCGCGCGAGCTGAGTCCGAGACCCCCGTCGCTACGATCCCCGCATGATCTTCCTACTCGCATTCGTCGTCCCGATGGTGATCGGCTTCTGGGCCCAGCATCGCGTGAAGAGCACCTTTGCCAAGAACCTCGAGGTACCCGTCGCCAACGGGATGACGGGGGCGCAGATCGCCCGCCGCATCCTCGATGCGAACGGGCTCAACGAGGTTCCGATCGAGGAGACGCCGGGCACGCTGTCCGACCACTACGACCCCCGCAATCGATCCGTGCATCTGTCACCGGAGGTGTACCGGGGCGTCTCGGTCGCCTCGACCGCGGTCGGCGCTCACGAGGTCGGGCATGCGATCCAGCACGCCAAGTCCTACTCGTTCTTCCAGTTCCGGAGCGCGCTCTTTCCCGCGGTCTCCTTCGCGTCCAGGATCTGGATGCTGTTTCTCTTCGGAGGCATCATCCTCGGCACGCTCGGGCTGGTGTGGGTCGGTGTCGCGCTCTACGCGGTCGCGGTCCTCTTCCAGATCGTCACGCTTCCCGTCGAGTTCGACGCCTCGAGCCGCGCCAAGCAGCAGCTGAGCGACCTCGGCCTGGTGGCTTCGCCAGAGGCCGCCGGCGTGAAGAGCACGCTCACCGCGGCCGCCTGGACGTATGTCGCCGGCGCGCTTGCATCGGTGGCGATGCTCCTCTACTACCTGTCGATGCTCCAGAATCGCTGAGACATCGAGCCAGCGCTGAAGGACTCCGAGGCCGGGCCGCAGGGTCCGGCCTCGTCGCTTCCTACCCCTCGCGCGGCGTCCAGCTGAAGCGGCGCAGGGCGACCAGAAGCCCGGCGGCGCCCCAGGCCGCGACGACGCCGAGGGCCGTCGGATCGGCGAAGAGCGACTCGCCGTCGAGATAGACCCCGTTCACGATCTCGATGAAGTACGTGAGCGGAAGCACGTCGGCGATCGCCTGCAGGGCGGCGGGGAAGTCGCGGGTCGGTCCGAACGCGCCCGAGAGGAACGCCATGGGCAGGGTGATCACGTTCACGACCGCCGAGACGCCGTCCGCCGAGCGGATGAGCGACGCTGCGCCGACGCCGAGCCCGGCGAAGCAGGCGACGCCGAGGACGACGGCTCCGGCGAAGCCGAGACGATTCGCCGGCATGCTCGCGTCGAACGCGAGCGAGCCCAGCGCGAGCAGCGCGACTGCCTGGAGCGCGAAGAGCAGGAGGAAGGAGAGGAGAACCGCGGACACGTAGGTCGCGGGCGGCAGGGGCGTGGAGCGGAGGCGCTTCAGGACCCCGCTTTCGCGGCGCGTCACGAGGATGATGGCCAGCCCGCCGAAGGCCGTGTTCACCGCGCCGTAGCCGAAGAGCCCCGCGAGGAGGACGTCCGCCGCGGGCACGCCGTCGATCTCGTCGGAGTACACGGACCCGAGCAGTGCGTACAGGAGGAGTGGGAACACGAAGATGAAGACCGCGGCCTCCTTGCTCCGCCAGAAGATCCGCTGCTCGAACGCGAGCTGATGCGCGAGCATCGTCACTCCGGCACGCCGTCCTCGTCGACGAGCTCGAGGTACACGTCCTCGAGCGTGGGCCTCCGCACCTCGAGGTGCTCGAGGCCCCGACCGTGTGCGAGTGCCTCTCCCGTCAGCTCGTGGAGCGTGCGCGTCGGGTCGTCCGTCGTGAGAACGACCTCCTCGCCGTTTCGACGGAAGCGGATCTCGGTCGTCGCCGTGCCCCCGATCAGCTCGGCGGGGGTGCCCAGCGACACGATCTCCCCCGCCCGGATCACCGCGACGCGGTCCGCGAGCTGCTGCGCCTCGTCGAGGTAGTGGGTCGTCAGGAGGATCGTCTTCCCCAGCGAGCGAAGCGACCGGATCATGTCCCACGCCGACCGGCGTGCCGCCGGGTCGAACCCGGTCGTGGGCTCGTCCAGGAACACGAGGTCGGGGTCTCCGACGAGCGCGACGCCGAGGTCGAGCCGTCGCTTCTGACCCCCGGAGAGCGTCTTCACGCGCGCGTCCCGTTTCTCCGCGAGCCCCACGAGCTCGATGACGTCGTCGACCTCGCGGGGATGCGCGTAGTACCCGGCGAACATGCGGTGCACCTCGCGCACGGTCAGGAGAGGCGTGAGCTCCGAATGCTGGAGCACGACGCCGATGCGCTCGCGGAGCTCGCGGGGCGCCTTCCCCGGATCGCAGCCGAGCACCGAGACCTCGCCGCCGTCGCGCTGCCGGTACCCCTCGAGGATCTCCACCGTCGTTGTCTTCCCGGCGCCGTTCGGGCCGAGCAGGCCGAAGACCTCGCCCTCGGCGACCTCGAAGCTGACCCCGCGCAACGCCGCGACCGAGCGGTAGCTCTTCCGAAGGTCGCTCGCGACGATGGCAGCCGGCATACGGCGTCAGGGAAGCTCGAGCTCGGCGACGCCGGCGGGGGGAAACCCGGGGTCGCGCCCGGTGAGCGCCAGCGCGATCTCCGAGCAGTCGGGCTGGTGGGCGACGGCTGCGACGGGGCTCTGGAGCCCCTCGAGCGCTCCGCGCAGGAGGTCTAGGGTCGCTCCGGGGCGGAGCCGGTCGTCGGCCCGGACGTCCGTCTGCGTCGCCTGCGCGATGAGCTCCGCAGTCTCGCGCGCGCGGGCGAGCGGGCTGGTCAGGACGACCGCGGGCGGAGTCTCGTGCGCCGCGAGTCGCGCGGCGAGCGCATGAGCCTCCTCGCGCCCGCGCGCGGAGAGCGGGCGCAGCTCGTCGGGCTCGCCGGGGTCGGAGTGCGCGTGCCGCACGAGGAAGACGAGCACGGCCCGAGGATAGACAGGGATAGGGTGCGGCCGTGGCTACACACCGCTACGTCGTCGCCGACGTGTTCACCGACCGGCCGCTGGCCGGGAACCAGCTCGCGGTCTTCACGGACGCGCGGAACCTCGACACCGAGACGATGCAGGGGCTCGCCCTCGAGATCGGCTTCTCCGAGACCGTGTTCGTCCTGCCGGCGGAGCAGGGCGGCCATGCGCGCATCCGCATCTTCAACCCCCGCCACGAGATGCCGTTCGCGGGGCACCCGACGCTTGGCTCTGCATTCGTGCTCGGGGCGCCGTTGCAGCTCGGGCTGATCGCGCTCGAGACGGGCGTCGGCATCGTCGAGGTGGAGCTCGAGCGAGACGAGTCGGGGCGGATCGTCTTCGGTCGCATGCAGCAGCCGCTGCCCGAGGCGCAAACGGTCGCCGAGACGGCGGCGCTCTTCGCCGCGCTCGGCGTGATCGGCTCGGAGCTCCCGGTCGAGGTCTACGACAACGGCACGACCCACATCTTCGTCGCCCTCGAAACCGAGGAGGCGGTCGCAGCGCTCGACCCGGACATCGGCGCGATCGCCTCGCTCGAGGTCACCGGGGCGAACTGCTTCGCCGGCTCGGGTGCGCGCTGGAAGACGCGGATGTTCTGGCCGGGAGGTGAGGACGCGGCGACGGGGTCCGCCGCCGGGCCGCTCGCCGTGCATCTGTGCCGGCACGGGCTCGTCGAGTGGGGCGAGTGGATCGAGATCTCGCAGGGGGACGAGATCGGCCGGCCGTCCACGCTCTTCGCGCTCGCCGACGGGGGTGACGGCGAGGCGACGAGGGTCCTGGTCGGCGGTCGGGCCGTGGTCGTCGCCCGCGGCGAGTTCCGGCTCTAGCCCGCTGCCAGGAACGCGGAGACCGTCTCGGACGCGACGCGGGCCGCCTCCACGGGTGCGGCGCCTGCGACCCGCTGTGTGAGG
>Ga0210076_1000135_pt1 | contig 15829 bp, 11 predicted proteins | sample MayberryNW_Catta_3_FD_184876 | JGI IMG/M metagenome (GOLD analysis project Ga0210076, IMG submission 184876) | Wetland microbial communities from San Francisco Bay, California, USA, that impact long-term carbon sequestration -... | ecosystem: Environmental > Aquatic > Marine > Wetlands ... | reverse complement strand
ACCCTACCCCGAATGGACTGCCGCCGGTCTCGAAGTTCACGGCGCCGACGGGGTTACGTTATTCCGCTACGGCCAGGCGGAATTCCTCTTCGAGAAAAGCCAATCGATTCCGCCGCTATTGGTAAAAACCCTACTGTTTCTTGAAAATCGAGATCTCGATAACCCGGCAACGCCCTGGCAAAACCCGGTGATTGAATGGGATCGCACGGTCAAGGCAGCCATGATGTACATAGCCGCCAAACTGAACCTGCCCGTGCCCGTACAGGGGGGTAGCACCCTCGCGGTACAGCTGGAAAAATTTCGTCACTCGCCTCATGGGCGGACCGACACGCCCCTCGAGAAACTGCGCCAAATCATTGGCGCAAGCCTGAAAGCTTACCATAAGGGCCCCAATACTCGCGCATCGCGCGAGCGTATCATTTTGGATTACCTCAATACCGTGCCACTGGCCGCGGCACCCGGCTACGGCGAGATCCACGGCCTCGGCGAAGGACTTTACGCTTGGTTCGGCATACGCCTTAAAGATGCGGTGGCGGCGTTGAATTCGCCCGGCGAGACGCCAGAAAAAATTCGTGTCTTCAAACATATTTTGACGCTACTCATATCCGTTCGTGCGCCATCGGACTTTTTGGTCGACGAGCGGGAATCGCTCGAGGAGAAAGTCGACCAGTTTACGCGTCTGATGGCACGCGCCGGAATCATCGATTGGGAATTTGCCGCCGATCTGCAGGAAACACCCATCCGTTTTCTGCCCACGGCGCCCCTGCCGCCGCAGCCGTCGTCCAGTAAGAACAAGGCTGCCAATGCGATCCGCATCAACATGCTGGAGGCCCTTGTGGCCGGTAACCTTTACGATCTTAATCGGCTGCACTTGCAAGTCGGTAGCACGTTCGATGTTCCGCTGCAAAAAGAAGTGACGGAATTCTTAAATCGCCTCGCCGACCCGCAATTTGTGAAAGCTAATGCACTCAACGGCGAGCGCCTGTTGGAGAACGCCGATCCGTCCAAGGTCATTTATTCGTTTCTGCTCGTCGAAGCGACACCCGCAGGCAACTATATTCGTGTCCAAGCCGACAACTTCGCAGCGCCATTCGATTTCAACAAAAGCGTCAAGCTCGAGCTCGGCAGCACGGCGAAGCTCCGCACCATCACGCACTACCTCGAGCTGATGGCCGAGCTCCATCGGGAGCTCTCCGGTTTGGACGAAAAGCAGCTGCTACAAAAATGGCAAGCCGCCCGGGACCCCTTGACCAAATGGGCCGTTGACACGTTACGGGCCGAAAAAGGCATCGCGCTCCAGGCGTTCCTCGACGCTGCCATGGCGCGCCGGTATTCAGCGAGCCCCTACGAAGATTTTTTCACCGGCGGGGGAGTTCACCGCTTTGAGAACTTCGACAGACAAGACAATGATCGGATCCTCGCACTGCATGACGCCTTTCAAAACTCGACCAATTTAGTGTTCATTCGTTTGATGCGGGACTTGGTGAGCTATCATCGAGTCCGCCTGCCATACGACTCCAATGACGTGCTCACGAATCCGAAAAGCCTGCAGCGGGCAAAAATGCTTCAAGAGATCAGCGAGGAAGAATCTCGCCAGGCACTGCGCCGTGCATATCAGAATTACGCCAGCCAGACCCCGGAGGAAATCGTTCGGCGCCTGCTCGGCAAGACAAACGTTGAGCAGCGACTTGCCGTCCTGTTCTTTGCCTGGCGGATCGGTGCCAGCGAAAGCGATCTGAAAGCATGGCTGGAAAAAAATACGGTTGCTCCAACGGAAACGGACGTTTCCAAACTCTTCCGCGCCTACCACAATCCGCGTCTAACCTTGGCGGATTTCGCCTATCTGCTTTCCGTTCATCCGCTCGACCTTTGGACCGCCGGTGAAATGCGCAAGCAACCAAATCTCGCATGGGATAAAGTTTACATCGCGAGTACAGAGCCGCGCCGCATCAGCTCGGCGTGGCTCTTCAGCGATCGCAATCATCGCGCCCAGGATTTGCGCCTGCGCATTCGCATCGAAAAAGACGCCTTCAACCGCATGACGCCCTATTGGCAAAGGCTCGGATTTCCCTTTAAAGCGATGGTGCCGACGTATGCAACCGCGATCGGCAGCTCATCAGACCGACCGGTCGCGCTCGCTGAACTGGTCGGCATACTGGTCAATAATGGCGTGCGCCGGCCCTCGGTGAGCCTGACTGACGTTCACTTCGCTGGCGGCACGCCCTATGAAACCGTGCTCCAACGCCTACCGGATCCGGGCCAGCAAGTTATTGCTCCGGAAGTCGCGCGCACTGCGCGCAGGGCGATGGCCGACGTCGTCGAACAGGGGACGGCGCGGCGCTTGAACGGCGTGTTTAAAATGTCGGATGGCCAAGTGATAACGGTCGGCGGCAAGACCGGCTCGGGTGATAATCGCTTCAAAACTTTCAGCCGCTCCGGTGCCGTGATCAGTTCACGCGCGACCAATCGAACGGCGACCTTCGTCTTCTATATCGGCGAGCGCTACTTCGGCGTCATTACCGCTTACGTGCAGGGCCGCGAAGCCGAACACTATCAATTCACCAGCGGCCTGCCGGTAACTCTGCTGAAACTTCTGGCGCCGACCCTGCTTACCAAGCTGGACAAAAACTTACAGCAACCGATGGCAAGTCGGGCGATCGAAGAACTTTTTCCGGTTGCTGATTCAACCAAGCCAGCCAGCCGTTCGATCCCGCATCCGGCGGCCACTGCCCTACCTATTGCGGAGTGACTGATAGGATCGAGCCATAGCATAACGGCCAGCGACCCAATTAAATAGTAAATTAGGTGCGGCGCCGGTTGCCGAATAGCTCGATATGCAAGCGCGGCGTGAAAGCATAGCCGCGGCGCAGGCACTGATCGACGATCCACCCTGCCTTCTCAGTAAGCTGTTTCGTCGTCGTGCCTTGCGCCATGATTAAAACCCGCGACGGATCGACGTTCTTTAAACGATCGACGATGCCGCCGACCTCCGCAAAATCCTCTTCCGACTCCACAACGAATTTCAACTGATAATCGTAACGATCCATATAACTTTGCAGCACTGAAAGGTTCAGCCGGCGCTCTTCATGCATGGCGGCGAACTTCCCTTTTTCTCTTTTCCACGGCGTGGAATTCTTTAGCTTCGGACTCAGCGAAACAAGATCGCAGGAAACCGATTTAAAAATCGTCCCGGCGGTTTCAATCGTGACATGTTTGTTTCTGCGCCGGAGCGCCCAAGCCAGATCTTCGATTTCAGCAGGCAGCATCGGCTCGCCGCCGGTAATCACAACGTGCTTCGTCGGGCGCCGGTCAACGCGAGCAAGAATCTTGGCGAGCGGCCAGGAAGATCCTTCCGGTCGCCAGGAAGTGTAAGGCGTATCGCACCAAACACAGCGCAGGTTACAACCGGAAGTCCGGATGAATAACGAGGGCGTGCCGATGAGCCGGCCTTCACCTTGGATGGAATAAAAGATTTCGCTGATGCGCACTAAGCCAACTTAGCAAACCGCCGCCCTCCATTGAAGTCTAAGAGCAGACTCGCTGTCTGCCTTTCGCGCGCCCATTGCGACGGCCTCGTAAAAGCTTTCAACAAACTGCATCGCAGGCAGCAAACTTGCAACGATGGCGCGGTGTGATAGACGTTACAGGTTGGCGCGAGAATAATAACGTCCGCCCGTAAGCGACATAGGTAAAAATATCGGAATGGCGACAGATCAGGAAGCTCTCGCAGCGGAAGAGCGGCAGTTACGCCGGCTCCGCCGCGCGATGGACGTTACGGCAGCCCTTCTCTGGAGCGTTAACTTGACCCTCGAAGAAGCGCAGGACATTGTCGGTCATGCGAAAAACACGGCGCTGCAACTTTTCCCAGACAAAGAGGAAACGTTTGATTTGATCTACGGCTCGCGTTTTCGGCGCATTCTCGTCGAAAAATATCGTCTCCAGTGAATGGAGAGACGCGCGGCAAAGTTTGCATAACAATCGAGTTATGGACGGCAAATTCATCCATATCCGTGGCGCCAAGCAGAACAACTTAAAAAACCTCGATCTCGATATTCCCCTCAACAAGCTGACGGTGGTAACCGGCGTCAGTGGCTCGGGTAAATCGACGCTGGCCTTCGACATTCTTTACGCCGAAGGCCAGCGTCGTTACGTCGAAAGTTTTTCCGCGTACGCGAGGCAGTTTCTCGATCGCATGGACAAGCCCGACGTGGATAGCATCGAGGGCATCCCGCCGACCATCGCCATCGATCAGAGCCGGCCGGTGCGGACTTCCCGTTCCACCGTCGGCACGATGACCGAGTTGCACGATCACTTTAAGCTGCTCTTTGCCAAGATCGCCGTACTTCACTGCCGCGGCTGTGAGCGCATCGTCGAGCGCGACAGCGCGCAGTCGGTTTTTGCCAAACTCGGCGCGCTCGCGGAAGGCAGTCCGATCGTGCTGACGTTTCCCCTGGCGCTGTCGGCGGTGGCCTGGGACGAAACTCGCAATGGTCTGCGCCAAGCCGGTTTTCACCGCTTGCTCGTCGGTCAAGAAATCCATGAGCTTGATGAGCTCGATCAAGCGCCCAACGCCGGCGAAGCCTTGCAAATCGTCGTCGACCGATTCGCCCTCCGGCCCGAAAATAAAAAACGCATCGCGGAATCATTAGAGCAGGCCTTTCACTACGGCAAGGGCCGGCTCAATGTTCACATGCCGCAAGACAACTGGCGCTGCGAGCCTTTCAGCAATCATTTGCATTGCCCCCACTGCGATATTGCCTATCGCGATCCTGTGCCCAATCTTTTTTCGTTTAACAGCCCGCTCGGCGCCTGCGAGACCTGTCGCGGTTTCGGCCGGGTGATCGATATCGATCTCGATCTGGTGATCCCCGATCCGGGAAAATCGCTCACCGACGGCGCCATCAAGCCTTGGATCAACCGAACTCGGCGGACCCGCCGTCTGCTCGATTTTTGCGAGCGCAAAAAGGTGCCGACAAGAAAGCCCTGGGGCGAGCTGACCGACAAACAGAAACAACTCGTCATTGAAGGCGACGGCGAGTACAAAGGCATACGCGGCTGGTTTCGCCGGCTCGAGCGCAAGAGTTACCGCATGCACGTGCGCGTGTTGCTGGCCCGCTATCGCGCCTACCTCATGTGTCCGGAGTGCAACGGCACGCGCCTAAAGCTCGATGCACTGCATTATCGTATCGAGGGCAAAGATGTCGCTCAAGTGAGCGCCATGAGCGTCGGCGCGGCGCACCGTTTTTTTGAAGATCTCAAGCCCGCCGGGGCGCTCGATCAGGTCGCGAGCTTAATCCTCGCTGAAATTCGCCGGCGGTTAAATTATCTGGTCGGCGTCGGTTTGGAGTATCTCACGCTCGATCGCCAGTCGCGCACGCTTTCGGGCGGCGAGCTTGAGCGCGTCGATCTCACGACCGCGATCGGCTCATCTCTGGTCAATACGCTTTATGTGCTCGATGAACCCTCCATCGGTCTCCATCCGCGCGATAGCCGGCGCTTGGTCGAAATTCTCCAGCGCTTGCGCGCCAACCATAATACGGTCGTCGTCGTCGAGCATGATCCCGAGATCATTAAAGAGTGCGATCACGTTATCGATCTTGGTCCCAAAGCCGGCGAGCATGGCGGTGAGGTGATGTTTGCCGGCTCGTACCAAGAGCTATTGAAAGACGAACAATCGCTCACGGCCGCTTACCTGAGCCGGCGCAAAGAGATCCCGTTTCCCGCGAAAAAGCGCAAGGCGGTGCCGCAACGCTCGATCAAAATCACCGGCGCCGGCGCCCATAATCTTAAGAACATCGACGTGGAAATTCCGCTGGGCATGCTTGTCTGCATCACGGGTGTATCAGGCTCAGGCAAATCGAGCCTGGTCGACGAAGTAATCCACCGCAATTTGAAAAAACTCAAAGAAGCGCCTACGGCCGCCATCACGGATTGCGCAAGCATTAGCGGCATCGACAAGGTCTCCGAAGTCGTTTTGGTCGATCAATCGCCGGTCGGCACCACGCCACGGTCCAATCCGGCGACCTACATGAAAGCCTTCGATGGCGTGCGCCGTCTATTTGCCGCCGCGGATATGTCGCGCTTGCGCGGTTACACGCCTTCGACCTTCTCGTTCAATGTCGAGGGCGGCCGCTGCGAGACTTGCCGCGGCGAAGGCTTTGAAAAGGTCGAAATGCAGTTTCTGTCCGATGTGTACACCTCGTGCCCCGAGTGCCACGGCAGCCGTTTCCGCGAAGAGGTCTTGGAAGTTTTTTACCGCGGCAAAAATATTCGTCAAGTTCTCGATCTCACTGTAACCGAAGCCTTGGAATTTTTTAGAGATGCCAAGGAAATCAGCGAGGCGCTCGCGCCGCTTCGCGCCGTCGGCCTGGAATACGTCCGCTTGGGGCAGCCGCTGACCACGCTCTCCGGAGGCGAGTCGCAGCGTTTGAAACTGGCAGCGCACATGGCCAAGGCGCGCAAGGCTGGAACCCTTTTTATTTTCGACGAGCCCACGACCGGGCTCCATTTTCACGACATTGAGCGCTTGCTCTGGGCGTTTAACGAGTTGATCGATCAGGGCCATTCGATCATCGTCATCGAGCATAATCTCGAAGTGGTGAAATGCGCCGACCACATAATTGATCTCGGCCCCGAAGGCGGCGACGGCGGCGGCGAGATCGTGGCGGTGGGCAAACCAGCCGATATTGCGCGAGCGGAGCGCTCGCACACGGGTGTTTATCTGCGGCCGCACTTGAAGCGGGACAGCGCATCACCTTTTGCACCAGTTCTGGAAAATGCGCAACCGCAGCTTGACGCTGCATTAGCCGTGGACGCAAACGCCATCGCGATTGTCGGCGCCAAGGAGCATAATCTAAAAAATATCAGCTTGAACATTCCGCGCGACCGCTTCGTGGTCTTTACCGGTTTGAGCGGTTCGGGAAAATCTTCGCTCGCTTTCGACATCGTCTATGCCGAAGGCCAACGCCGATACATCGACAGCCTTTCGGCTTATGCGCGACAGTTTCTCGAGGTTATGGCGCGGCCCAACGTCGACTACGTTGCCGGCATTCCACCGACGGTCGCCATCGAGCAGAGGCTCAGCCAAGGCGGCAAGAAATCAACCGTCGCCACTGTCACCGAAATCTATCATTACTTGCGCCTGCTTTATTCAAAGATCGGCAAACAGCATTGCGTTCAGTGCGGCCGGCAAATTCATTTGCTGTCGCGCAGCCAAATTCTCGACCGCATCGGCCATTCGTACCGCGGCAAAGATGTCATGATCCTAAGCCCCATCGTGCGCGGCCGAAAGGGCTTTCACAAGGAGGTCATCGCCGGCGCTCGCCGCCTGGGCTACCGGCGCGCACGCATCGATGGCAAGCTCATGGATGTGCGCGCGCCCGAGCTGGCCAACGGACTCGAACGTTTCAAGGAGCACAACATCGACATTATTGTCGGCAAAACCAAGGCCGGCGGCCGTGAAATGGATGCAATGATCGATCAGGGCTTGCGGCTCGGCAACGGCGTCATTCACTTAATTTCCGAACGCGGCGAGCAAATTTTTAATCAGCGGCTGTTCTGCCTGAACTGCGGCATCGGTTATGAGCCGCTCGACCCGCGAATATTTTCCTTCAACAGCCAACAGGGCGCGTGCGGTCAATGCGCCGGCATGGGTTTCACATGGGATTTCGATCCCGATTTGATCTTCGCCGATCCACGCCGGTCCGTCCGGGAGGCGATCGGCGGCATTTCTCCAGGTTCTTCGGTAAATGGATCCGAAACGCAACGGGCGCTGCAAAGATTATTGCAAGAGATCAAAGATCAACATGTCGATATCGATGCGCCTTTCGCCAAGTTGCCGAAAACAACACGCCAAGAAATCCTTTTTGGCCGAAGCGGCCGCAAAGGCTTTGTGGGACTCGTGCCGTTTCTGAAACAGCTGTCGGAGAATAGCGAGGAAGACTCCGCCAGCGATCTCGGCGAGATCATGAACGAAACTGTCTGCCCCGCCTGCGCCGGTCGGCGCTTAAACCAGCGCGCGCAGGCGGTCAAAGTGGAAGGCAAAACCATCTGGCAACTCACTGCGTTGTCCGTCGAGGAAGCGAAAAACTACTTTGCGAAGCTCGACCTTTGCCACAGCGAAAACGGCAATGCGGCGCGCGATCAGGCCGTGGCCGATAAGATTCTGCGGGAAATTCAGCAGCGCTTGAGTTTCCTATCCGAGGTCGGCTTGCCCTATCTGACACTGGATCGCCGCGCCGATACGCTCTCGGGTGGAGAGGCGCAGCGCATCCGGCTTGCGGCGCAGTTGGGATCGAACCTGCGCGGCGTTTGTTACATTCTCGACGAGCCAACCATCGGGCTGCACCCGCGCGACAATAACATGCTGCTCAGGACGCTGAGACGACTGGAAGAACTGGGCAACAGCGTCTTGGTTGTCGAGCATGATGAGGCGACCATCCAAGCGGCGGACCTGGTCATCGATTTGGGACCGGGCGCAGGCGTGCGCGGCGGCAGCATCGTCACCATCGGCACGCCGGAGGAAATCAAAAACCATCCGGATTCGCCGACCGGAGTATATCTCCGCTCGGCCAAGCGACGACTTGGCCCGAAGCGCGCCTTGCCGGAAACGAACTGGCTCACAATCCGCGGCGCCAAAGCGCACAACTTGAAAAACATCGACGTCAAAATTCCGCTGGGGATGTGGACCTGCGTCACAGGTATCTCTGGCTCGGGCAAGAGCACGTTGGTCCGCGAGGTCCTTTATAAAGGACTCAAACTCCATCTCGGCCAGTTCGCCGGACGGCCCGGCGCGCACAAAGAGATCGCCGGCTGGAAGGCGCTGGAACGCGTTGTCGAAGTCGATCAGACTCCGATCGGCAAAACGCCGCGCTCGGTGCCGGCTTCGTATGTTGGACTACTCGACGAAATCCGCAAGATCTACGCTCTTTCGCCCGAAGCGCGCCTGCGCGGTTACTCACCGAGTCGATTTTCTTTTAACGTCAAAGGCGGGCGCTGCGAAGCCTGCGCCGGGCAGGGAAAGATCCGCAAGGAGATGAGTTTTCTTCCGGATGTGTTCATCGACTGCGAGACCTGCGGCGGCGAGCGGTTCAATGAAGAAACGCTCAACATCCGCTTCAACGATAAAACCATCGCCGACGTTTTCCACATGACGGTGGAAGAAGCCGCGCCCTTTTTTCATGCCTTTCCCAAAATCGCCCGGCCGCTCAAAATCCTGGAAGATATCGGCATGGGCTACATCACACTTGGGCAGGCAAGCAACACCCTATCGGGCGGCGAGGCACAGCGCATAAAGCTGGCATATGAGTTGGGCAAGGAATCCCGCGGCAAGACGCTTTACGTGCTCGATGAACCTACTACCGGGCTGCACTTCGCAGATGTCGAGAAGCTGATTCATATTCTTCACCGCCTCGTCGACTTGGGCAACACGGTGATCACTATCGAACACAATCTCGACATCGTCAAAGATGCGGACTATCTCATCGATCTCGGCCCGGAAGGCGGCGAGCAGGGCGGTCAATTGGTCGCATGCGGTTCGCCGTCGGATGTTATCAAGGACGACAAACGTTCATACACCGCGCGATTTTTACGCAACTACCTGAACGGCGGTGTGACGGCAGTTAAAACTCGGCACCGAAAACCGTCGCTCGAGGCGGCGCCGGCCTGACATGGCATCGCGGCTCGTGCAGATGCTCGGCTATGGCCTGCGGTTAAAATGCCCGCGCTGCGGCGCCGGCAGGTTGTTTCGCAAGGCGTTTCGCATGGAAGAAGAGTGCCGCCACTGCGGCTTGAAGTTCGAGCGCGAGCAAGGTTATTTCATCGGCGCGATGTACATTAATTATGCTGCCACCGTAGCGATCGCGGTGCCGGGATTTTTTCTGTTGGACGCCTTCGCCGGCATAACCATCAACCAGCAGCTCGCGCTCTGGGTGCCGTTCGCGATCATTTTCCCGCTGGTCTTCTTTCATCACGCACGCAGCCTGTGGCTCGTCTTCGACTATTTTTTCAATCCGCCCCAAAGCCTCTACGGCGTTCCGCCGAAGAAGCCCGCCAATCACTGATTATTTCCCGCTAGCAAGCTCGTCGCTATTAACCAGTTGGCTTCCAGGGACCAATCGGCTCCCTCGCAGGTTCGGAGTTCGTTCGTTTAGTTAGGCCTTCGGCTGCTTGGGAAACTTCGGCAGGTCCGGGTTCATGTGATCCCAGGGTTGCGCGCTCGACGTAAAAAAATCCATGGCCGGTTTGAAGCGGCTCGGGTCGTCCAGGCTGCCCGCCGTAATCAAAATGAATTGCGGAAAGCCGGAGGTTTTTCCGAAAACTCTGCCGCCACAGGTCGGACAGAATCCCCGGCTGAAGGTATTGCCGCTGTCCGAGCGACTTTCGTAATACTTGACATCGCCGGTGATCTTGACCGATTGGACCGGCACGGCGAACGCCGGAACGTAAGCGCCGCCGGTCGCTTTTTGACAATCACGGCAATGACAATTGCCGGTGAACAGCGGTTCGACGGAACATTCATAGCGCACCGCGCCGCATTGGCAACCGCCGGTCAATGAAGTGCTCATATTTTGTCCTCCAAAGATTACTTTCTATTCTGGCAGCGGATCGCTTGCCGAGCCCATTCGGCAATTCGATCGACGTCTTCTATAATGTCCGCCGGCACCTGATAATAGCTCTTGAGCGTTTGCTTGGCATTGGGGCGGAACGGTTTCATCTTTCGCTTGCGGTACTCTCCGAGAGTAGCTCGATCCGTCTTGAAATATAGCCGGCCTTTGTGAAGGATCCCGAAGAACGTTTCATCCCGATAGAGCCCATAGCCGCCAAACATCCACCGGGCATCCACATCTTGCAACTGTTGCAACTGATCCAGCACGAAGTCTTTAAACGATTCGTCTGTCCTGCGCATCGCTCAACTCTGCTCCAACCACGTTGAACTTTTGAACCTCGAACCTTGAACCAACCGAATTATCCGATCGCCAATCCCGTCACGCCTAGAACCATCGCGCAAGCACCCACGAGGCGGCGCGGCGCATCTCTTTCGCCGAGCAAACGCGTGCCCATCACGGTGCCAATGAGGATGCTGATCTCCCGCGCCGGCGCGACGTAACTCACCGGTGTAAATTGCATCGCGGTGAGCACCAGAATATAGGCGAGAGGTATCAACACCGCGCAGGCGATCGCTTCGTACTTGTGCTCGCTCCATTCGGCCACCGTTTCGTCCGGGTATTTTACCGCCAGCGGCGTCAGCAGCAGCGCTCGGCCGACGTTGGCACCCCAATCCAAGACCAGCGGCGCAACCGCGAAGTGACTGACCGCCCGCTTGTCCCACAAAGTATACGAGGCGATAAACAAGCCGGTAACCAAAGCATAGAGCATTGCGTGCTGAGCACCGGTTTGACGTAACTGTGACAGATTTGTAGTCAGCACGCTTGCGCCGGCAATAATGCATAGCGCTCCGGCGAGCGCAATTACTGATGGCCGTTCGCCAAGAAATAGAATGGCGGCAATGCTCGATATCAGCGGACCTGTGCCGCGCGCTAACGGATAGACCAATGATAAGTCGCCGATGCGATAACCTTGATTCAACAGCACGAAGTAAGCGGTGTGCAGAGCCGCCGAACCAGCCATTAAGCCGATGACTAGGAAGTCAACCTTGATTTCCCAAACTTCGATGACCGTGATTGCCGCGGGCGCGTAGAGCAGCGCCGATAACACCGCCACTAGCCAGGTAAAAGTGGGATGTCCGCTCGCCCGCTTGTTCAAAAAATTCCAGCTTGCGTGGATTACGGCAGCCGCCAGAACAAGCGTGAGCGCCCAACCGGTCATGGTGAGAAGTCGTTCTAGGTTATGCTATTAAAGCATCGCTGCAGAAGCGGCAATGCGATCGCCCACCTGAATCATTCCGCTGGAAAGCACTTCGGCGCGCAATCCGCCGCGGTGAATCAAACCGCGCAGAATGCCGGAGGCGGCCAGTTTTTCCACGTGAGCACAGGGCTCGCACAGCCGCATGCCGCGCAAGCGGATTGCTCCGACGGTAAATTCCCTGCCCACTAAATGATTCAAAGCGACAGCGTGCGTAACGATATTGCGCCGCGCTTGCGCGGCTTCGATGTTGATCCCGTAATCTCTCTCTAGCGCCTCAAGCGCCTCGCTTTCGATCAAGGTAACTGCTCGTCCCGAACCCGGGAGGCTGGAGTAGGTGCCGAGTTTCTTGTAATAGCGATCGCCTTCTAGTCCCCTGCCGGCAACCGCACGCGCGCTCCCGATCGTTTCCATAGGCGCGCCGCCGGTGGGCGCGACGTGAATAGACATAATTCTGCCTTCCGACATGCGCTTCGATTCTTCCGTGCGCGTCAAGATGAGATTTTCGCGCGCGCTTCCAAGACTTTCTCGACCACTGCTTCTACGTTCGCCTCGTCGGTAAACGGCGACAAGATAAATGATTTGAGCGCCGTCACGGGCTCACCGTAACTCGACTCGCGATAAGAATCGGTCAGCGAAATCACCACGCCGCGTCCGGCCATCGCTTCGGCATGGACGTAGTCGTAGATTTTCCGGTTATAGGCATTGTGACGCAGCAGCGCGTCGCGAAACGCTTCGTTGGTCATCTCCTGATCTTTGATCGAAAAAGTATCGACTCCGTCTGGGTAGGCGCGGAACAAAGTCACGGTGCCGAAGTTGTCGCGGTTTAAAACGCAGGTGGAAGCATGGCCTTCGAGGTGTTCGCGCAACAATTGCGTCATTTCTACAATGTGTCCGATGGTGACGCGCAATCCTTCCTTGCCGAGCAACTTGAGATTGGCCAGCGCCGCCAGCGCTCCCATACCCGCGCGCGAGGTCTCGAGAGTGAACATGCCTGGACGATGCTCGCCGAACTGATAGAGATAGGGCATCTGCTCCTGGCTGCGGCTCAACAAATCGAAATCCTCGCGCTCTTTGAACAACACCAGGCTCGAAATGTACGGCGTGAAACCGGTCTTATGAAAATCGATGCCGATGGAATCGGCCAGATGAAGCTGGCGAAGGCGCTGCATCGCGCCGGCAAGCGCGCGCACCGTGCGAGGCCGGAAGCCCAGCGGATTGCCCTCGAAATCGTAGTCGCTGAAGACCTGCCATGCCCAACCGATCACCGCGTCCGCATGCACATGCGGCCGATAGTCGAGTTTGAATTCATCAACCAGCTCATCGCGCAAGGAGACGATCGCGGCCAGATCATCGAGACCGAAAGCGTCGGTGGTCCCCAACGTCGCGATAATCGCGCCGACAGGCCGGCCGCTCTGCAGCGCGGCGCGCGCTTGATCGCGCAATATATCAACCCGAATCGCGTTTCGCGCATCAGTGGGAATAGTCAGCAGGCATTTGGCGCCCAAACCGAGCCAACCGGCGATGTTGTACCGGCAGTAGTGGCTCGCATCGCTCGCGAAAACCACCGCTCCGTCACCCACGCCATTAAGCATGGCGCCGGGGAGCGCTTTCTCGACTCCAACTTTCACGCCGTAGAGCGTCGTTCCGGTTCCGCCGAAAGTAAAAACGCCGGAAGCATGAGCCGGGTCGTAGCCCATGAGCGCTGCGGATATCGCGACCGCCTCTGCCTCGGCAAGCGCGAGTTTATGGCTGTATTCATCCCAAGCCAAGTTAGGATTGTAAAGCCCGGTCAAAAGTGTGGCGATCAGAGAGGAAATCGACGGCGGCGGCACGACATTGATCTGCGTGCGCGGATGGCCCCAGATCGTCAGCCCTTCGAAATAGCTGACGAGGTAGGAGGTGACTTCTTCAACGCTCGACATCCGGTCCGGCAAGCGCGCCCTCTCGGCGGCGCCGTAATCAAGCGGCTGACGCGGGCCGAGCACGGGCACTTCGCTCTTTAGGCTATCGACTAAATCCAACGCGCGCATGATGCTGTGCACAAAATAAGAATCGTGCACGCGATCCGAGACCGGCTGGGGAAAAGCTAACCGAATCTTGTCGAGCTTATCGCGATAGGGAACCATTTCAGGATTTGGGTCAAGGCTTCTTGCGCGTCACCAGCGCGGTAATTTCCGGCGTTTGCATTCCGCCTTTGAGCAAATTGCATGTGCCCTTTTCTAAAATTTCCTGCGCCAAGCGCTTTGCGCCGGTGATCGCCGCCTTCGTAAAGCCCGATCCGTAGCTCACGCGCGCCACGCCCAGGTCCTGCAACTCCCTTACGCTTGGCGATTGCGGCCCGGCAAGAATACTGATCGGCGCCTTCACCTCTTTTGCGATGCGGCCGATTATTTCAGCCGAATGAAGGAACAAGTAAAAAATACAGTCGCCTCCCGCCTCGGCATAGGCATTCCCGCGCTCGATCGCTTGGTCCAGCGCTTTCTTCGGATTGTCGGTAATAACATGGAACGCATCGACGCGAGCGTTGAGAAAAAACTCGCTGCCGAGCTCGCGCTTGGTTTCCATGACCGCTTTGATCTTGCGCAACTGCTGCGATAATTCGACCAGCCCGCCCTTGCCTTTCTCCGCGCCGTCTTCGAGATTCATGCCCGCCACGCCGCGCGCCACCAGTGCTCGTACGGTGTCTCTCACGCCGGCTTCATCGCCGTAACCTCTTTCACCGTCGGCATTGAAAGGAACGCTCACCGCGCCAGCGAAGTTACCGCTCAGCTCGATGAACAAATCCCGGCTCATCGTCTCGCCGTCAGAGTAGCCCAGCACTGAGGCAATACCGCCGCTCGTCCCTTGAATCGCCTTAAAGCCCATCTGCTCGAACACTAGCGCGCTTAGAACATCGTAAGCTCCCGGCATAATCAAAATCTCCGGCGCGCGGACCAGCTCTCTGAGCTTTTTGCTTTTTTCATTGGCCGCCCTGAGAGCGGCGCTGGGGATTCTCTCCATGACGGTCTCCTTGAGCCTTCAGAATCTGAGTATATCGCATCGTAAAGCCGAATGGCTGCCCGACGCAAGCGAGCGCAGCCAACACCGAAGAATCGCGCATTCCTTCCCCATTACTTTTTCCTTGCCGACTTTTCGCTTTTGCTGTCGGCCTTCTTATTTTTTAAGACCATTTTCCTGTGGGGAATTCCCGCTTCGTCGAAAATCGGACCAGCGCAACGGAAATTTTGTTTCTCGTAAAATCCGGTCACCGCGACCTGCGCGTGGAGGTAAATTTTGTTGGCGTGGAGTTTCTTGGCTGTCGCGATTGCTTGCCTCAGCAATGTCTTCCCCACGCCCTTTCGCCGGAAGGGTTTAAGAACAGCCATGCGGCCGATTTTCACGGCGCCGCGATTTTTGACCAGGCGAGCCGTTCCTGCTGGTTTTCCCGAGACCAGCGCCAGAAAATGAATCGCGCGATTGTCATCACGATCCAGCTCAATCTCCGCCGGCACGCCTTGCTCTTGCACGAACACACGCATGCGAATGTCGTAGGCTTGAGCCATTTCCTTCTTCGAAGAAACTCTTTTAACGTGAATGGTCGTTTCCACGCGCTTTTGACCTATATGAGGGCTAGCATCGGCATCGTTGTTTTCTTGACCGATGCGTCTCAAGTCGAATAGCTTGGGTCGATTAGTAAAGGAGCGCGTTCATGAGAGCAAGTTCAATCGATCAGGACTTATGTCGAAAGATTGCCAAGCGTTGCATCCGGGTCCTGGTTGTCGCCTGCATAACCCTGTTGGTTGCGGCATCCGTTCCCGCCAGGGCGATTTGCCAAGAGCGCCTAAAAGTCATCTACAGCCAGTTCACAATGACAAACTCGGCAACCTGGTTCGCCCGCGAGGCCGGACTTTTCGAGCGCCAACGGTTTGACCGCCGATCTGGTTTACGTCGATTCTGCTCCAGCGGTGCAAGCACTAACGGCGGG
>Ga0210076_1000134_pt1 | contig 15832 bp, 16 predicted proteins | sample MayberryNW_Catta_3_FD_184876 | JGI IMG/M metagenome (GOLD analysis project Ga0210076, IMG submission 184876) | Wetland microbial communities from San Francisco Bay, California, USA, that impact long-term carbon sequestration -... | ecosystem: Environmental > Aquatic > Marine > Wetlands ... | reverse complement strand
CGATGCAGGCGCGCACGAGTCGGTAGCCGGGATCCGAGACGGCCGGCGTGCCGCCGTCGGAGACGAGCGCCACGTCGTCGCCGTTCTCGAGCCTCGTCAACAGCTGCTCGACGCGTTCCCGTTCGTTGCCCTCGAAGTAGGAGACCAGCGGCACCTTGATCTTGAGGCCCGCGAGCAGCCTGCCCGTGCGTCTCGTGTCCTCGCACGCCACGAGGTCGACCTGACCGAGCACCTCGCGCGCGCGCGTCGAGAGGTCGCCGAGGTTGCCGATCGGCGTGGCCACGAGCCAGAGCGTTCCACCCATGCGTTCCAGGGTGACACGTCATCTCCCGAGCGGCCACGGGCGGAAGGGCACACCGGCGGCGGCCACGGCGGAGGGTCGCACGGACTACTCGGGCACCGCCCTGTGGGAGGAAGCTCGGCATCCGGCGGGGGTCGGTACGCTTTGGCCGATGCCGGCGCTGCTGCGACGCTTGAACCGCCCGGCGGTGGCCGTGGTCGCGGTCGCCGCGATCGCCGGCGTGATCCGGTTCGCCGCGGTCGACGACCCTCACGAGATGGTGTTCGACGAGGTCTATTACGCGAAGGCCGGCTGCATCCAGGTGACCGACGAGTCCGACGACGTCTGCCGGGTGGAGTCCGACGACGAACGGTTCTGGGTCGAGAACGAGTGGGACATGGGCTCGTGGGTCCATCCCCCGCTCGGCAAGCTCACGATCGGTCTGGGCATCGAGGCCTTCAGCATGAGCCCATTCGGGTGGCGGTTCACGTCGGCGCTCGCCGGCATCGGTGTCGCGGTCTTCACGGCGCTGATGGCGCAGCTGCTGTTCGGCCGGCCGGTGTGGACGTTCGCCGCGGGGTTGTTGATCGCGGTCGACGGCCTGAACGTCGTGCATTCCCGCGTGGCGCTCCTCGACATCCACGTGACGTTCTGGATCGCGCTCGGGTTCCTGCTGCTGGTGCTGGACCGGCGTCGGATCGACCGTCGCACGGACGCTGCCGCCGAGGCAGCCGCTGCCGCCGAGGCCGCCGAGGCCGCCGAGGCGGCTCCACGTTTCCGCGTGCCGGCGCCGTTCTGGCGTGGATGGCGCTTCGCCGCCGGCGTCGCGTTCGGCGCCGCGGCCGCCGTGAAGTGGTCGGGCGCGATGGCGCTTCCGGCCGCGGTGGTGCTCTCCTACCTCTGGGAGACCTCGAGGCGGCGGCGCGAGGACGTCGGACGCCGGACGGCGTTCGTGCGAGCGCTCGGGCTCGAGACCCTCGGCATCGTCGTCGCGTTCGCGATCGTCCCGGCCGCGGTCTACCTGCTCACCTGGGCGCCGTGGTACGTGCACTTCCACCCGACCCTGGCGGACTTCCTCGAGCAACACCGCGACATCTGGGACTACCATCGAGACCTCCGCTCGACGGCGCTCGACCCGTCGTCCGACACGCAGACCCCGACGCACGCCTACTACTCGCGGGCCTGGACGTGGATCCCGATGCTCCGCCCGGTGAACTACTTCGTCGAGGACCTCGGGCCCGACATCCGTCAGATCCTGGCCATCGGGAACCCGGTGCTGTTCTGGGGCACGATGTGGACGATCCCGTACGCCGCGTGGGCGTGGTGGCGGAAGCGCGACTGGACCGCCGGCTTCGTCGTGGTCGCGTTCGCGGGTCTCTACCTGCCGTGGTTCCTCGTGGCCCGGCCCCAGTTCCTCTTCTACGCCCTTCCCCTCACGCCGTTCATGGCGCTGGCGGCCGTGATCACGATGCGCGATCTCGCGGCCGCGCGTCTCGTGATCCGCGACCACGACACCGGCGACGTCGCGATCGACCCCGATACCGGCGAGCCCGCGATCTCGCGGCGCAGGCCGTACCTGCCGTTCGTCTGGGGATACTTCGCCGCCGCCGTCGGGCTGTTCCTGTGGATGTGGCCGATCTTCACGGCGAGCCGCATCTCCGACGTGGCGTGGAAGGCGCGCGTCTGGTTCCGTGGCTGGACCTAGGGAGGCGATGTGACGACCAGGGACGACGTGTTCATCGAGATGGCCGACGGCGTCCGCCTCGCGGCCACCCTGTACATGCCGGAGGGCGAGGGACCGTGGCCCGCGGTGCTCGAGGCGCTGCCCTACCGCAAGGACGACGTCACGGGTCGCACGCGCGGCGAGTACCGGCGCCTCGCCGGAGCCGGATACGTGGTCTGCCGCGTCGACGTGCGCGGCACGGGCTCGAGCGAGGGCATCGCGACCGACGAGTACCCGCTCGTCGAGCGGACCGACATGGCATCCGTGATCGACTGGCTCGCGACGCGGCCCTGGTCGCTCGGCACCGTCGGCATGTACGGGTACTCCTACTCCGGGTTCAACAGCATCCAGGTCGCGATGGAACGCCCGGCGGCGCTCAAGGCGATCATCCCGATCTACGCCACCGACGATCGCTTCGGCGACGACGTGCACTACTTCGGCGGAATCCTGAAGCAGCTCGATCAGATCGACTACCCGAGCTACATGGTCGCGATGAACGCGCTGCCGCCCGCGCCGCCTGTCTACGGCGATGGCTGGCGCGATGAGTGGGACCGCCGCCTCGAGGGCCTCGAGCCCTGGATCCTCACCTGGCTCGAGCACCAGCGGCTCGACGACTACTGGAAGGCGGGCTCCCTGTTCGTCGACTACGAGGCGATCGAGTGCCCGACGATGATCGTCGCGGGATGGGCCGACGGCTACCGCAACAACTCCTTCCGCACGTTCGAGCGCCTGCGATGCCCCAAGCGGCTGATCTTCGGTCCGTGGGCGCACGCGTCGACCGAGACGTCGCTGCCCGGCCCGAACCACGACCTGATGCCCGAGCACATCCGATGGTGGGACCGCTGGCTCAAGGGCGTGGACAACGGCGTCGACCGGGACCCGCCGATCGTGCTGTACGCACAGCGTTCGACGCTGCCCGCACCCGATCGCCCCGACGTGCGCGGCGAGTGGCGGTACGAGCCGACCTGGCCGGCCGAGCGCCTCGCGCCCACCGAGTGGAAGCTCGCCGGGGCCGAGCCGAACCGGCCCGGCGACGGCCCCGACCGGCTCGACGTCCGCGGCGACGTCGGCCGCACGGCGTGGATCTCGTGCGCGGGCGTGATGCCCTGGGGCCAGCCCGACGACCAGCGCCCCGACGAGCTGCACTCCCTCACGTACACGTGGGAGCCGCTCGAGCGGGAGCTCGAGATCCTCGGCCACGCGGAGCTGCGCGTGCGGATCGCCGCGACCGCGCCGGTCGCGTTCCTGTCCGCGAAGCTCTGCGACGTGTTCCCCGACGGCACGTCGTCGCTCGTCGCGCGCGGCATGCTGAACCTGACCCACCGAGCGTCGCGCGAGTCGCCCGAGCCGCTCGAGCCCGGCGAGCCGGTCGACGTGACGCTCGTGCTCGAGGCCACCTCGTGGACGTTCGAGCCCGGCCATCGCGTGCGGCTCGACCTCGCCGGCACGGACTGGCCCAACGCGTGGGCGCCTCCCAGACCGGTCACGCTGACGGTCGACCGGGCGGCCACGACCCTGGAGCTCCCCGTGATCGACGGGCCGACGCCGGTCGAGGAGCGCCCGGTGCTTTCGCCCCCGACCCGTGATGGCGATGACGACGGGGACGACGAGGTCGTGCGATGGTCGATCACGCACGAGGCGCTCACCCGCATCACGTCGGCCAACGCCGGGAGCACGTTCGTCGAAGCCGCCGACGGGCACCTCCCGTGGATGCGCAGCCACTACGACGGGGTCGTCTCGGTCTCGACGGGCGACCCGGGGAAGGCCGTGGCGGCGGGCGAGGCCGAGTTCGAGCTGCGGTGGCCCGAGGCGACCGTCGTCTCGCGGGCCGACGTCACGATCACGAGCGACGCGGACACCTTCCACACGGCGATCGAGGTCGTCGTGCACGACGAGGGCCGGGAACGGTTCCGCCGCCGGTGGGAGCGGGCGATCCCGCGCGATCTCGCCTAACGGGCCCCAGAAACACGAATCCCCGGCGCGCTGGCCGGGGTTCGGTCTTGTTGGGATATCCCGACACCTATGGTACGCGCCGGGGCTGACATCGGCAAACGTGGGCTCGAGACCTCAGCCTGCGACCGGGTGTTCCGGATCGGCGTGCACCGACCAGAGGTTCCCGCGGCGGGTGCCGACCGGCTCCCCGCGCATCGTCGCGGCCGTGAGCGCCGTGATCACGACGGGGTCGTCGCCGAACAGCTCCTCGGTCTGCACGCACACGAGGGTGCCGGGCTTCCCCGCGGGGAAGACGACCTGATCTCGCGATGCGACCTCGCGGTCGACGAACATCGGCATGGACAGAAGCAGTCCCAGCGGCGGCCACGAGTCGGCCTCGAACTCCGGCGCCTCCATCGTGAGCTCCTCGCGGGTCGCGGGGCGTACGTCGGGGTCATTCATCACCCTGCGCACGAGGGTGACGTCGAGGCGCCGGTCCCACGGCACGACCATGAGCGCGTATCCGAACCGGTTCACGACGACCTCGGTGCGCACGAGCTCGTCGACGTCGATGCCATGGCGCTCGGCCGCCTGCTCCGGGAGCGCGGCCTCCGGGTCGGGGAAGACGGCGAATGCCACGGCCCGGCCCCGTAGGTAGTCCAAGACCGATGACGACATCGCCCCGCCTTTCCGGTGAGCGCGCGGTAACGCGGGCGAATCGTACCCAGTAGCAGGCCTGAAGTGGAAGCCCCGGTTTCCTCCCTCAGAACCCTGGCAGCCGGTCGCGGAACGCGATGTAGCCGAGCCCGGCCCCGAGGTCGAGCAGGAAGTGCGCGATCACGAACGGCCACGTGCGCCGCCACCGCAGGAACAACGCCGCGAACAACACCCCCATCGCGAGGTTGCCGAGGAACCCGCCCCACCCCTGGTACAGGTGGTAGGAAGCGCGGAGCGCCGCGCTGCCGGCCAGCGCCGCGACCGGCGACCACGTGAGCTGGCGCAGGCGCGTCACGAGGTACCCGAGCACGATGACCTCCTCGACGAGCGCCGCCTCGAGGGCGCTCAGCACGAGCACCGGCACCGTCCACCAGTGGCCGAGGGGGGGCGCCGGGATCACGAACCGGTTCACGCCGAGCTCGACGGCCGCGAGGTAGATGCCGAGCCCGGCGAGACCGACCACCGCGAAGAGCGCGAGGCCTCGCACGAGATCGGGGCCGGGACGATCGCCGGCGAACCCGATGCCCTGAAGACCCTCACGCGAGCGGCGCACCAGGTGCACGACGAGGAACACCGGCGCGAGGCCGAAGACGAACCCGGCGAGCTGGCGCGCGAGCTGCGTGCTCTGGTTCGCCGAGGCGACGATCGTGCCTTCGAGCGGCGCTTCCAACAGGCTGAGGATCGCGAAGACGGCGCTCGCCAGCAGCGAGAGCATGAGCACCACGACGACCTCTTCGGTCAGCGTCCGCCGGTCGGCCGGCGGGGGCGGGGTGAGCGCGAGGCGCCCGAGGATCGTGGTGCTCGGCGCGGGCTCGGTCGTGGTCATCCGGCTGACTGTACGCATGCGCCGGTGCCTTCGGCGGCGAGGGCTCCTCTACACTTCGGCCCCGGTGGCGACGAGGTTCGCCGCGGAAGGAGGCGGCACTGTGGCACGCGACGCGTCCGACCTGGTGGTGGTCGGCGCCGGCACCGTCGGCGGATGGGCGTCGGTCTTCGCGCGGGAGGGCGGCCTCGACCGCGTGGCGGCGATCGATCGCGATCTCGCGGGCCTCGGCGCCTCCGGACGCGCGGCCGGCATGGTGCGCGCGCAGGGCGGCTCACCCGACACCGTGCGGCTCGGCTCGTGGTCGATCGGCTTCTACGAGGGCCAGCGCGAGCGCTACGGCACCGACTCGGGCTTCGTCGGCCGCGGGTACGTGATCCTCGCCGCGACGGCGGCCGACGAGCGCGCGGCGCACGAGCGCATCACGATGCAGCGGTCGACCGGCCTCGACGTCCGGTGGGTCGATGCCGACGAAGTGCGCCGGCTGATCCCGGCGATGGAAGGCGGCACCGGCTTCCGCGGCGGCTCGTACGTGGCGACCGACGGGTGGGTCGATCCGCCCCGCAACGTGCGCGCGTACTCCCTCGCGATGCAGCGAGCCGGCGTCGAGCTGCGCGAGCGCGTGGCGTTCACGGGCCTTCGCACGCGCGCCGGACGCGGCGGCCGGCGCGTCGTGACCGGCGTCGAGACCACGGCCGGAACGATCTCGACCGGGCGCGTGCTGCTCACCGGCGGCCCCGCGTTGCAGGCGGTCGCGAAGGCGGCCGGAGCCCGCGCGTGGGTCGGCTACGCGCGGCACCAGGTCGTCGTGACCGAGCCGGGCGTCGCGCTGCACGCCGAGACCACCGCGATGGCGTTCGACATCTCCAAGGGCATCTACTGGCGGCCCGAGGAGGGCGGCTTCCTCTGGGGCATGTCGAACCCCGCCGAAGAGCCCGGCCCCGGCCGGTCGATCGACTGGCGCTACCTGCGGGCGATGGAACGCCGGATGCACCGGCTCGCGCCGGCGACGAGCGGGCTCGGCATCAAAAAGGCGTGGGCCGCGACGATCGAGTACACGCCCGACCACCTGCCGCTCACGGGCCCGCTCGTGCTGCGCGACGGCACCGAGGTCGAGGGGGCCTCGATCGCGAGCGCGTGCGGCCACGGCATGATGTGGGGTCCGGCGGTCTCGCGCATCGCCGCCGATCTACTCCTCGAGGGCCGCACCGACCTCGTCGAGCACGTGGAGCACTTCCGCATGGATCGGTTCGACGAGCACGGTCGCTCGCCGTTCGTCGATCCGGTGGCGCTGCCGTTCCCGGTCCGCGTCGACGAGTGAGGAACGCCTACGCCGCCTCGAGGGCGACGTCGACCAGGATCAGCTCGCTCGAGGCGGCCGCCTCGATCGCGATCGACGACACGTCGTGGATCTGGGCAGCGGCCCCCGTCTCCATGCGCTCGCCGTCGACCGTCACGTCGCCATCGATCACATAGAGGTAGGCACCGCGACCGGCGCCGAGCTCGTGCGTGATCGAGGCTCCGGCGCCTAGCCGCGAGATGAACACGTGGGCGTCCTGGTGCACGAGCACGGCCTCGCCGCCGTCGCCCGAGATCGCCTTCAGCAGCCGGTCGGTGCGGTCCTCGGTCGTGAAGACCTTCTGCTCGACGCCCGGGTCGAGCCCTCGCTCCGACGGCAGGATCCAGATCTGGATGAATCGCATCGGCTCGGTCTCGCTCGCGTTCTGCTCCGAGTGCCACGCCCCGCGGCCGAGCGTCATGCGCTGCACGGACCCGGCCGGCAGGGGCCCCGGGGCGCCGCCGACGTCGTCCTGATGGCGGAACGATCCCTCGACGACGTAGGTCAGGCCCTCGATGTCCCGGTGTGGATGCATCGGCCAGATCGCGCCCGGCACGAGCCGGTCGTCGTTGAACACCCGCATCGTGCCGAACCCCATGTAGTCGGGGTCGTGGTAGGAGTCGAAGGAGTAGTGCCAGCGTGCGCGGAACCAGTCGCCGTCGACGTCGCTGATCTCGTCGTCGCGGCGGATCGAGATCGTCACCGGACTAGAGCAGGAGCACGGGGCACGTGAGGGTGCGCGTGATGCCCTCGAGCTCCTGCATCGGCATGACGGTGGCCTTTGCGAGCTGATCGAGGTCGGCGGCCTCGGCCCGCGCGACCACGTCGTACGGACCGGTCACGGGATCGACCGCGACCACGCCGTCGATGCCGCGGATCCGCTCGGTCACCTGGCCGGCCTTGCCCACCTCCGTCTGGATCAAGATGTACGCGTTGACCACGGCGCTCCCCCCTATCCTTCGGTCGCGCCGTCGTCGGCGCCGTTCTTCTTGCCGCTCAGCAGGTCCCTCGCCTTGTCGACGAGCCCCCCGCCGGCCTCGACCGCCTTGTCGACCATCGGCTGCGCCTTCTCGACGAGGTCGCCGGCGGTGGCGCGAGCCTTGTCGAGCACCGGCTCGGCCTTCGACGAGAGGTCGCTCGTGGCTTCCTTGGCCTTGCCCACGAGCGGCTCGGCCTTGTCCACGAGCCCCCCCGCCGTCTCGGCGGCCTTGCCCTTGGCCTTGTCCAAGATGCCCTTGTCCTTCCGCTCCTCGGCCATCGGGTTCCTCCCTCGCTCCGTGTCTGGACCGTTCATCGTCCCCGACGTCGCGGCGACGTGCGAACGCGCAGCTCAGGGGACCGGAATGCCATCTTAGCCGAGCGGCTCCGGCGGGGCGATCGACGGGTCGGCGGGCACGTCGTCGGCCTCGGTGAGCGGCCGATCGAGCTCGGGCGTCCGCAACGCGAACCAGGCCACCACCCCGCCCGAGAGCGCCAGCGCCGAGGCACCCGCGTACAGCGTCATCGTCCCCAAGTGCTCGTAGACGAAGCCGCCGATACCGGCGCCGATGATCGGGCCGAGGCCGAATCCCACCATCTGCGCGACGGAGTTCCCCGTCGAATACAGCGACGAGGGGAGCAGGCGGCCGACGACCACCACACCGGTCGTGAACAGCATGCTGAAGGCCACGCCCTCGAGCACCGTCAGCAGCGACACGATCGTCGGGCTCGAGACCGACCCCCACAGCAGGAACCCGGTCGCGTACACCGCACACCCCAGCACGTAGACGCGTCGCAGACCGAGCCGCGCCTGCAGGCGCGAGCTCGATCGCATCATCGGCACCTCGATCAGCCCGCCGGCGGCGGTGCCGATGCCCACCAGCAGCGGGCCGCCGCCCTCGCTCACGATCTTGAGCGCGATGAAGTTCCATGCGGCGTTGAAGCCCGTCCACACGAGGAACAGCGCGGCGAGGAAGCCCCAGAACCGCGGCGCGTGATGGAACACCGCCCCGACCGTGCCGAGGCGGCCGCCACCACTCGCGGCCTCGTGACGAGGGGTGTCGCGCGGGACCGCGAACGACCAGGCGAACACGAGGACGCATGCGAGCGCGTAGGCCGGCATCGCCCAGCCGATGCCCGCCTGCTCGAACGTCCACCCGAGCGTGAGGCACCCGATCGCGTAGGTGAAGCTCTCCCACGACCGCACCCTGCCGTAGTCGCTCATGCGCTCGGCGCCGAGGTGCTCGAGGGTGATCGCGTCGATGTTCGGGCCGGTGCTCACCATCGCGCCGGCGAGCAGGAAGCCCGCCGCCGCGATCGGGCCGACGCCGTCGACCGCGGCCAGCACGAGCCCGAACACCGCGGAGAGGAAGGCGCCGATCTGCAGCGCCGTGCGCCGGCCGATCGTCGAATCGGAGAGATGGCCCCACAGCGGGTTCAGCACGACCCGCGCGACGGCCATCGCCGCGATGACCAGCCCGATGTCGCTCTCCGAGAGCCCCTTGCCGTCGAGGTACAGGGCGAGGAACGGGAAGAACGCCGCGACCACGAAGCCGAACGTGAGGAACAGCCCGCGCACCGCGGCGTCGGGGCGGATCGTGCGGGCGGATCGATCGAGCAGGGCGGACCTCCGGCGTCACGAGCGAGGCGTCAGTCCTGGAACAGTATGCGGGAGGCGGCTAGGCGATCCGGACCTCGGCCTGGGCGGCGAGCTCGGCCGCCCTGGCGGGATCGAGCTTTCCCGCGCCGGGCATCTCGGTGTTCGCGGTCGCGGCGCCGAGCGCGAGCCGCAGAGCGGCCTCCCAATCGTCTCCGCGATCGAGCGCCGTGACGAGCCCGGCGAGGAACGTGTCGCCGCTGCCGACGGGGTAGCGGCCGCGAACGTACAGCCGCCCCTCGTACATGGAGCCGTCGGGCGCCGCCAGCACCACACCCTCGGCTCCCCTGGTGACGATGCCGGCGTGGCCGTCGCCGCCCGCGAGGTCGCGGAGCTTCGACGCGGCGGCCAGGGCATCGTCCCGACGCGAGGTCGGCACGCCGAGGAGCCCGCGAGCCTCCGACGCGTTGATCTTCACGACGTCGGGCTGGGCTTCGAGACCGAGGCGCAGACGTTCCCCGTCGGAGTCGAGCGCGACGTGCACGCCTTCGATCCTCGCGTCGCGTACGAGATCCCGGTATCCGTGGTCCGGCGCCCCGACCGGGTTGGAGCCGCTGATCGTGAGCCACCCCCCGGGCTCCCATGCCGACTCGACCGCATGGAGCAGTTCCACCCACGCGGACGACGGCACGTCGGACCCGTGCTCGTAGAACTCGGTCAACCCGCCGGAGTCGCGATCGGCCACGGACAGCGACGACCGATTCTCTCCGTGGGTCCAGACGGCTCGTACCGGAACGCCCTCGGCATGGAGCGCCTCCTCGAGCCACTTGCCGGTGTGCCCACGCAGCAGCGCGACGGCCAGCACTCGCGCTCCGAGCGCCTCCGCCGCTCGCGCCGCGTTCAGGCCCTTGCCGCCCGCGACCTGCACGAACCCGCTGGGGCGATGGATGGCACCCAGCACGAGCCGCTGGATCTCGAACAGCTTGTCGACCGAGGGGTTCGCGGCGAGGCAGGCGATCACGCGGCGCTCCCCCGTTCCACCGCGTCGAGCGCCTCCTGCATCGTCGGCTGAGCATCGACGCCACCCGCCGCCCGCGTCGAGAGGGCGCCGCATGCGTTCGCGATCGCCAGGCAACGCTCGAGCGACTCCCCGCCGAGCATCGCCGCCAGGAATCCCGCGTCGAACGAGTCCCCCGCGCCGGTGGCGTCGATCGCCTCGACCGGCACCCCGGTCACCTGCACCCGCTCGCCGGCACCGGCGGCGATCGCGCCGCGGGCGCCGGTCTTGACCACCACGAGCGGCCCTCGGCTCCTCAGCGTCACGATGGCCGCCTCGAGGTCCGATGTGTGCGCCAGCCGCGCCGCCTCGATCTCGTTGGGCAACAGCACGTCGATCGACGGCAGGAGGGCGTCGAGCCCCGAGTTCCACAGGCCGCTGGGGTCCCAGTTCGGATCGACCGACGTGGTCGCTCCCTCCTCGTGCACCTCGGCGAACAGGCCGGGCAGGTCGGGGGCCAGACCGGTCTGCAGGTAATACGAGCTCACGTGCACATGCCGGGCCGATCCGATCATGCCGGGGTCGATCGACGCGGCTCGCAGATCGCCGATCGTGCCCGGCGAGGTGAGGATCGCGCGGTCGCCGGGCTTCGAGAGCACGACCGTCAGGCCGGTGGGGCGGTGCGGATCGGTCGACAGACCCTCGACGTCGACGCCGCGCGCCACGAGCTCGTCGCGCATGTACGCCCCGAACACGTCGTCGCCGACGACCCCGGCGAACGCGACCCGCAGCCCGAGGCGCGCGGCGCCGCACGCCATGATCGCGCCCGAGCCGCCGACCGTGAGCCTGGCTTCGTCGACGAGGCGCTCCGCCTGGCCGAACGCGGGCGTGACGTCGCCCCCTCGAAGCACGAGATCCGGGTTCGCGTCGCCGAGCACGAGCAGGTCGAGATCCATCGAGCCTGAGACTACCGACGGGCTGCCACGGGCGCTTCGTACGATGGTCTCGTGTCCGTCGGCATCGAGCTGATCCGTGGCGACATCACGACCCAGTCGGTCGATGCGATCGTGAATGCAGCGAACACGGCCCTCCGCCCGGGAGGCGGCGTCGACGGCGCGATCACCAGGGCGGCGGGGCCCGAGGCGTTGGCCGATCGCGAACGTGTGATCCGCGAGCGCGGACGTCCGCCGCTGCCGACCGGCGAGGCGGTCGCGACGATCGCCGGCGATCTCGACGCCCGGTGGATCATCCACACCGCGGGACCCGTGTATTCGGGCAACGCGCAGGACCCCGAGCTGCTGGCGCGATGCCACCGGTCGGCGCTGCACGTCGCCGATGAGCTCGGCGCACGCAGCGTCGCGTTCCCCGCGATCTCGACCGGGATCTACGGCTACCCCGTCGACGAGGCTGCCCCCGTCGCGATCGCGGCGGTGCTCGGGGCCCGGACCACGGTCGAACGCGTCCGGTTCGTGCTGTTCTCCGACGGGGACCTCGACGCGTTCGAACGCGCGTCGGCGGCGCGATCCTGACCCGCTCCGGGCGAACCCGACCCCGCTGATAGGATTCATGTTCCAGCCATGAGCGACCAGGCCACGAACGACGCCCTCACCGATGTCACCGGCGTGCACGAGCGCCTCGCCGACATCCAGCTCGTCGACTGCCGCGAGTTCTACGAGTGGGAGGCAGGCCGCATCGACGGCGCCGTGCACATCCCGCTCAACTCGATCATGGCGGGCGCGGGCTCCGAGCTCGACACCGACACGCCGGTCGCCGTGATCTGCCGCACGGGCAACCGCAGCGAGCTCGCCACGATGATGTTGCAGGCGCGAGGGTACGAGGCCTACAACGTCGCCGGCGGCATGGAGGCCTGGGCGTCACAGGGCCTTCCGTTCAAGGCCGGCGACGGCTCCCCCGGTCGCGTCGCCTGAACCGTCAGCCCCTCCACCGACGATAGACCGGCGACCCTCCGCCGGGATAGGTCGTCCCGACGGCCTCCTCGATCGAGCACGCGTAGAACGCGAGCTCGTAGGACGCCTCGTACGGCACCGCGGTCGCTCCGGGGTGCTCGGCAGAGATCCGCTCCATCCACCCGCGGACGAGGAACTCCCCGCCTTCGCCCTCGTGGTTCAGCGGCTCGATCGCGGAGTGCATCGCGTAGCGGCCGTCGAGCGCGACCTCTTCGGTCTTCGGGCTGCGCTCGCGGAACCCCACCAGCAACAGCCCGGCTGCGAACCACGGTGAAACGGGGTGCACCCTGGGTGAGCCGTCCGTGCGGAGCGTCGCGTGGAACACGACCCTGCCCTCGAACCGTTCGCGCCCGAACGTCGAGAGCTCCGGATCGGCCACCTCGAGCTCGGCCCACGCCCCCACATCTCGAACGGTAGCCTGCGACCATGGCCGACGTCGACGCCGCCCGCCGGGAGCTGGACGCCGCGCTCGGTTCCCGGAGCGTGCTCTCCGACCCGCTCGCGCTGCGCCTGTACGCCCGCGACGCCTCGATGGTGGAAGGTGGATGCGCCCTCGTCGCCCTGCCCACGACGACCGAGCAGATCCAGGCGTGCGTCCGCATCGCCGCGGCCCACGGACTGCCGATCGTGCCGAGGGGCAGCGGCACGGGGCTCGCCGGCGCCGCCACCCCGATCGGCGACTCGCTCGTGGTCTCGACCGCCCGCATGTCCCGGGTCGTCGAGGTCAGGCCCGAAGACCGGCTGGCGTGGGTGGAGCCCGGTCTGCCGAACCTGGATCTCGCGAACCACCTGCGCCCGACGGGCTGGACCTACGCGCCCGATCCGTCGAGCCAGCAGACGTCGTCGATCGGCGGCAACGTCAACACGAACGCGGGCGGGCCGCACTGCCTCGCCTACGGCGTGACGAGCGCGCACGTGCTCGCGGTCGACGTCGTGATGGCCGACGGCTCCCTCGAACGCTTCGGTGCCGAGGGGCCGGAGGCGCCCGGGTACGACCTGCGCGGCGTCGTGGTGGGCAGCGAGGGAACGCTCGGCCTGGTGGCCCGGGTGTGCGTGCGCATCCTGCCGATGCCGCCAGCCGTGCGGACGATGCTGTTCGGCTTCGACTCGGTCGAGGCGTGCGCCGCCACCGTCTCCGACCTGATCGCGCGGGGCGTGGTGCCCGCGGCCGTCGAGATGATGGACCAGGGCATCGTGCGCGCGGCCGAGAGCTTCGCCCACGCGGGGTATCCCACCGATGCCGCCGCGCTGTTGATCGTCGAGGTCGACGGCACCGAGGCGGGGGTCGCGGCGCAGGCGCGCGAGGTGGAAGCCGCCGCGCGCGAGAACGACGCCTCGAGCGAGCGGGTCGCCAACGACGAGGCCGAGCGAGCGCTGCTCTGGAAGGGCCGCAAGTCCGCGTTCGGAGCGGTCGCGCAGATCGCCCCCCACTACCACCTGCACGATTGCGTCGTGCCGAGGACGAAGCTCGTCGAGGTGCTCCGCGGCGTCTACGCGATCGCCGAACGTCACGGCCTGATCGTGACGAACGTGTTCCACGCCGGCGACGGGAACCTGCACCCGCTGTTCTCGTTCGACCGAACGGTGCCCGGCACGCTCGAGCGCGTGCTGCAGGCGAGCGACGAGGTCGTGCGGCTCTGCGTCGACGCGGGCGGATCCCTCACCGGCGAGCACGGGATCGGGCTGGAGAAGCGGGACTTCATGCCGCTCGTGTTCTCCGCGCAGGACCTCGCCGCGCAGGCGTGCGTGCGATCGGCCTTCGACCCCCACGGCCGCATGAATCCCAGGAAGGTCCTGCCCGACGGCGCCCGCTGCGGCGACTTCGCCGTGGCCGCGACCGGATCCGGCGATGCGGCGGCCGACGCCCGCGACCTGCCGGAGGGATCGTGGATCTGATCCATCCCCGGACGCCCGCCGACGTGGCCGAGGCGCTCCGGGACTCGAGCGCCTCGGGTCGTCGTGTGCTCGTCGTCGGCGGCCGGCGTCATCTGGACAAGGGGAACCCGGCGGAGGTCGACGCCGAGCTGTGGACCACGCAGCTCGACCAGGTGATCGCATACGAGCCGGCCGAGATGCTCGCCGTCGTTCAGGCGGGCATGCGTGTCGGCGCCCTCGCCGAGCTCCTCGCCGAGAACGGCCAGGAGTGGCCGGCCGACGCGCCCGCGGACGCCACCGTCGGGGGGGTGCTCGCATCCGGCTCGTCGAGCGCCAGACGGTTGAAGGTCGGCGCGCTGCGCGACACGGTCACGGAGATGATGCTCGTCACCGGCGACGGCCGGATCGTGAAGACCGGCGCCCGAACGGTCAAGAACGTGACCGGCTACGACCTGCACCGCCTGCTCACCGGATCGCTCGGCACCCTCGGCGTGATCACCCAGGTGGCGCTCAAGGTGCGTCCCTGGCCGGAGAGCCGGCGGACCCTGGTGGTTCCCGGCGGGCTCGACCTCGCCACCGCCCTCGCGGCCGAGGTGCCGCTGGCCGGCGGCGTGCTGGCCACGCCCGGCGGCATCGAGGTCCTCCTCGAGGGGTGGGCCGGCGAGGTCGACGAGCTCGAGGGGGCGGTGTCGGCCCTGGCGCCGGACGCGGCGCCGCTGGACGGGGCACCCTTCCCGCGTGCGCCGTGGTGGACGTGGCCGGGCGACGGAACGATCGTCGAGGCCGCCGTCTCGCCGTCGAGGGTTGCTGCGGTCGTCGACGGATCGGGGGCGTTCGCCGCGCTCGCCGGCGTCGGCCTCGCATGGGTCGCGACGTCCGCCGAGGAGCTCGGCGCCCTGCGAGCCCGCGTCGCCGCGGCCGGCGGCATCGCGCCGGCGGTACGCGGCGCCGGCGGCCTCGGCGAGGGACCCGTGCCCGGCCACGAGGTGCATCGACGCCTCAAGGCATCGTTCGACCCCGCGGGCATCCTCGCACCGGGACGCGGTTGGCACCGATGACGTTCGGCGGCATGCTGCACCTGCGTTCGCGCACGTCGCGACACCCGTGAAGGAGGAAGCGTCGATGGACACCTACGAGGTCGGCATCGTCGGGGCCGGGGTCCACGGCGCCGCGGCCGCGTACCACCTCGCGACGCGCGGCATCCGCACGATCGTGGTGGAACGCACGACGCCGGCCGGAGGCCCCACGGGCCTGTCGAGCGGCATCTGCCGCGCCTACTACACGAACGACTTCCTGGCGCGTGTCGCCCGCGACGCGATCGAGATGTTCGAGCGCTTCGAGCAGATCGTCGGCGCCGACGCCGGACACCGCCGGACGGGTCTGTACGTGCTGCATCCCGCGGCGGACGAGCCCGTGGTGCGATCGTCGGTCGCGCGCCTGAACGAGAACGGCATCGAGACCGACCTGCTCGAGCCGGCGGCGCTCGCCGCCCGCCTGCCCGGGTTCGATCTGGCGGGCGTCGCGATCGGGGCGTTCGAACGCCACGCCGGCTATGCCGACCCACACGCGACGACCGAGGCGTTGATCCGCGCGGCGACCGATCG
>Ga0210076_1000133_pt1 | contig 15913 bp, 17 predicted proteins | sample MayberryNW_Catta_3_FD_184876 | JGI IMG/M metagenome (GOLD analysis project Ga0210076, IMG submission 184876) | Wetland microbial communities from San Francisco Bay, California, USA, that impact long-term carbon sequestration -... | ecosystem: Environmental > Aquatic > Marine > Wetlands ... | reverse complement strand
GGTCGTTCTCGCGTAGCAATCAATGCCTGGACAGATGTCGTGCTAAGCAGCGCCTCCACGAACTGTTCACACGCTGCTGAGGAGACGATCTGGTGGTAGTCGTCGATCACGAGCCAGGCTGACTTCGGCCACTCCGCGAAGTCCGCGGCGAGGAGCTCGGCATACGTTTTCGCCGGATCCTTCGGAGGTTCGGGAACGGTCAGGCGTTGCTTCAGACGCTCGCCCGCCGGAAGGATGTGGGCTGCGGCGTCGGCGATTCCGACCGAGAGGGCCGCGACGTCGGCCGACGCGACGGTCGCCTGGTACCAGGCCACCTCCTCCGGCGGGCGGGGCTGCAGCCACTCGGCGGCAAGCGTCGTTTTTCCGTAGCCGGCCGGCGCGGTGAGCATCAGGATGCGAGCCTTGCTCGCATCGAGTTGTCGCGTCAGACGAGGTCGGCGAATGTGGCGCCGGAAGAGCGGCGGCAGATCCGACGACGCGCGATCATCCGCCATGGGGGGATCGGCGATCGATGCGCTTGCCACGGGGAAGCCGGAGCGTACCGCGCTCGTGACGCCTGCGCCATTGTCCTTTTCCCAGGAGCGCCCGGGAGCGCCGCGTCCGCCGTGCCACCTCGGCGGACGCGGGCTTCCTCTCCCGGTCTAACTCGGCGGGACCGCGGACGGGCGTGTCGAAGGGTCGCGCTCGAGGACGTCGAGCTCGTGGGGATCCTCACCCGTCGATTCCCGGAAGGCGGAGGGGATCTGCCGCCGGCGGGACACACGGAGCTTGGTCCTCAGGGTGTCGGAGTGCGCCTTGGCCGTCCGTGGCGAGATGCCGAGCCGATCCGCGATCTCCAGGTTCGAGCACCCACGTGCGATCAGGTGGACGACCTGGCGCTGGCGGAGCGTGAAGTGTTCGCGTTCGGCGATGAGCATGCCGGGCATCGTGTCCGCCCGGCACGGGGTGCGCAATCGGTCCGGGGACGTATCTTCCGGGCTTACGCCGCCGGGTGTACCGACACCTGGAGCCGGCGCCCGTCCGCGTCGACGGACCGGATCGACTCGATCGGAACCCGCACCGTCCCGCGTGGACCCTCGACCACGAGACCCCACGGGCGGTCCCACCGGGCGCTCGGCTCGTAGATGGGGGCCACGACGACGCCGATCGGGCCGTCGGGCCCGTCCACGCGCATGCCCTCGCAGCCCAGCAGCCAGCTGCGCTCCTCGTCGCCGGTTGGTCCCGAACCCCCGGCCTCCGCGCTCATCGCGGCGTCCTCCTTCCGTCGGGAGCCCGTCCGGCGCCTTCCGGACGTGCGGCGCTCCCGATCACCACGATGCCGCACCGGCGGGTTCCCGGCATCCCCCGAACTGAGTGACCTCGGGCACCGCTCCGCGTCCGTGCTGCCCCGAGACAGCGATCACTCGAACCGGGGACGCAGCCCGGCCGGTCTTTCCCGATACCTGGACAGGAATGCGGCCGGGCCTAGGACGACGTCCGCGAAACCCGCATAATCCCCGGAGATGAGGCGGGGTCGGCAGCAGCGAACCGGTGCGGAAAGGGCGGCGAGGGGCAGGCGACGCCCACCCCTCGCAGCCACACGCGCACTAGCCCCAGGGCGTGCCGCCGACCAGCGCGGCGATCGACCCAAGAGCGGCACAAACGATGGCAAGCCGCAACTTCATCGGGATCGTCCTTTCTCGTCGTCGAACTACCTAGAGCGATCCCGGGCCCGGAGTCCGCGCCAGTATATAAGGTGGTCAACTTGCCGAGGAAAAAGTCAACACACATAGACGATCCCGTTTCCGTCGGGAATCGGGTCAAAGAGGCACGCGAAAAGGTCGGTCTGAGTCAGCGACAGCTGGCGTTTCCCGGCTGTTCGTCGGCGTACATCTCGCGGATCGAGGCGGGCATGCGCACCCCGTCGCTCCAGGTGCTCCAGCTCCTCGGGCAGCGGCTCGGCGTGACCGGTGAGTACCTGGCGACCGGCAACGAGGGCGCGGGCAGGCAGGACGACCTGCTCACCCAGGCCGAGTTCGCGTTCCGGTTCGACGATCTGGACGCATCCGAGGCGCTCTTCAAGGAGGCGCTCGAGGACGGCGACGACCCGCGCATGCGCGGTCGCGCGCTCGAGGGCCTCGGGCAGCTCGCGTTCCGCCGCGGGGACCCCCGCAAGACGGTCGAGTACTTCCACGAGGCGCTGCAGGCCTTCGGCGACGAAGTCGTCGACCATCCCAAGCTGGCCGACACGCTCGGGCGCGCGCACGCGATGCTCGGCGACCTCGGCTCGTCGATCGACATCTACGACCGCTGCCTCGCCGACGCCCAGGCGCGGCGCGACAAGATCGAAGCCTCGCGGTTCAGCGTCCTCCTCGGGCACGCCCTCATCGACGCGGCCGAGTTCGGGCAGGCGGAAGGGATCCTCGAGCAGACCGTCGACCTCGCCGAGCAGATCAAGGATCCGGTGCTGCACGCCCGCCTGTACTGGCTCGAGTCGCGGCTCTACGCCGAGCAGGACGATCCCGAGCGGGCCGCGGGCTACGCCCGAAAGGCGCTTTCGATCGTCCAGATGATCGAGGACCGGGCCTACGTCGCCCGGGCACACCAGCTCCTCGCGCATATCGAGATCGACCGCGGCAGGCCGCAGGAGGCGCTCGAGATCCTCGAGCGCGGCCGGCCGCTGCTCGACGACGCAAGCCCGGTCGAGGAGGCGCAGTACCGCCTCGAGGAGGCCCGTGCGCTCGCGGGGCTCGGCGAGACGGAGCGGGCCGCCGCGCTCGCGATGGAGGTCACGGGTGTGATCGTCAACGCGAACGTCGAGGACGCCGGGCGCAGCTACACCCTCCTGGCCGACCTCTTCGCCGGCTTCGGCGACGTCGAGCGCGCCCGCGAGCTGTACGAGCTCGCCGCCGAGCTCCTCGAGAAGAACCCGAACCGCTACCTCGTCCGGGTCTACCGCCGGCACGCGGAGCTGCTCGAGTCGCTCGGCCGCCGCGACGAGGCGATGGAGCTCCTGAAGAAGGCGGTCGCGATCGGCGAGTACGAGCACCCGCGCGTGCGGCTCCCCCGGCTCGCGCGGCCGGCCTCGCGTCGCTAGGACGCTGCCAGGAAGGTCGCCTCGTGGCCGCGGTCGTTCGCGGCCCGGGCCTCGTCCTCGGTGAGCGCTCCGACGCGGAGGAGGAGCGCGAACTCGTCGCGCAGGTGGGTCTGCATCATCTCCGGGCCGTCCGTCGCGATCGTGAAGCGGACGCCGCCTTCGACGAACGCCCGGACCGTGTCCCGCACCGCGTCCTCGTCCGCGAGCGCGCGCGTCAAGAGGTTCGAGGACGGACAGAGCTCGAGCACCGTGCCGGCCTCGCGCAGCAGCCGCAGCGCCTCCGGGTCCTGCGCCGCCAGGATGCCGTGTCCGATCCGCTCGGGGCGGAGCGTCTCGACCACCTCGACGATCTCCTCGACCCCGGTGCCGCCGCCCTCTTCGCCGACGTGGATCGTGACCCCGAGACCGGCCTCCCGCGCCGTCGCGACGAGCGGCTCGAGGTCGCGGTACGGGTAGCGGCCCGGGTCGGGCCGGGGACCGGCGATGTCGATGCCGACGATGCCGCGCGACCGGTACCGGATCGCCTTGTCGACGATCACGGCGTTCTGCTCCGGCGTGAAGGTTCGGTCCATCATCAGGATGAGTCCGGCGCGCACCTGCGGGTACTCGAGGCTTGCGCGGTCGAGGCCCCGGATCGCGGCCATGATGATGTGGTCGAGGTCGCGCTCGCCGCCGCGGTTGCGCTTCATCGGGTTGAAGCGCAGCTCGAGCGTCGTGATGTTCTGCTTCCGGTACGCGCCCCCGATCGCCCCGTGGACGGAGCGCTCGACGGCGATCGGGCTCGACTGGATGACCTCCACCCAGTTGTAGATCGCGTCGAGCTGCGGCAGCCCGTCGACGCCGCGCGGATCGACGCACACGAGCCCGACGAAGTCCCAGTAGTCCTTCACCGGGAGCGCGATGCCCTGCTCGTGCGCCAGCGTCCAGAGGACGGAGGGGTCGACCGAGCCGCCGAGGTGCGTGTGCAGCTCCGCGAGGCCGCGGCCGCCGAGCGCGTCTGCCACGTCGACAGCCTGCGGACGCGTCTCGATCATCGCCATGCGGCGAGTCTACGCAAGGAACCGGGGACCACGGCCGTCCGGGCCGGCCGGCGAGGGTTCCCCGACGCGGAACCCCTCGCGCCGGACCGGACGGCGGCGTGCGCGTCCGCGCTACGCCGCCTGGCGCCCGCTTGCGAGCCGCGCGATCGCCGCGGTGATGCTGCTCTTTGCCCCGGTGTGCGGGACTGGCCGCGGCGCCGCGGTGGCCAGAGGTCGTGCCTGCGAGAGCAATGCCGCCATGGGGACATTGTCGGCGGCCTGATGCCTTCTGGAAGCACCCGAAAGGGTGACGTGTCAGCGAGGCGCCGGGGCGCGCGGACGGCTCCGGATTCCGGCGCACGGCGGGCCCCCGGCGACGGGGCGCCGGCGCGGGTTCGGCCCCGGCCGGGTGGGCCGCGGCCGGAGGAGGGGTAGGGTTGACCTCGATGAAGGTCGGCATCGTCGTTCCCTTCTCGTGGTCCTTTTGGGGCGGCGTCCCGGAGCACGCGGACCACCAGGCCCGAACGCTCGTGGAGCTCGGCCACGAGGCGAAGATCCTCATCGGCCACGACCCGCCCGGGCGGCTCACGAAGGCGCTGCACCCGCGGGTCGGCCGGCACGAGCGTCCGCCCGACTACGTCATTCCCGTCGGCCGCTCCATCATCGCGCCGGCGAACGGCTCGCTCTCGAACATCGTGCTCACGCCCCGATCCATGCGGCGCATGTCGCGGGCGTTCGAGCGGGAGCAATTCGACGTGCTGCACGTCCACGAGCCGTTCGCGCCGATCATCTCGGTCTACGCGCTCGCGGTCGCGGACTGCCCGATCGTGTCCACCTCGCACAGCGCCGGCGAGACCCTTCGCTGGTATCCGCTCGCCCGGAAGCTCTGGGGCGTCCTCGAGGAGCGCATCGACTACCGGCTCGCGGTCTCGGACCGGGCACGCGAGGTGGCGGAGAAGTACCTCACGGGCGGTCCTGTCGAGGTGCTCCCGAACGGCGTCGTGATGCCGCCCGAGGCCTCGGCGCACGCCCGCGAGCCGCATGTCGTCTTCATCGGGCGGCACGAGCCGCGCAAGGGGCTGGCCGTCCTGCTCCAGGCGTGGCAGACGGTGGCGGAGCGCACCGATGCCCGGCTTCGCGTGGTCGGCGCCGACCCGCTCTCCGTCCGGTGGCTCATGCGCCGCCAGGGCGTCTCGGGGCGGAACGTCGACCTGCTCGGCTCGATTCCGGAGGAGGCGCTGACGGAGGAGCTTCTCTCCGCGAGCGTCCTCGCCGCGCCGTCGATCGGGCGCGAGAGCTTCGGGATGGTCCTGACGCGCGCGTTCGGGTGCGCGACCCCTGTGGTCGCGTCTGACATCGAGGGCTACCGCGACGTGGCGACGCCCGAGACGAGCGTGCTCGTCCCACCGGGCGACGCCGACGCGCTCGCCGAGGCGCTCGCGGAGCTCCTCGAGGACGAGGAGCGCCGGGTGGCGCTCGGGGCGGCCGGGCGGCGGCTCGCCGAGGCCGAGTACGGCTGGGAGCGGATCGGCTCGAGGATGATCGAGATCTACAGCGGCCTGGTCGGCGCCCCGGCCGCCGATCGCGCCGCGGCATGAACCTCCGCCGAGTTCGGCTGCCACGTTCGCCTGCCGGGCGGTTGCTGATCGTCGCAGCCGCCCTCGTGGCGACGTTCGCGCTCGTGCTCTGGCGCATCGACGTCCACCTCGTCGAGGACGCCTTCGAGCTCGTCACCTGGAAGTGGGTGGTCGCGGCGGTGCTGCTGAACCTCTTTTCGATCGTCGTCCGTGCCGTGGCGTGGAAGATCGTGGTCGACCAGGCCGTACCGCCGCCCCCGCCACGCCAGCGGAGCGTGTTCGCCGCGTTCAGCATCGGGCTGCTCGGCAACGCGGCGCTGCCCGGACGCGTCGGCGAGCTCGCCCGCGTGATCGTCCTCAACCGCCGCCTGCGCCCCCGGCCGGGAAACTGGGCGACGCTCGTCGGCACCGTGTTCGCCCACCGGCTCTTCGACGTCGTCGTCGCAGCGGCGCTCGTCGTCACCGTCGTCTACACGGCGCGGATCCCGGACTGGGCGCGGCCGGCGCTCGCGGTCGGGCTCGGCGTCGGTCTCGGCCTGCTGATCGCCGCACTTCTCGTCGCGCAGCGCCGCACCCGGACCGCGCTGGACGAGGTCGGCCCCGTCCGGCGGGCACTCAGCATGGCGCGACGCGGCCTGAACGTCCTCCAGCGGCCGCACGCCGCGATCGGAGCCCTGCTCTTCCAGGCGCTGGCCTGGGCGGCGCAGCTCTTCGCGGTCTGGACGATGATGCGCGCATTCGACATCCACGCGCCGCTCGAGGCCGCCGCGCTCGTGCTCGTGATCATGAACCTCGTGTTCGTCTTCCCGCTCTGGCCCGGGAACGTCGGGCTCCTCCAGGCGGCCGTGGCGCTCTCGCTCCTGCCCTACGGCGTCTCGTACGGGCGCGGCTTCCTCTACGGGATCGGGCTCCAGGCGGTCGAGGCCGGGGTGGGGATCGCGCTCGGCCTCGTGTTCCTCGCGCGCGAGGGGTTCTCGTTCGCGATGCTCAGGCGGATGCCCGACGTCACCTCCGTCGAGATGGACGAGCGCGTCGAGCGAATTGCCTGATGGCGGCTAGATCCCGCCGTGCCGCGCGACCTCCTCGTCGCGCCGCAGCTGTGCCTGGTCTTCGATCGCCTCCGGGCTCGACCGCTCCGGATCCGGCTCGCCGCCGGCCGCCTCTCGGTGCACCTCGGCCCGTTCCTCCTGGGTGTCGCGCGGCTTGCCGCGCAGAAAATCGAAGACGCCCATGACCGCTCCTTTCCTCGTGTTCCAGGTGCGTCCCCCGACCGTGGGCGGTGAAAACGCGCCCCGTGAGTGGTGCACAATGCCGCCGTGGCCCCGGAACGCCCGCTCACCTTCCCAGGGCCCCCGAGTGGACGGCCGTCGCTTCCGCCGGTATCCGACCCGGACGCGCTCCGGTTCCTCGCCGATGCGACGGATCTCCTCGCGAGCTCGATCGACTACGAGGCGACGCTCGGCAGCATCGCGCGGCTCGCGATCCCCAAGCTCGCGGACTGGTGCATCGTCGACGAGCTCCTCGACGACGGAACGCTCAGCCGGGTCGCCGTCGCGGCCAATCTGTCCGAGAAGCGGGATCTCCTCGAAGAGCTCCGGCGCCGCTATGCCCCTACCTGGGACTCGCCGCAGCCCGCCGCCCGGGCTCTCCGGGCCGGTGAGACCGTGGTCTTCGAGAGGTTCGACGACGCCGGGCTGCGCGCGACGACCCGCGACGCGGAGCACCTCGACCTGATGCGCCGGCTCGGCCCGCGAACGGCGGTCGCCGTGCCGCTCTTCACGAAGGAGGAGCCGATCGGCGCGATCACGTTCGCGTTCGCGGAGTCCGAGCGCACCTACGGCCCGAAGGAGATCGCGCTCGCGGAGCAGGTTGCCCGGCGCGCGGGCCTTGCTCTCGACCGCGCCCGGCTGCTGCGCCGGGAGCGAGAAGCGCGCGTGCAGGCGGAGGCCGCCCAGAAGCAGATGGCCTTCCTGGCCCGCGCGACCGAGCTCTTCGCCGAGTCGCTCGACTACGAGGAGACGCTCGAGCGCGTCGCGAACCTCGCCGTGCCCCGGCTGGCGGAGTGGTGCATCGTCTACGTGGTCGAGGAGGACGGGGAGATACGCCGGCTCGCGGTCGCGCACGCCGACGACGCGGAGCGCCGCTCCGCCGAGGAGCACCTCCAGGACCTGCCGCTCGATCCGGACGCGCCGGTCGGCGTGCCGCGTGTGCTGCGCACCGGCGAGCCCGAGCTCGTCCGCGAGCCGACGCTCGAGCTGCTCGCCGGCGACGTCCAGGATCCGGACCGGTTCGTCGCGACGCTCGGGGACGTCCGGCCTCCGACCTCCTGGATGTGCGTCCCGCTCGTCACCCGCGGGCGGACGCTCGGAGCGCTCGCCTTCATCGCCAGCGCGCCCGGCCGCCACTTCGACGACGAGGATCTGGCCCTCGGCGTCGAGCTCGCCCGCCGCGCCGCCGTCGCGATCGACCACGCGCGGATCCACCGCCGGGAGCAGCTCGCGCGCGTGGAGGCGGAGGCAGTCCGCGAGCGGCTCGGTTTCCTGGCCGAGGCGGGGGCGGTCCTGTCCTCGTCCCTCGACTATGAGACGACCCTCGAGCGACTGGCCCACCTCGCCGTGCCGGCTCTCGCCGACTGTTGCGTCGTGGACGTCCTGGGGGAGGGCCGCGAGATCAGGCAGGTCGCGGTCGCCCACGTGGACTTCGCCAAGGAGCAGCTCGTCCGGCACCTCGAGGCGCGCTACCCGACCACGGAGGCAGATCCCCGGAGCCCGGTCGGGCGCGCCCTGCGCGAGGCGCGCACGCTGCTCTTCCCGAACTTCGCCGCCGATCGGGACGCGATCGCCCGCGACGAGGAGCACGCGCGTGGCCTCGACGCGCTCGGGCTCGTGTCCGGGATGATCGTGCCGCTGATCGCGCGCGGGCAGACGCTCGGCGCGATGACGTTCCTGACTGCGGAGTCGGGGCGAGTCTACGGGGAGGCGGACGTCGGGCTCGTCGAGCAGCTCGCCGCCCGGGCCGCGATCGCGGTCGACAACGCGAGGCTGTTCGGCGAGGCGGAGGAGCGGGCGCAGGCTGCGCGCGCGCTCGCGACGGTCGGGGACGGCGTGCTCATGCTCGACGCGCGCGGCATCGTGCGCGTCTGGAATGCCGCGGCGGAGTCGATCACGGGCCTCGAGGCGCGCGCCGTCCTCGGGCGTCCCGCGGAGGAGGCGATCCCAGGCTGGTCGGCGGTGCACCACCTGCTCCCCGTCGCCGAGTCGTCGCGGTCCGCGCGGGCGCGGGCGCAGGCGGTGCCGCTCGAGTTCGGCGGCCACGAGCTCTGGCTCTCGTTCTCCGGCGTCGGGTTCGCCGAGGGCACCGTCTTCACGTTCCGGGATCTGACGGAGGAACGGCGGCTCGAGCAGCTCAAGTCCGAGTTCGTCGCGACCGCGTCGCACGAGCTGCGGACCCCGCTGGCCGCCGTATACGGGGCCGCGATGACACTGCGCCGCGACGACCTCGAGCTGGGCGACGAGCGCCAGCGCATGCTCCTGACGCTCGTCGCGGAGGAGTCCGACCGCCTCGCGCGGATCGTGAACGACATCCTGTGGGCGAGCCGCGTGGACGCGGGCGAGCTCGACGTCCAGCTCTCGCCCGTGGACGCGGCGGCGGTGGCCCGCCGCGTGCTCGACGCGGCCGGGATGCACCTTTCGCCCGGGATCACGCTCTCGCTGACGGCCGACGAGTCCCTGCCGGCCGTCGCGGCCGACGACGGCAAGCTCGGCCAGGTGCTCACGAACCTCGTCGACAACGCGATCAAGTACTCGCCCGACGGCGGCCCGATCGAGGTCCGGCTCACGCCGGGCAGGGGAACGATGCTGATCGAGGTGTGCGACGAGGGCCTGGGCATCCCCGCGCACGAGCTCGACCGGATTTTCGAAAAGTTTTACAGGTTGGATCCCAACCTGACCCGGGGCGTGGGCGGGACCGGGCTGGGGCTCTACATCTGCCGGGCGCTCGTCGAGCGAATGCACGGCCGCATCTCGGTGGCGTCGGAGGAGGGCCGTGGCTCGACGTTCGGAGTCGAGCTGCGGCTGGCCTGAGTTTCTCGTTCGACGGCGCCGGGAACCCCCCGTTCGTCAACGAAGGGGGTAGGTGTGTACATCGGTGTCGGAACCATTCTCGTCATCGTCCTGATCATCCTGCTCATCGCGTTTCTTACCTAAGACCGCACCCTGAGCACATGGACTGGCGGCCGCCCACCGGGCGGCCGCCGTGTATCTGGAGCCGGTGCCCGCCCGTCTAGTACGGGCGGGGCGGGTCGTACCGGTCGTCGCGGATGACCGTGTCGCGCCGGTAGCCGCCGAAGCCGCCCCATGTCGACCAGAAGATCATCGAGAGCAAGAGTCCGACCGCGCCGACCAGGACCAGGATCACGCCGACCGTGTTGATGTCGATGCCGTTGGCGTCGACGCTCACCGCCAGCCACAGGATGAGGCCGACGGCGATCAGGAACATGCTGACGCCTACGCCCATGCGTCCTCCTCAGGGTTGCTTGTCCAACAGGTACTCACCCGAGGGGAGTACCCGCTCCGGGCCGAACCTAGCCGCCCTGTGCTGCCCGAAGCCGGCGGGCCAGCGTTCCGAGGAGCTTGAGCGCGATCTCGGGGTGCTCCTCGAGAAACGGCCGGAACTCCCACGGGGTGAGGAAGTACGACTGGAGATCCGTGGCGGCGGTGACCGAGGCGGAGCGTACGCCGTCGTCCAGGATCGCCATCTCGCCGAAGTAGTCGCCCGGCCCGAGGCTCGTCCTGAGCTCTCCGCCGACGCTGACGGACGCGTTCCCATTGCCGATCACGAAGAAGCTCGTGCCGGTCGCGCCCTCCTCGACGATCGTGGTGCCCTCGGAAAAGGACCGCTCCTGGAAGCGGTCGGCAAGGCGCGTCAGCTCGGAGTCGTCCAGACCCTCGAAGAGCGGGACCTGCCGCAGGGCGTCGACGGGGGCACGTGCCACGGCTCGCGATTCTAAACGGTGGAGGGCAAGACGCGCGTGCGGCGAACCCCGGAGGGTGTTGTCCCAGGCCGTCGCGGCGCCCGTCCCGGACCTCTCCCTGTCGTGGTCCGAGCGCGAGCTGCCCGAGCGCGAGCGCACGAAGCACGTCCATCGTCTCCACCCGTACCTGGGGAAATTCGTCCCGCAGCTCGCGGAGGTCTTCCTGCGCCGCTTCGCCAGACCGGGACAGCTCGTCTGGGATCCGTTTGCCGGCTCCGGCACGACGCTCGTCGAGGCGAACGCCCTCGGCCTGCGCGCCGCCGGCTGCGACCTGAGCGCCTTCAACTGCCTGCTCGCCGCGGTCAAGACCGGACGCTACGACGGGGAGGCGTTGCTCGGCGATGTCGTTCGGCTCTCCGCGCCCCGTGCCCGCGGAACGGAGGTCGCCGCCTCCCCGTACCTCGAGCGCTGGTTCGCGCCCGGCGCGCTCGCCGACCTGCTCGCCTTCCGCGACCGGATCCCGGACACGAGGTACACGGACCTCTGGCGCGTCGTTCTCTCGCGCGCCGCCCGCTCCGCTCGGCTCGCGCGCCACGACGACCTCGACTTCCCACGCGAGCCGGTGCGCGGGGAGTACGTCTGCCACAAGCACCGCCGGGTCTGTCGGCCCGTGGGCGAGGCGGACAAGTTCCTGCGCCGCTACGTCCGCGACGCGGCCCAGCGCGTGGCCGAGTTCGGCGACGTGCGCACGGACGCGGCCGTCACGATCCTCCCCGGCGACGCCCGGCTCGTCGACCCGCCCGGGCCGGTCGACCTCGTTTTCACGTCGCCGCCCTATCCGGGCCTCATCGACTACCACGAGCAGCACGCCTACGCCTTCGAGCTGCTCGGGCTCGAGCGCCGCGACCCGGAGGAGATCGGGCGCGGGGTCAAGGGCTACTGCGACGACATCGCGGCAGTGCTCCGCCGCGCCCGTCGCGCGCTTCGCCGCTCGGGCCGCGTGGTGATCGTCGTCAACGACTCGCGCGGGCTCTACGACGGCATCGTCCGCGCGGCCGGGCTCCGCCTGGAGGAGCGCATCCTGCGCGAGGTGAACCGCCGGACCGGCCGTCGCGCCGGCGCGTACTACGAGGAGGTCTTGATCGCGCGCCCGTAGATCCCGGCGCGGACGAGGGCGCACGAGCCGGGGATCCTCGTGTCCTCGACGTCCGCCACGTCGAAGCCCGCCGCCGCGATCGCCGTGCGGGTGTCGCGGTTCAGATGGCAGTTCCCGAAGATCCTCTTCTGGAGGGGCGTGAAGCGGTCCTGCCAGCGGGCGAGGCGGCCGTGGCCGCGGACATGCTCGAGCACGTTCAGCGTCCCGCCCGGCCTGAGCACCCGCCGGATCTCGCCCAGGGCGGCCGCCGGGTCGCGGACGGAGCAGAGGACGAAGATCGCGACCGCCTCGTCGAAGCTCTCGTCCGGGAAGGGGAGCGACTCGGCCTGGGCGGCGACGACCTCGACCTCGGCGCGCGACCGCTCCGCCTTCGGGCCGATGCGGCTCGACATCCCGGCATCCGGCTCGACCGCCACGACCCGCTCGGCGTGAAGGTAGTGCGGCAGGGTGAAGCCGGTGCCCGCCCCGACCTCGAGCACGTCGCCCCGCAGCCGGGCGACCAGCGACCGGCGGAGGGCGCCGATCTCGCCGCGCTCCTCGAAGCTCGCGCAGAAGTCGTAGAGGCGGCCGTTCACGGCTGCGCCTCCTCGGCCCGGCGGCCGAGCTCGTCGATCGCGCCCTGTGCCGCGTCGAGCTTGGCGAGGCAGACGCGGTAAAGCTCCTCGCCCCGCTCCCAGAGCGCGAGCGCGTCCTCCAGCCCGGCCCGGCCGCTCTCGAGCTCCGCCACGATCTTCTCGAGCTCGGCGCGGGCCTCCTCGAAGGTCGGCTCGGGCGCGCTCACCGCGTCTCCTCGACGACGGCGCCGAACCCGCCCTCGGCCAGCCGGACGTCGACGCGGTCGCCGCGCGTGACGGCGCCGCCGGTGCGGACGACCGCGTCCCCCGCGCGCACGATCGCGTACCCGCGGGCGAGCGTGGCCTGCGGCGAGAGCGCGCGCAGCCGGCCGGCCAACCCCTCGAGGTGGCCGCGGCGGCGCTCCACGAGGACGGCCGGCCCGCGGCGCAGGCGGACGCGCTCGGCCTCCAGGCGCTCGCGGGCGCGCGCCACCGTCCGTCCGCCCTCGCGCCCGAGCGCCGCGTGCAGCGCGGCGAGCCGCTCGCGTCCGCGGAGCGCCGTTCGGGCGGTCTCCCGCGCGAGCGAGCCCCGCAGTGCACGCAGGCGCTCGCGCAGCTCCCCTTCGTCCGGGACGACGAGGCGCGCGGCCGCGGTCGGCGTCGACGCTCGGGCGTCCGCGGCGAGGTCGCAGAGGGGCGTGTCCTGCTCGTGGCCGACCGCGGACACGACGGGAACCGGACACGCGGCCACGGCCCGGACGACCTGCTCGTCGCTGAAGGGGAGGAGGTCCTCGAAGCTGCCGCCGCCCCGGGCGAGGACGATCACGTCCACCTCGGGGGCGGCCGCGAGCGCCGCGAGGGCCGCCGCGATTCCGCGCGGCGCCTGCGGCCCCTGCACGGCGGTCTCCGCGACGAGGATTCGCGCGGCGGGAAAGCGTGCCTGCACCGCCGTCACGACGTCGCGCTTCGCGGCGGCGTCGGCGCCGGTCAGCAGGCCGATCCGGCGCGGGAAGAGCGGCAGCGGCCGCTTGCGCGCGAAGAGCCCCTCGGCGGCCAGCTTCGTCTTGCGCCGCTCGATCTCGGCGAGGAGGGCGCCCAGCCCGAGCGGCTCGAGCGAGAGCGCGCGCAGCCGGAACGTTCCGCGCGCGGCGAAGAGCTCCGGCCGGCCGAACACGTGGACCGTGACGCCGTCCGCCAGGTCGAGCTTCAGCGCGTCGAACGTGCCGCGGGGCATCGAGACCGGCAGGCACGACCCGTCGGCCGGGTCCTTGAGCGTGAAGAAGACGCTCCCCCAGCGGTCCTGCCGGCGAAGCTCCGTGACCTCGCCCTCGACCCACACGGTCGGGAGCCGCTGGAGCCACGACGCGACGCCGCGGTTGAAGGCCGCGACGGGATAGACCTTGCGGTCGCCGTAGAGCACGGGCTCGGGCCGCACCCCCCCAGACTAGATCGTCGGGCCCGGGCTACAGGAGAATCTCGGTCGCGAGCTCGGGGCGGCAGCCCCGGTCCGCGACGAGCGTCACGGCCTCGTGGAGATCGGCGCCGCTCTGCGCGAGCCGCTCCGCGAGCGGCAGCGGGTAGCCGGCCTCGACCAGGACGTGCAGGCGCCAGCTCTCGACCTTCGCCTTCTCGTCCCGCACGGTTGCGATCGTCGTCACGTCTTCCATCAGCTCTTCCATCTGCCGCGGATGCTTCGTCCTTTCCCCGACGATCCCTGCCCGGAAAAGTTGCCCGGAGCCGGTTCGTAGCCCGGCCGGACGGACGGAAAACGCCGCTACTGGAGCTCGGCGGTCCGGACCGACTGCTCGAGCTGCGCGAGGCGGGCGGCCATCTGCTCCTCGATCTGCTCCTCGAACGACGCGATCCGCCGCTCGGCCTGCGTCAACGCCTCGTCGATTCGCTCGCTCATCCCGCGCAGCCGCTCGGCCGAGACCTCGTGTTGCCCCTCGGCGGCCTTCGTGATGTCCGAGACCTGCCGCTCGAGCCGCGCGGCCGTCTGCTGGGCAGCCTCCGCGATCCGGTCGCCGATCTCCTTCTCCGCGCGCCGCGCGAACTGCTCCATCGCCTTGTCCAGCTCGTTCGAGAGCCGCTGGGCCGACTTCTCCCGCGACTGGCGGATCTGGACGTCGAACCGGCGCTCCGCTTCGTCTGCCAGGCGGGACGACGCGCGATCGAGCGACCGCTCGAGGTTGTCGCGCTGCCGCTTCTCGACGTCCTGGAAGGTCGCCGCGATGCGCGTGAGCGCATCGGCCTCGTCCCGCTCGACCTGCTCCCGGATGTCCTTCTCCTGTTCCCGGAGGCGCGAGGACAGGTCGTTCAGGGCCCGCCGGCGCTCGTCGGCGTGGAGCTCGAGCTCCGACTGCCCCTCCTCGATGAGCTGTCGCCCGACGTCGTGGAGCTCCGCGCGGAGGCGGCCGAGGGCCGCCTGCTGCTCCTCGGTCGCGGTGGCCGGGTCGTCGAGCTGGCGGCGCATCCGGACGGCGGTCCGGACCAGCGCGGCTGTCGTCGGCTCGTGGCCGGCCGGCGTCCGCGTCGCCTCACCGAGGCTGGTGCCGTTGACGAGAGCCAGGATGCTCGCGACCAGGCGACGGGGGCGATGTACGACCTGACCTGCCAGCTGGCGAGCTTCGACCCACCCCCCGAGGACCAGGCGCAGCTGTTCGTCAACCTCGACCGCACGATGGCGGCGCTGCGCGAGGTCGCGCGCCCGTACATCCAGGACTCGATCACCAAGGGCGCGCCCACGCTGGACGAGGCGATCCGCTCGTTCCCGATCCAGCGTCCGTTCCTGGCCAACAGCGAGGGCCTCTTCCGCGAGCTGCGCCCGGGCGTGCGCGCGCTGCGCACGTCCGCGCCGGTCCTGGCCGACGCGCTCGAGATCGGCACGCCGACGCTGCGCCGCTCCGTCCAGCTCAACCGCCGCCTGGAGCCGCTGCTGCAGGAGCTGCAGCGAATGCTCCGGGAAGATCCGGCCAACGGCATCAGCTTCGCGACCGAGGCTGACGGCGAGGGCTCTGATCGGACCGCGGAGGACTCGACATGAGCGACCGTCGGTGCATGCTGCAGGCGGCGCAGCGGCAGAACCTTCAACTCTTCATCCAGGGCGCGTTCGCAACCCTCAACAACGGCGACCGGCCGAGCGGCGCATCCTATCTGGAGGCCCTGGCTTTCGCCTTGGAGAAGGCCGCTCTGGCGCCCGGCGGCCGACTCCTGGTCACCATGCCGCCGCGCCATCTGAAGTCGATCTCCGCGTCGGTGGCCCTGCCGGCCTGGCTGATGGGACGGAACCCGGGCCTCAAGGTCATGGTGGCGAGCTACGGCGAGGAGCTGGCGCGTGAGCGCCGCGGCCCGCTCGCCGCCCCGTCGGATCTCCTCGAGGCCGCGCCGGTGGGGATCTCCCTCCGAGAGGCGCGAGAGGAGGAGGTCGGCGTAGCCGAGAACCGCCGTCAGGATGTTGTTGAAGTCGTGCGCGACGCCGCCCGCCAGCTGCCCGATCGCCTCCAGCTTCTGGGAGTGGCGGAGCTGCTCCTCCAGCGCCACGCGGTCGGTGACGTCGGAC